>Ga0134092_1002333_pt1 | contig 14690 bp, 10 predicted proteins | sample 3_6taG_FD_94454 | JGI IMG/M metagenome (GOLD analysis project Ga0134092, IMG submission 94454) | Switchgrass degrading microbial communities from high solid loading bioreactors in New Hampshire, USA - 3_6_20_6_A3 metaG | ecosystem: Engineered > Bioreactor > Semi-continuous > Anaerobic >...
CTTCTACTGCAGGTTCATCTTTTTTGCCGTCTTCTTTCTGAGCCTGGTCGTCACTCTTTGTGTCTTCTTTCTGATCCTCCTGTCCGGATGTATCCTCGATTCCATCCACAGGAGTGTCTGTCTTGGTATCGTCTTTTTTACATCCTACCAAGGACAGAACCAGTAGTGCGCAGAGTAAAAGCGCAATCAGTTTTTTTGCCTTCAATTTTTACTCCTCCTTCTTTATTTTATATAAAGTTTTTATGTTTTGGGCTGAAGCGAATTATCATACTATCCGACAATACCGCTGCGCTCCACACCCTCTATGAAGTATTTCTGAAGAGCGACATAGATGATAATAATCGGCAGCATAATCAGCACTACGCCGGCACTTAAATACAACTCCTGTATGGACGTGTCCAGGATCTTATCAACGTTGGCTATTACCGACTGCAGTGTGGTTATCTTCTTGCTGATTACTATATTTTCGCTGATCAGAAATAAATTTGCGTAAAACGTGTCATTGTACTGCCATACCATCGAAAAAACTGCGACGGTTACAACGGCAGGTATGGCATTTACAAGCATTATCCTGAAATATGTATACCATATGCCCGCTCCGTCAACCAAAGCTGCCTCTTCGATCTCCTTTGGCAGGTTTCTGAAAAACTGGTTAAAAATGTATATGTACAGTCCTGAACGGACACCGCACCCGAATATGGTCATAATATACATTGGTATCGGGGTCCCCATAAGGACCAAGGGTTTTCCCGCAAACAAGGATACCAGCCCCAAGGGATCAAAATTCTTGAATGTCATGTAAAGCGGAAGCATGATGGTGTGGTCGGGAATAACTATCATAACAACCACACAGGCAAACAGCAGTCTCCTTAACGGGAATCGGAATCTTGCAAATCCGTAGCCGACCATTGAACAAATGAAAATCTGTATCAGCATCAGGGTGATTGAATAGAGAAGGTTTCTTCCCATGGTAGGCAGATAATTCATTCTCGCCCATGATATCTTATACTTTTCCAGTGTCGGACTGGTTGGAATCATGTATACCATCGGATTATACCTGTCCGAATCGGACATGAACGAGCTGACTATCATGCCGATAATAGGCGACAGTATAACATAGCAGATTCCTACTATTACAACGAAGCTGAAAACCTTGATTAGCAGCTTTTTAAAATCGGCCTTCATTCCCCTGGTGCTGTTCACAAATTTCGGATTCTCGGTTATTGTCCTTATTCTGTTTTTAATACCTACGCTTTTACCAGTATCCATCTTAATACCTGTTTCCTTTCTTGCGATTAAGTATATAAAACGATGTTAATTGTAATAGAACGTCCGTTTTTGCAGGAATCCGACCGCCAGGATCAATATCAGGCAGGTTACCGCCGTACTTACAAGGCTGAATACCGAACTGAGTCCATAATTAAATTCCGTAGTAAATGCCGTATTATATGCCAGGGTCACCACATCGCTTTCGGCAAATTTATCAATTACCGTATATACGACGTTTGTTATTATGTGAGGCATTACCATGGGGAATGTAACCTTCCAGAAGGTCTCATAAGCTGTGGCACCTTCGATTTTGGCAACCTCGTACATCGAGCTTGGTATGGACTGGAGCGCCGCAAGGAATATTACAATCTGCACTCCTGATGCCGTAATGATGCTGTTTATGCGGCTTACGGCGGCTACTATGTAATCCAGTACCCTGTTCGGCAGCGCCAGCTGACCAAACAGGTCAATATAATAGGATACATTGACTGTGGACGATACTGTTTCCGTCGACATCTGGCTGCTGCCCGCCGAAATTCCTCCCGCCACAAACTGCTCACTTAACCGCAGGGCGGTTGCAATCGCGCTGCTGTTCATAATAACCGGCAGGAAGAAAATTGCACGGACAAGGGTTCTGCCCTTGAACTCCCTGTTCAGCAGGATGGCCATGAACAGGCTGAAAAATATGATAAGCGGAACGTCCAGCACCATGTTGAAAATCGAGGATGTCAGTATCTGCTTGAAGGTACCGTGCTCACGGAAAGCATACACGTAATTTTGCAGACCTACATGGTCCAGGGTGTAGCCTCCCACCGTTTCCACCGAAAGTCGTGAAAATGAGAACTGGGTGGTCAGCAATATGCTCCTGATATAAAAGAATATAAAACCAATCAACCAAGGAAGGATGAATAGGTAGCCATTAATCATTCTTTTCTGTGAAAGAGTAAGTCTTTTTTTCATTTTTATTCTCCTTATCTGATTTCATAGCTCTTGGCCGGAATATTTATACCGTCCGCATACACATCCTCTGATAAATAGTTAATGTATATACTAACACCGTTGCCGTAGGTTATCTTTTTGACTCCTTCCTGCAGTACCTCATAATTAACCATCGGCTCACCGGATACTCTCTTAAGGGCATTATTAACCGTCTTGTAAATCTCCACCGCTTCATTCTTCCATATGTCGTATTTGGTTGAATAGTATTTATTAAGACCCGTATATTTCATTTCATTGGCGGTATCTGCCGTAAACTGGTAATGGGGTGATGCTCCGTATTCAATCAGCTGCAGTACCAGGTCCGTACGCTCCATATCATCATAGTAGTTGATAATTCCGCCTGCATAATCGATGCATCCGTGTATAATCATCTGGTACAACGGTATGCTTTCATCAATTATGAAAAAGTCATTATCCGATATCGGGGCATTTATTATATTTGATGTATATTTAAAGCTGTAATCATTGACGCCGTTTATCAGGATATCCTTCCCGGTGCCTGCAATCTTGTCGAACTGTCCAAGCACGACATCCAGCGCTTCCTCCCTGTTAATGATGTTTGTTCTCCTCTGATCGGAATGAAGGACATCGCCAAGGTCGCGCAGGGATATACCTGCTATATCCAGTTTATTTAAGCCTTTAACCAGTCCGTTTACATACCTGGGCAGGAACTTTGGCGATACCAGGTAATAACCTGTTTCACGGTAGCCAAGGGTTGACAGCTTAAGAAACGTGGTCGGGTTTACATTGGCAAACCATGCGTAATAGCCTGCCCCGTAATACCTTGAGGTTTCATTGTAGGCGCTGTATCGCTTGCTGATATATGATACACGCTGAAGTGCCGTATCGGCGTAGAAGGAACCTCCCTTTTCCTCCACCTTGCTGCTGAGCTCTTCCAGCCCCGATTTTCCACCCAGCTTTCTAATAACCTTTATTTTGCTTGTAACATCGTGATAATACCCTCCGTTAAACCATCCCTGGAAGTTTATTACCTGATTTGTAATTCCCTCCGAATACAAATCGTCAAATATCTCACCGGCTTCCTTAAATGTTGTTACAGGATTTACGGTAAGGTACTGTGTACCAAGGAAGAATGCCGTTTCCTTGACTCCTCCGATTATATCGTAATAGAACGGTATGTCTCCGTTTCCGTTCTTATATGCAAGCACCCCTTCATTAATCAAACGCTGCCTGTAGTAGTTGGCTAATCCGCTGAAGCCCGGATATTCATCGGTAAGCAGGGTATACCTGACCGTAAGGTTGCAGTCATACAAGTCTTTTACAACAATTGGCAGGTCTGCCGCGCTTCCCGTGCTGCCGAATATGGACAGTATGTCATACAGTCTCAGCATGAAGGACGGATAAACATAGTTATAAGAATTAAATTTTCCGCTGATGCCCGCCGATATGGATGCCAGTGTGGCTCCATCCTCAATCGTTGCAAGGATTGACGAATCCTCCCTGCATATTCCAAACAGCGCCAGCCTGGCTTTTTCAGTATATTCGGTCTGGGTTAGCGAATCGGCCAGGGGATCCATGCCGTAAATATACTGGGAATAATCGTTTGCGTTAGTCTTTCCGTTGTTAAAGTTGATTATGGATCCCGAACCGTTGGGAACGACCATGTATCCCTTTTCATTGATGCCGCCCGCTCCCATGTACCTGAGCAGCTGAATCCTGTATATCTTTGCTTCGCCGTATTCTTCTATCCTGCTTGTAGGAATGGATACAAGAACACCGTCATCTTCAAGCCTGTACTCAAGCGGTATTATGAAGTAAAGCGCTTCTGCAGGTTCAACTCCCGCCAGTGCCATCTGTTCGTTATAATCTTCTTCAGTAAACCCGATGCTCTCAAGAAAACCTTCTATCTTCTGAATTGATTTCTTGTTCTTCCTGGCAACACCGTTTAATTCCAGAAGTCCCGGAAAATCAGTACTGTTTATGTAATAACGCCGCAGAGCTGTCGCATCATCTTCCGGAAGCTTCGACATTACTTCATCCATCTTCTCGGGTGAAAAATAGATGGGAACAATGCCCGTGGTGGATGTCTGATGGTCACCTACGTCATATATATAACGTATTCCGTTCTTAATGCTTTCAACCTTGATTTGGCCTCTGACCACCGACATGCTGTAGGAGTCATATATGCCCGCCGCCCTGTTCTTATTGAAATAGTCCAATATGAACTGTGATTTCAGGTAATTCTTATTCATTTCATTGGCTTTTTCATCATTATCCGCATCAATGGGGTTTGTATAGACAACCTTGTTGTTTCTCTTGTCATAAATGGCTACCGTGGCGGTCTTGGTATCCGTATAAAGCTTAAGCTTGTCATTTTCCGCCACAAGCTCAAAGCCCGGAACAGAAGGTTCGTCTTCCGGGATGGGGGCATACTCGGCGCCCTCCTCATAATCGTTCTCATGAAGATATTGTTTATACTCATTGTATGAATAAAAGCGGATATAGTAATAAAGCAGCCAGACAACAACCACTATGGCAATCAGGCCAAGCGCGCACCAGCCGAACTTGCCTATCAGCTTTTTTCTTTTCTTATACTTTATTTCCACCGACTTTTTCATGCTAACATCATTCTCCACTCAGCATTTTCTTGAGATACGTTGCTTACATTCTGAATACAATCTCTATGTATAAACTCTCAAAGAAGTTGTAAACCTTGGTTACAATGTCCACAATCAGCAGACCTATGAATATTATAATAAATGCCGCTAACAGCGTAAGAAACAGGGTTATAAGTGTTTTAGCCAAGGTATAGTTATGTACCTGCATGATGCCTATAAGCATCATAATTAACCCGTATGCTATTCCCACCCCTAATATCAGGTAGTAGAAAGCCTCCTCGCCATCGGCAATGAACTGGCTGACCAATGTCGCAAGATTAAAGGATATGATCAGCGGTAGCATCGCATAGCCTATTGCTATGGCAATGTCCTTAAGCCTTCCTTCTCCCTGCATAAGACATGTAACCGACCAATTGCTTATACAGAGCAGGATATAAAGCAGGAGCACACCTCCCAACTCGGTAAGGCTGTCAACCGTACGGGGATCCAACTCGTTGACAACAAAGCTGGCTTTAAGACGGTTGAGAGTAAAACTGAAGGAAAACAGCATTACAAGAATAACAGCTATCGGCACGCTTCCCTTATCGATATGACGGATCCAGTAATAGCCGTCCACCGGGTGGGACATCGTATAAAATACATACTTCAGTTTTTCCTTGGAGAAATACTTACTCATTCAGCAGCCCCTCCTCCCTGACTATTCCTTTCTTCCTGCGATAGATACTCACTCCGATTACCAGGGCAAACACAGCCACAATCAGGCCGGTGAGGATATAGCTCATGTTTTCCTTAAGCACCTTGTTTCTGTATCTTCTGAATGCTATTGAATAGAACTCGCTGCTCATTCCGCGTTTCAAGTACTTCATGGCATTTACATAATCCCCGGCGGTAAGGTATGCTTTTCCTATACCTACATATGCAAGTTCGTTATTCTCATCCAGTTCAAGGACCTTCTCCCATAGCTCCACGGCCTTTGTTTCATCCCCGTCATATCTTAACGCCACCGCCTGATTGATTAGGCTTCCGTACATTGTTTCCGTGAATATGAGAATCTCCGCCCTGTATGCATCTAGAACGATAATTGTATTGCCTATATTTTCAATTGCCACAGGAGTAACGAATGTTCCCGCCTGGGTACCCAATCCTCCGAATATATACAGCAAATTGCCTTCATGGTCATAGGTAAATATTCTCCCCCTTCTTCTGTCCAGGAGTGAATACATACCTTTCTGTCTATATACAACGTCGGTTATCTGTGATGGCCCGGAATATCTTGTATATCCGCTCGTCCACAGATCTCCTCCGAGATTCTTGTTCGCGCCTTTTTTAATAACATCCTCGCCCTTGGGATTGAGCCTTCGTACCGCTTGGGTTCCATCCTCATCTATGTTGGAAGCGTATACGAATCCGTCGTCATCTATATCAATGCCGGTAAACTCGGTAGGAATAAAGAGTTTTTGATTCGACCTCTCTTCCTTGGTGGCGATTCTTTTCCAGAATTTATCCCAAAGGGATATCTTAACCTCAATGGTTCCTATAAAGCCTACAAACTGGCCGTTATCTTCAAATACCATGATGCCCTCAAACATATTCTGGGCTATGCAGTAAACCCTGTCCGCGTAGTCAACGGTTACCTTCAAGGGAGAGAAAACATATCCTTCCTCCAGGATTTCCGATTGAGGATCCCTGATTATCTTTATAAGACTGCCCTTATTGTCCAGAACCACAATCCTGTTGTTGTACGTATCCGCAATGTACAGCTCGTTTTTCTTTGATACGCAAACACCGGTAGGTGATGAGAATTTGTCAGCTTCACCGTTATTGTCAAATTCACTTATGACCTTGATAACGGTTTTCATGTCCTTGCTGAGGAATACTATCCTGTTGTTGCCGGTGTCGGCTATAACTACCTCGCCGTCAGGTGTCTTGCATATGTCCTGCGGGTTTTTGAAAGCCCCCAGGGGCTCGCCGTTATATACAAGACGGGTGCCCGATATGGAGCCTGCGGGAACATATGCCGCCGGGGTATAAACGATATATTCATAGAAGTTATAGTTATAGGTGTCATAAGGCAAATCGTTCGCCAAGGCAACACCGCAGTTGCCAAGCATGCCTACAACAGCCAGAATAATAATTATTGCCCTTGAACACCTTTTAGACATTCTCATGTGGATAACACCTCTCATTCCTTCATACCGGAAGTAGTCATAGTCTCCATAATATTGCTCTGAGCAATCAGGAAGAATGTTATTGGCACTGCGGCAATAACAAATGTGACAGCCGCGCCTGCACCGGCTCTTGCCGCTCCGCCCTGTACAATCTGCTGCAGGGCAAACTGCAGGGGCTTGAGCTCTTCGTCACGCAGGAATGTTCCGCCGGTATTGCCCCACATGTACTGGAACTGGAATATGGCCAGCGTCAGCCATGCGGGCTTAACATTCGGCATCACAATCCTCCAGAATATACTGAACTCGCCGGCTCCGTCTATCTTGGCGGAATCAATCAATGAATCGGGAATCTGCTCCATGAACTGCTTCATCAGGTACAGTCCCATGCCGAAGGACCATGCCGGGAGGATCAATGCCAGGTATGTATTGTTAATTCCCATCAGCGAAATAATGAGATATTGGGGTATCTGTGTTACCGTCCAGGAAAACATCATTGACAGTATAACCATGTTGAACAGAATATCTCTACCCGGAAATTTATGTTTCGCCAGCGGATAAGCCGCCAGGGATGCGCACAGCACATGCCCGACCATGCCGCCCATTGTTATGATTACCGTGTTCATTATATATCTTGAAAACGGCACCCATGTGTCGCTCATAAGCACAAACAGGTCCGAAAAGTTCTCAAGGGTTGGATTCCTAACAAAAACCTTGGGCGGATACTGGAACAATTCATCCAGTGGCTTTAATGCGTTGTTGACAACCATGACAAGCGGAAGCGCCATGAATATTCCACAGATGAACATCAGGCCAAATAACAGTCCGTTTCCCGCCTTCGAACGGTTGAGCTTCGTCTGCTTGGCTCTCATCCAGAAGGGAACCCATTTTCGGTTGGAGTAGTCTACAATGACTCTTTGCCTTCTCCTGCTCATTATTCACCAACCCTCCTAAGCATTTTCTGCACCAGTTTATTTGTTCCCACCATTAGCAGGAATAGAATGGTTGCAATAGCAGACGCATATCCCATCTCAAATCTGGTGGAACCGTAATCCAGGAGGTGGGTAATTACCGTAGCACCGGCATAATTAACTGACGGGTTTCCTGCCAGGTTGATGGAAATATCGGCAACGGCAAATGACTGTGTAATCTGCATGACTGCACCGAACATCAACTGCGGCTTCATTGCAGGCAGCGTGACAAACCACAGCTCCTGCCAACGGTTCCTTACACCGTCAATTGCAGCAGCTTCATACATCGTATGATCTATGGTCTGAAGTCCTGCTATGAAGGCTAAGAATCCGGTACCAAGGCTTAACCACAGCTGTACGATCATAAGTATCGGCAATATGTACTTCTCCGTCTTCATCCACAGGATGGCTTCATCAATAATTCCGTACTTGAGGAGCAATCCGTTTAAATATCCGTAACGGTCGCCCGTAAGAATCAGGTTCCATACCACATATGCGTTTCCGCTTATGCTTGGGGCATAGAATATCAGTGTAAGGAATGCCCTAAGTTTTCCCTTGAACTCATTGATAATCCACGCGAACAGCAGGCAAAGCAGGTAGCTTATGGGTCCTGTTATTACCGCAAACAGCAGCGTGTTTTTCAGCGATATAATAAATATGTCATCTTCAAGGAGCAGTTTTATGTAATTCTTCCAACCTACGAATTTTGGAAGCTCAAGAACATTAAAATCCGTAAAGCTGAAAAATATCGACGCTATGACAGGCAATACCGTAAACAGGAAGAAGAGGATGAAATACGGTGCCAGCATTACATAAGATATTCTGTTTTTCCGTATCCGGTATCTGAGTGTTCCCTGCATTCTTGCGATTTCAGCGGCATCTGCAGGTACATTTTTTCTCTTCGCAGCCATATTTATCCTCCTACCTATCTTCCTCTTGAATTTCCAAGCCCAATTCTCTCAGCTTGTGCTCGATTTCCGCATTTATGTAAATAACCTTTTCCATGAGCTCTTCCCTGGGATTGGCCGTGTCCGTTTCGGTCGTTACGGTATAGAATGCATTGTTAACATTACGCCATGAATAGTATCCTCCCGGAACCTGGGGAATACCTTTAACCTGTTCAAATTGCTTCATAAGCTCTTTATAATCATCCACAGGCCATGCCAGGTTGCCCAATGCTTTCAGGTTTGCGGTGGCTATTCTCGCGCTGGAGCCCATAAGGCTTTCCATTTCCCTGCCGTATATGGTCTGGGTTTCTTCGGATGTCCACCATTTCAGGAACTCCCAGCTTTCTTCAGGATGCTTGGTGTCGGCCATAATCATGTCCGCCAGACCTATGCTTCCCGTAGTATGGTTTATGGTGCCGTCCTCCTGCATGATGCCGGGGACGACAGTGAATCCCCAGAGTCCCTTGATGTCGGGTGCCGATACCTGAAGGTTGTTATAGAAGGTATAGTCGGCAATTACCAGGGGGCATTCGCCCGTTCTGAATCTTTCCTCAACGCTTGTTTCCTTGTCTATCTTGTAATCCGTGTAGAATTCACAGTATTGCTTGAAAGCATTTATGGAAATATCGGAATCGAGTGCGGATCTTGTTCCGTCCTCGTTGTAATATGATCCGCCCATTTGATACAGCAGCATGGCAAAGACCTGCTCACCGGGCATCATGCCGAAATCCATCTGGTTCCTTGACAGCACCGTCATTGCAACCTTGACCTCATCCCATGTTCTCGGTATGGAAAGCCCTATTTCCTTGAGAATATCCATTCTGTAGAACATCATAAGGAAGGTCTGGGTATCCGGCAGCGCATAAACCGCGCCGTCGTAAGTGAACGGAACCAGGGCGCTTTCGGAAAACCTCGCCGCAACCTCCTGGAAATCATCAAACTGCGTCAGATCCAGCACGGCATTACGTATGCCGTAGTTGACCGGGGTATCATTTGCCTGGCTTATCATGTTGGCGGCCACCTGTGCGGTCGCAGTCTGGGTTGGGCCAACCTGAATGGCCACATCCGGTCCCTCACCGGCCAGAGTTGCGCGAAGCAGGCTGCTCATGTCAACAAGCTGGACATTCACGTTTATGCCCGTTGTGTTTGTAAAATTATCGTCAATCAGTGATTTTATCACATTGGCCTGGTCTCTTCCCGTTCCGATCCAAAGGGTTAGTGTTACATTCTCGGAATCGTCCTCGGAAATATTTCCTATCATGTTATAGTCAATGATGAACGAGTAGAAAAGTCTCTTTATTTCATATACCAATCTCGACCAGAAGGATGTATTCTCATATTTAACCTTGACATCCGGCGAGTATATGTTAATCCTGTCAATAGCCAGGGGCTGCTGAATAACCTGTGTTATCCAGTTGCCGCACGCGCGCACGTTAATCCTGAACGAGGTTATGACTTTGACGAAATCCTCCGGGTCCTTGATCAATTGGGTAAGCTGGTCGCGCATGGTACGTAGCACCGTTTCTTTGTCGGAGTTCTTGCCCGCAACCTCCCTGAGCCTGGTTATCGCCGCCGCCAGCTGGTCCCTTACATCCGTAAGCTCCGCCCCGATGTTGGGCAGGACGCTTTCAATCTGGTAGTCCCTGTATTTATCGGGAGCAACACCGGTTATGCGGATAACCTTGCGGTAAATGGAGTTAAGCTTTGTTACCGCATCCTGGACCTCGCTGACGATGTTTCCGAAGTCGCCAAGTACCGCTTCTATGCGTATGGTATGCTTGCCTTTTTCCAGATAGAAATAATACGGATCGCCTTCGCTGTCCGAAAGCACGATATTTCTCCAGCGGGAGTTGTATTTAAACTCGTAGTCGGACATTTCATCGAACGGAACCACGCCGTCTATTGTTATTTTTCTGGATACATTTATGCCTCTGAGATAACTTTGCTTTGCATGTAATGAGATATGATAATATCCGGATTCGGGCACCTCAAAATCCCATTGGATCCACTGCCCGGCATTTCTCCAGGAGTTGTCTCCAATGGTATTGTTAAGAAGTGTTTTTGGACTTGATGGGTAAACGGCAGGTGATGACTGGTCCTGCCTTGGATACAGCATCTGTGATGATGTAAGGGATGCGTTCTCGGCTTCAATTCTTACAAACTGTCCGGAAGTATTTCCATGGCCCGCTGCGTCCCACTGCGCCTTGGTTGCCGCATAATCAAGCACAGGTTCCGCTTTTTTCAGTGTAATGTCGTGAAGCAGCATGGGTTCCCTTAAAGAAAGCATGCTGATGGTGTGTTTTCCTTTTTCAAGATATATGGCCAAAGGACTGGTAATATAGCCTTCATTGTCGTAGCAGTATGACGATATCCATTGAGGCGCTTCAACGCTCTTTGGCTTTAAGTCGTTTCCCTGGTTATCCTTCCTCCACCTTATTACCTCGACACCGTTTTCGTCGATATATCTTTCTTCCGCTTCCAGCTTCCATACCCGGTAGAACTCAATCAACGCCATTTCATTATAAGGGAGCTTTCCGTCCACGAAGAAGCTTCTCTGAATATCGGAGCTTTTGCCTTCGACAGGATAATATGTAAGGCAGGGATAGTAAAAGCCGCTTTCCTCAATCTCCACGTCAAATTCTATCAGGGCATTGTCCTGTGTCAGTACGGAGTCCCCTTCCATACCCTCGTAATCGCTGAAAACCTGCGGAGTTACGGTTATGCCGTCCTCTTCATATCTTGTGAAATCCGCGGCATATATAACGACTTCCTTATCAGGATATACCTGCTCAAATGCCTGGATGTACTCATTATACGGAACAATTGAACTGTCAACAGAATGAGCCCTTACCGTTTCCTCAAAAACCTCTTCGGGGATATCGGTAGCCGCCCATGCGTCCGATTTATTTATCTGTATAGATATTCCTGCTAAAACTGTTATAAGAATATATGTAACGATTTTCTTCAGATGCCGGTTGAAAAGCATGTCAAATCCCCCTTAAACATATATGTCTTATTTGCCGTTACTCACCAATTGGATACGCGGTAAGATCCGGCAAATCCTCCAGGCATAATACCTTCTCATGTGAGTATACCTTTTTCAGCATATATTCCTCGGTGTACTGCTCGCTGAGAGTATATATCCCGATATCCTTCGCGACAAACTCTCCGCCCCAGGTACACCAGCTTCCCCACATCGCTCCGTCCCTAATGGCAAGATCCGGGTCGAACAGGCAGCCATTTTCGGTCAGGTATGTGAGCTTTGCCGAGCTCGTATAGCCAAGGGCTTTCAGGTAGCGGGCGATCTGAGATGTGTATACCCTTTCACCGGGGTAGATATCCTCGCCGATGATATCCACATATTCATCACCCGGATACCAATCCTTGTCCTGTCCGTTCCATACCCAGATGAGATTGTTCAGTCCATATTCATATGTCAGCTTTTCGAATAACAGTTTATAAAGCTTTATATACGCTTCCGGTCCCGACGCTCCCCACCAGAACCATCCGCCGCTGGCTTCATGAAGCGGCCTCCACAATATCGGCACATCCGCCTCCTGAAGCTTTAACAACTCCTGCGCAATCGCGTCTATGTCTCTCATCAGGAGGTCATAGCCTTCCTGATCATCTCCGTCCATGATTTTTTTCAGATTAATGTTGGTCGCTTCCGTATAGAATCCCCTGTACCACTCCTTGGTAAGGTATTTGCTCGGGGCGTTCCAGTGCCAACAGAACGTGACAATTCCGCCGTTATTCCAGAAATTAATCGCAAGCTCGGTCTGTTTGCCCTTGCTTCCGTTTTCAACCCTGGACGGCGTATATTCCATGAAATCCAGCCCCAATATGGCCGGCGTCTTTCCCGTTGCTCTTTTGATTACCACAAATTCCTTGCCGTATTGACCCGAATCGCAATACTGGCCGGAAAGGAAATACTCGTCATATATGTCGCACAGGTAACTCATAAGCCGTTTTGTGTTCTCCGTTGCATTCTTATTCGCAAGAACCGGCTTTATGTTATATTTCTCAGGATTTATTTGCTTTGCAGTATATACCTCTAATCTGTCTATCTTAATCCATCCCCAGTATTTTTTTACCGTAACCTCATGTTCTCCTGCGGACAGGTATACATGCTCCAGAACGGAATCCGAAAAATCCGTGGTCTCGGTAACAATCACTCCCATGTTTTCCCCGTCCACATATACATAGTTCTCTTTATATCCACCCATTGTGGCGGTGACAAACCTTAAATCATACTTTCCGTCCTGTTCGACGGATATCACCACCGTCATGGTGTCATTATCTTTTTCGAAGCCCTTGACATAACCTGTTCCCGTGTATCCTGAACCGCTGTCGTCAGTTCCTACATTGCCGGTAAACGACCCATCCTCCGCTTCAACGGCATATACGAGCTTTTGTTCACCTTCAAGATATACCGGTATTACTTCCGGTTCTATGATTTCTTCGCCGCCGGCTTCATCGCCCGGGACTTCCTGTGATATGTCTCCACCTGTTGCTTTATTGTCATTTATGTCGGTATCGGTATCTTTATTTGTGCCGCATGCTGTCAGAATTAATGCCAGCAGTAAAATCCATATTGTGATATGTAATCTTTTTATATTCATGGCTACCTCGTCAACGCTCAATTACTATAATATGGAGAATTTTCTTTGTAATAAGGGTGCATATTGCATCAATATTGCACGCTTATGCACATTAAATAAAGCATTTTTTGTTGATTATGCATAAATTATAGCACACTACTGCAAAATAGTCATCCTTTAATTTCATTTTTTATAAATATTTTTTAGTTAACATTGCATCCATTTTTGCACGCAAAAAGGCATTGATAGTACCCTTGCTAACCAATGCCTTTTTCACATCATGTCTTTTTTTGAACCGTAAATTTTGTATAAAAATATCCTTTCTCCTTTAAAAATCACAGTCTCATGTAACCATATCCGTTTACAATTGCATCAAGCTTTTGACCTACATTGCACAAAGGGCATTCATTAATTTTATAGCTTTGGTAGTCGGGCAGATCCGATTTTCTGAAAATACAATTGACCTTCATGCCCTCGACCTCCTCCACCGCGGAAAATATGGCACTAATCCCGGTTACCCGTCCTCCGTAATACCTTATGCATTCCAGGCTTCTCCTGATGGTATCTCCGGTTGTCACGGATGCAACCAGCAGCAGGATATTCTTATTAAATATGGCTCCCTGGTTGCAGTCCCTGAAGATCATCTGACCGTTCGTATTGAATTCCGGCGAAACAATATACATTGTCTTGTGCATGTTCTGTGACATGATTCCCGCATCGGTCAGTTCCTTGGCCAGAAAGCCCCCTATAACCTCACAGTTGTCCAGGCAGACAATCGTATCAATTATTACATTATTTAAATATTGCCTGGCCATAACACGCGCTGCTTCCATGGCATCGCTCAAACGGGTTTTTGCGGCTGTAAGGTCGATATACAGGTTGATGTGAGAATTTGATGTGGCAAAATGCCCCGGTATCACCTTCAGTGAAATTTTCTTGTTATCGGGCGCATAAACCTTGATGGACCTTTGTTCCATTATATACCCCCTTCCGCTTGGAATAGCTTGATATTCTCATTAGGTTTTTCAGCTTTTTGTTATTTGCGGGTACTTAATCAGACCGGAATGATACAGGTGCATACACGGTATGTAGTCAAGATGCCGAAAGAAATCTTTATGAATCTTTTTTTATCGGTAGATAGAATGGTTTTTTGTATATA
>Ga0134092_1002335_pt1 | contig 14680 bp, 11 predicted proteins | sample 3_6taG_FD_94454 | JGI IMG/M metagenome (GOLD analysis project Ga0134092, IMG submission 94454) | Switchgrass degrading microbial communities from high solid loading bioreactors in New Hampshire, USA - 3_6_20_6_A3 metaG | ecosystem: Engineered > Bioreactor > Semi-continuous > Anaerobic >...
ATATTTTAAGAAGTTAAACTGGAATATGTATTCAGATCCTAATCCGGACGAGGAAGACAGGCCATCGACTTTATTTAACCAGCTAAAATGGCTTGAGGAAGCTGGACTTGTAAATATAGACGTTTTTTGGATGAAAGGCGGGCATGCGATTTTTGGAGGCTATAAACCTTGATAGCTTGGGAGGGCTGCGTCGTGGATAAGCCGCTGAACCAGGCCATGTCCGTAACGTTGGAGTAGGTGTTCCTTTCTATAAAATAAAGCCTGTTCTGACGTATTGAAATAATACCTTCATAGAAAACCTCCTTCCAGGCAATTTTCTAATACTTGCCAGGAAAGAGGTTTTTACTTAATCTATAAGACATTACCCAACATCATATCAATGGTTGAACCTCGAAATAGAATTACCTTTTTGTAGGTAAATTAATCCCATATACCAAGTCATCCACAAGCATCCTTTACCATTTTCAGCTCTTCAAGATAAATACAGTTCTTTATTTGATTCTTCTCGACTGCTGCAATGCACTCATCCAGGTCCATCCAAAGTACACTATCAACTTCTTCTTTTTGAAGTATAAATTCTTCTTCATCTATGTCCCGCCACAAAATGAACACTCGCGTATACTGCCTGTCATGAAAAGGTTTTCCAGAGAAATTATCATCCCAGATTACAATTCTGTCTCCACAGAATATGAGTTCATCATCAGAAGCTGAAATGCCGAGTTCCTCTTGCAACTCTCTTATGGCAGATTCGATAAAATCCATCCCTGCAGGGATATGACCGGCACTTGAAATATCATAACATCCTGGGAATGATTCTTTGGCCTCAGACCTTTTCTGAAGCAGAATCTGAACCTTACCATGTTTTTTCCTGGGAAGCCATACATGCGATGTCCTGTGCATTATGCCTTCCTTATGAGCTTTTTCGCGTTCTACCGTTTGTCCTGTCGGATTGCCGCTTTTATCAACAACGTCCAAAATCTCCATCATAAATACCTTTCTCTCAAAAGCCGCTGCAAAGCGTTCTTCTTTAGTCTCGTATGAACATAAATCTATGCATCGCCGTTCTTATTTTTCCCTGTACATATTGTCCTAAATTTTTCCTTACTAATCAGATAGTTTTACGGCATCGATTTATGTTTTTTCGTTATTTTTCAATCCCCTATACTCCAAATAGCTCAGCCGTCTTCTTCATCTTGTCTGAAACAGCTACGCTAAAAGGACACCTGCTGTCACAACACTTACAGCTTATACATTCTGACGCATGATGTTCAAGCTGTTCATAATGGGATCTGATGGTTGCAGGAACCTCAGGCTGCATAGTGGCTAAATCATAATATTTATTGACCATGGCAATATCAATCCCTAAAGGACAAGGCTTACAGTGTCCACAATAGGTACATTGTCCCTTATAGGAATGCATCGGTGCCGATGCGAGTACGGAAGCATAATCTTTCTCATCATCCGATGCTGTCTCATACTTCACTGCTTCATCTACCTGTTCCTTGGTATCAAAACCACACAAAATTGATGAAACTGCAGGTCTGGTCAGTGCATAGTGAATGCACTGGGTTACAGAAAGACTAACACCAAACGGCGATCTCTTCTCATCAAATAATCTGCCACCGGCAAAGCCTTTCATTACAGTAATGCCGACATCTTTCTCTTCACAGATCTTATATAGTAACGCTCTGTCAGGATCTATGCCCTTAAGATTATTGTCAAACTCGTCTGCAAATAATACATTAATATCTTCGCTGGCCGGCAGCATATCAAATGCGGGATTGATACTAAAAAGGATCATCTCTATAAATCCTGATAACGCTGCCTTTATAGCTACCTTTGGGTTATGGGAGCTTATTCCGATATGACGGATAACACCAGTATTCTTAAGCTTCATGATATAATCCAAGTAATCGGAGGATTGGATCTGATCCCATTCTTTAACTGAGTCAACAAAATGGATCATTCCCAAGTCTATATAATCTGTCTGGAGCCTATCAAGCAGATCTTCAAATGCAGGACGGACATATGCCATATCCCTTGTTTTGTAATACTGTCCATCCTTCCATGTGGATCCAATATGTCCCTGTATAAACCATTTTGAACGATTATCCTTTATACCTTCGCCAATAATGTTGCGTGATTTTGGATCCGGCATCCAGCAATCAAGAATGTTTATTCCTTTTGAAAAGGCATACTTGATCAGTTGGATACTTTCTTCTTCAGGATGTCTCTCCAGCCATTCTCCACCAAACCCGATTTCGCTTACCATAAGGCCAGTCATACCAAGTCTTCTTTTGTTCATGACGCTCTCCTTCATTTTCAAGTTTATTTTAGAAAACAATAGTTGGCACTTTTTCTCGCTCTTATTTATTTATAGTTTACTAACATAGGATATATTTGTAAACATACGAGAACCGTTTTATGCCTCCTAAACCTTTAAACATACTATTCAAAATAAGGTTTAGCCATATTAACAGCTAAACCGTGTACTCTGCATAAAAAACAGCCGTCGCAATCTGCCAGTATCAGGCAGACTGCGACGGCTAATGAAGCGAGTTCAGTATAGTTTTGTAAACTGAACATAGGAAATCATTCAGCTCGCCGAAATGTTACCGGATGAGTGTAAAGTTACGGAAAACATTGACCAGTGTATTAGCAACTGTTGACATTGTCTTGATAAAGATATCAAGTGCAACACCGACAACATCCTTGCGGGTATCGCCGACAGTATCGCCGGTAACAGCTGATTTATGCGCTGGCGTTCCTTTACCGTGTCCCTCCAGGGCTCCGGATTCGATGTACTTTTTAGCATTATCAAACGTTCCACCGGAATTCCCCATGAAGATAGCGCGCGGGATGGCTACGATCGTAGCTCCAATTAACAATCCCCCAACAAAATCAACACCGAAAATAAATCCACCCAGCATAGGAATCAACATTGCCAACACAGAAGGAAACAGCATCTTACGGAGGGCTCCCTGCGTTGCCATCTGAATCATACGGTTATAATCCGGGCGAACCGTACCTTCCAAGACACCGGGAACAGACAGCAGTTTGTCGCCTTCATCAGCCATTGCACGTGCGGACTCAATCGTATTGTCCGTCAGAATCGCACTGAAGTATTCCACCAGAGCACCGCCGATCAACGCCCCGGAAACCACAGTGAAATTGGCAATATTCAAAATCATTTCCGAGTTTACTGAAGTGTAATTTCCAACATATGAAACGATCAGGCTGACCGTTGCAAAAGCAGCACTGCCAATGGCAAAACCCTTGCCGATGGCTGCAGTCGTATTTCCGACAGCATCCAGTTTATCCGTAATCGCACGAACCTTAGCAGGAAGATGGCAGCTTTCTGCCAGACCTCCGGCATTATCGGCAATCGGTCCAAACGCGTCGATGGAAACTGTCGTGCCAACGAATGAGAGCATGCCAAGGGACGCGATGGCAATGCCATAGATACCGCCTATATTTCCGCTAATGAAAAGCGCGATGCCTATCATCAAAATCGGCAACAGACAGCTGCGGCTCCCAATCGCATCACCTTTGGTAATAACAAAGGCGTCGCCCTCGGGTGCCATTTCAGCAAGTTTCCGGGTAGGTTTAAAGTCAGAAGATGTATAATATTCGGTAATAGATCCGATTGCCACACCACTGGCGAGTCCAAGCACTGCGCAGATCCACGGGCTCAACCAACTTACTTTCCATCCGAATGTTTTTAATACGTCAGCATCAATCTTTCCGAAAATAAACCAGGATGCTCCCAGACCAAGAATAACCGTCAATCCCGCAGAGATCCAAGTGGCAAGATTCAACTCGTGAGAAGGATCGCTTCCCATCTTTTTTACATTCGCATACAACATACCGATCAGGCAACTCAACAAACCTGCTCCAGCAAGGACAATCGGGAAGATCACAGTCGGATTAAATATTTGGTCAATACTGAATTTCTGGTACAATATTACAGCAATCATGATGGTTGCGGACATCGTTGCAACAAAACTTTCAAGAAGATCTGAGCAATTACCAGCAATATCATTGACATTGTCACCGATGAAGTCAGCAATAACATTCGGAACCCTGCTGTCATCTTCAGGAAGATCATTCCGGATTTTTCCCAGAATATCTGCAGAAATATCCGCAGCTTTTGTATAATTACCGCCTGCGACACGGTTGAACATAGCTACCAAAGAACATCCGAGCGAATATGTTGATACACGCATCACAGAAGCGTTAATTCCTTGGAGATGAGCTATCAGACCGCTGCCTTCCGCTTGATGTTCGACCCCGCCCCAAATCAGCAGAACTGCAACCAATCCGAGCATGCCAAAAGCCTGTACGCTCAAGCCGGAGATGCTGCCTCCGCACAACGCCACCTTAACAGTTTCACCTATGGACATGCTTTCACGTGCCTTATTTGCTGTTCTTACGTTGGCGTATGTAGCACTTTTCATACCAAGTACACAAGCACAGCTACTCATAGCGGCGCCCACCAGAAAAGTAATACCACTGGTTTTTTCTACAAAAAGTGCCAAAGCCAATGAAATCAAAACGACAACAACAGTAATGGTTTTATATTCGGTTTTCAAAAATTCATTTGCGCCAGACCGGATGATTGCAGCCATTTCGACCATATCTGCCGTTCCCTCCGGCATTTTTCGGATCCGTAAATAATTCCAGGCCACATATGCAAGGGTTACCACAATGATACACAGTATAGTGATGAACCAAGCGAGAATCATGTTTCTTTCATTCCTTCCTTTCTCTTTTAGTTTAGCCTTGTCGTATTAGTTTGTTCCAAGTCAGGATATAACTGCCAGAGAAGTACTATTTTATACTTTCTGCTGTTGACTCAGAACGTTCCGTATTATACGACATTCTGCTGCTAATTTTCCGGAAAGAAAATTACTTTATGTAAAATGATTCGTTATGAAAAACGTGATGCCATGTTATAATATCTATGTACATTGGGAGGTGAGTATTACGGACCGATTAAGAGCATTTCTTCAAAAGAATCAAACAGGAAAAAATGTGCTTGTCCTTCTGTTAACGCTTGGCGCAACAATCGGACTCGCAATACTTTTGTCATCCTTCAATGACGATAATAACCCCTTTGCTATGGCTGTTTTTATAATGGCTGTGGTCATCGTGGCCCGATGGACAGATGGGTACATTTGGGGAATAGTTGCTGCCCTCATAGGAACATTCTGCGTGAATTTTATTTTCACATATCCGTTTTGGACATTCAGTATCAACTATACGGGATACCCTCTGACTTTTACGGTCATGTTGATAGTATCTGTCCTGATCAGTACACTGACTACGCGTATCAAACAGCAGGAACGTCTTCGGTTTGACATTGAACGAGAAAAAATGTATTCCAATTTATTGCGTGCGATTGCTCACGATTTGCGCACACCTCTGACTGCCATTATCGGAGCAAGTTCGGCAATACAAGAACAGGAATTATCTGTTGCCGATCAGATCCGTCTTGCGGAAGGTATCCGTAAAGATGCGGAATGGCTTGTCCGGGTAACTGAAAATCTGTTGTCTGTCACCCGTGTCAGCAATCATAGTATGATTAAAAAAGAGGATGAGGTATTGGAGGAAATTATTGGCAGTGCGATTATGAAATATCATCGTCTTCCGGATTCTTTGCCTGTGGATTCTGACACACTCAGAGATATCATTCTTGTCCCGATGGATGCAATGTTGATCGAACAGGTTTTGATCAATATGTTCGTCAACGTTAATGAGCATGCGGAAGGTGCTTCGAAAATATGGATTCACCTCAAGAAAGAAAATGGTATGGTTTTCATCTCTGTGGAAGATGACGGATGCGGCATTCCGGCGCCATTATTGCCTCAGATTCTTGACGGAACATATATGTCCAAACGTAGCAGGAGCGATGATCGGCGTAGCATGGGAATAGGATTGTCTGTGTGTAGATCCATCATCGAAGCACATGAAGGACAATTGACTGCCAGGAAGAGTCGTCATGGCGGCGCCGCATTTGAATTTTCATTACCGTGTAAGGAGGATATGTATGTCGAATAAGGTGCTCCAAAAGATTTTGATTATTGAGGACGATCCGGGTATTTTGAATTATCTGAAAACAACAGTTGATGCAGCTGGATATGAAACTATTACTGCAACCAATGGAAATTTAGCACTCAATATGATTACTTCTCATTGTCCCGATTGTATCTTGCTTGATCTAGGACTTCCAGATATGGATGGCAGTGATATCATAACGAGTGTCCGGAAATGGACATTGACACCCATCATCGTGATTTCTGCGCGAAACTCGGAAGAAAACAAGGCGATTGCTTTGGACTCCGGAGCAGATGACTATATAACGAAGCCCTTTGGTTCAATTGAATTACTTGCACGTATACGAACAGCATTGAGGCATTCACTTACCAGAGCAGAAAATAAAGAAATCGGTATAGACGGTTGTTATCGTGTCGGTGAACTGGAGATTGACTATAAAAAGTTAAAAGTGAGTGTCCGCGGGAAAGATGTTCATCTAACTCCGAACGAATTCAGAATTGTAGCTTTACTGGGCAAACATCCGGGGCGTGTGTTGACATATAAATCGATTTTGCGTGAACTTTGGGGACCTTCCGCTCCTATGGATAACAAAATTTTACGTGTTCATATGGCCAGTATCCGCAGAAAAATTGAAGATGATCCTACGAACCCTAAGTATATTTTCACAGAGGTTGGCGTTGGCTACAGAATTGCCGAGAATACGCAGTAGCTCAAGTTATAAATGCCGATATTGCAACACAATTGGAATAATTATGTTGCAATATCGACACTAGAATGTTAAAAAATCAAGAAACAAATGCATATCTCATTGCCAGTACTTACTATTGCTGACTGTATTAAAATCTACAGTTCTTACTATCAGCCAGTATTTTAATAAACAACCCGCCCTGAACTGTACGGTTCTGAAAACCAATTTTCAAGGAAGTTATTGTGGAATACCAGTCGTTCATCGGCACACGTGACGGAGACTTATGATAGGTCAGCCACACTGGATCCGACAGTTTTTGGAATGTTTCCCGATCATCAGCCAGCGTAGCAACCCACAATGTCCAGTCGGATTTAGTGTAGTCGGCGCGGTTGTCCAGAGGCAGTCCGTAAGGTTTCAGACGGCCTAAATAAGACTTCGTTTCAGTTTTGCGTACAGTATCCGGGAACAATCCCAAGCCGAATATCTGATCCCAAACAAGGTTGTATTTCATACTAAATGTACCAGGCTGATCAAACGCCAGTCGATAGCTGCCGTTGCCGTCATCAGCCATCACCACCCATTCCTGCGCCATGTGCCGTGCCGCATCGCCATACCGTGCAGCTGCTTCATCGTCTCCCATCATCTTGCAAACCCGCGCATAGGCTCCCAGCGCGATGATGGATTTTAGCGACAGGTTGCAATTATGCGCCAGATGTCCGGCAAAATCGTCGGTGCAGAGCTGATTATCCGGATCCACCCCGACTTTCAGCAAATACTCAGCCCATTGATCCAACAAGGTACGATATTGCGATGCAAAGGAGGCATCTTTTTCCACTGCAGTAATAGCAGACGCCATTATCAACATATTGCCGCATTCCTCAACAGGCATCTGATTTTTGGGATCAACCCCACGGGAATATACCTGACCGTTCAGAATGGGATACCGGCCGCAGTCATGGGGTGCAAAATCAAAGGGCCAGATTTCTGAAGCGGCATACCGGAAGATTGGGCGCATCATGCCCTTGACCAATTCCACATTATACAGTAAGAATAAAGGCGTCGACGGATAGCTGACATCTACTGTCGCCGCACAACCGTTGCTGTAACATTCCTTGGATATAAACAAAACCTGTCCGTCTTCATCCAGCACCAGTTTGTGGGCAGCCACCACCTGCCTTAAAGCCAGTGTCAGCAGTTCGGCATACTTCTCTCCCCCTGCCTTTATAGCCTCTTTCTGAAGTGTTTCATGGAACCTTTGGCAGCGGCGCAGAATATCGTCGTAGGAATCAAAGGCCTGCGCAATCACTTCCTCAATGGTATGTCCTCTATGTCTCCAGTATGCTTGAAGCGGCTTACCAAAATATCTAATGGAGGCAATATCATCGTAAGCAAACGCAACAAGGGCCGAGTTGTCGCCGTCAGTATTTAAAGGTATATCAGCAACCAACTGTACAACACCGTCATTATACTTGTCAGTGACGGTTCCGTAGTTTGTACAAAGATAAAAGTATCCCCAGTCAATTCTCAAATCGTCGCCGGAACGTCCGAGAACCGGCTGTTCCAGGGAACCCATCCGCATGGCGGAGATTCCTTCACCTATATCTACCTTGGCCGTCAACACGGGGCATTGCCTTCGATAGTCCAGGCAGAATTCCTCCATAGCAGTTATCTGGATGTGCACATCATGCGGTACACCGTCCAGACTGTCCACTTTCAGCTTGAGATAGGATACCGGGCGGGAAATCAATTCCAAATCCGTAGGAATAACCGGAGAGGTAAAAATAGCTGTTAGGCGAATGCTGGCATTTTCAAACAAGTAACTGGTAGAAAACGCATCCACATCCACAGAGACCTGATGCATCGCATTCAGCCCCATGCGCTTGGCATCGCCCATGAAAACATAGGTTTCCCCGTCAACAGTTAATTTACCCTCCATAACTTGCGGTTTTTCCGTCCAATGCCGCGTATCGCTGCCATTTAGAGTATCTCCCATGCTCCATAGGCTAAAATACGGATCGCATGTGATCAGCGGATAGGCAGGGGCACGCAATTTCATATAAATTCCTCCCAATAGAATAATAGTATAGAAATTCTTAGCATCATTATATACAAAAAGACTTTCTATACAGAATATATTATTACTAATCCTATAAAACAATGGGATTTCCAAGTTATTTTGAAAATTTACTAGCCACTTCTCCGAATTTTGTGGTTTCTCAGGGCCACTTTTGTTTTCTGGCAATATATTTGAAACATTTTCATTTGTTTTAAATAAAAAAACAATATATCTCTCGTCATCTTCAGTTTGGAATTGCTTGATACCACAAAGTTTGGGATTATAACTCTTCTGCGTTGGGTGCCGGTGGTATAAAAGTGTCATTGCCGGTTATGATTTGGATAGTGAATAAGCTATGATAAAAATAATGATAATCAATTGTTTTTTTGTAAGCGTCAAGTAGAGCCGCACATGGTATCTTTTGCTTAATAGTTGTACAATCATTGCAAACCAGGTTGAAAGGTTGAAAAACTTGAAAAAGTTGAAAAACTCTCAAATTCACATACTTTAAAAACTTTAAAAAGTTTGCAAACTTTTTCAACCAGATTGGAGTGATTGTATGGACACACGAAAGATTACCAAAGAATACCGACTAAGTCAATGGGCTGAAATCATTCAAGCCAGAAACGAGAGCGGCAAAAGTATAAAGGAATTTTGTGAAAACAACGGTATAAGTAAGCATGCATATTTTTATTGGCAACGCAAATTGCGCCAGGAAGCCTGTAAAGAACTGGCTGTTACTGGTGAAACAACCAATGTTGCACCAAATGGATGGATAAAATTAAATCCGTCGGTAAGAACACAATGCACCGATAGCAGCATATTGATAGAGCTCAATGGCTGCCACATAACTGTAAAGGGAAATACAGATCTCGAATTACTCAAAAATGTTTGCAGTGTGTTGAGAACGTTATGATAATATTTAACGACAAGCCCGTATTTTTATGCTGCGGACCAACAGACATGAGAAAATCAATAAATGGCTTGATGACACTGGTAAAAGAGGTCTTTTCCCTTGATCCTTTTATGGAGGCATTGTTTGTATTCTGCAATCGTGAGCGTAACAGGATAAAAATCCTGGAGTGGGACGGAGATGGATTTTGGCTGTATTTTAAACGTCTCGAAAGAGGGCGCATATACTGGCCTGCAGCAGGTGAAGAAACCGTCATGAATCTTGATGTAAAGGAATTATCCTATCTGATAGAAGGTGCAAAACTGGAAAAGAAACTAAAAAGAAAAGAAGTTTTTGAGAGGCAAATCCTGTGAAGAAAAAGGGGCGCGAAAATGCCGTAAAACATTGATTTTAAGCGGTTTTCATGGTAAAATATTCTTATGAAAACACAAGATATTTTTTTGGAAAAACTGCTTAAGACAATTGAAGAAAAAGACCGGAGAATTGCTGAATTAGAAAAGCAGCTGGAATGTTTGATATCACAGATTCGCCTTGCAAAACATAAGCAATATGGTGCGTCCAGTGAACAAACCCCTCCAAATCAAATTTCCATATTTGATGAAACAGAAACTGCTGCTGAACTAAACCAGCCGGAACCGGAGATTACGAAGGTCAAGGCACATTATCGCAAACGTACACGTCTTACCACCGATAAACTACCCGAGGATTTGCCTGTTGAGGTTATTGAGCATGAGCTACCCGAAGAGGACAAAAACTGTCCGGAATGTGGCAGCGAACTTCATACAATGGGAAAGGAAGTCCGGGAAGAGATTAAAGTTATACCTGCAAAGGCTGTAATCGTAAGGCATGTACGCCATATTTATGCATGTCGGAACTGCGAAACTACATCTGATCATGTACCGATCGTAAAAGCAGATATGCCCGAGCCTGTTATCAAGGGTAGTTTTGCTTCTCCTGAAGCCATAGCATATATAGCTGTACAAAAATTTATGATGGCATCGCCGCTATATCGTCAGGAGCAGGAGTGGAAACAACAAGGTATTCTGCTATCAAGGCAGACCATGACAAACTGGCTTGTAAAATCAAGTAATGACTGGCTTGAGCCATTGTATGAGAAGATGAAGCAGAAGCTTTTGGAACATGAGGTATTGCATGCAGATGAAACCACAGTTCAGGTGATAAAAGAACCGGGGAAGGCAGCACAGTCAAAAAGTTACATGTGGCTATACAGGACCAGCGGTGAAGCTAAAAAACAGATAGTGATTTATGACTACCAACCCGATAGAAGGCACACCCGGCCTAAAGAGTTTCTTGAAGGATTCAGCGGGTATTTACATGCGGATGGGTATGAAGGGTATCATAAACTACCTGAAAACATAATTATTGTAGGCTGTCTGGCGCATCTTCGCCGAAAGTTCTTTGATGGGCTGAAGATCTTACCGGAAGAAAAGAAAAAAGATTCACTTTTATTAAAAGGTGTGGAATATTGTGACAGGCTGTTCCGGTATGAAAAGGAATTTGCTTTGCTTGAGCCGGATGAGCGCCTGGAAAGAAGACAACGGATATCGAAGCCTCTATTCGAAGAATTTTACTCCTGGATAGAAGGCTTAAATGTGCTGCCCGGAAGTACTTTGGGTAAGGCAGTGCACTATGCTCGCGTACAAAGGAAATACATAGAAAGATACCTGACCGACGGACGGCTTGAAATCAGCAACAATCGTGCGGAACGGAGCATAAAGCCATTTGTAATCGGAAGAAAAAATTGGTTATTTTCTAACACGCCTGCCGGTGCAAGAGCGAGTGCAATATATTACAGTCTTATCGAAACCGCAAAGGAAAACGGGTTAAATCCTTATGAATACCTGAAATGGGTACTGACTCAAATGCCGAATCTCGGGAAGCCCGGGTATGCATCGTCAGTTGAAGAAATATTACCGTGCAGTGATGTTTTGCCAAAAGGAGTTTATGCGCCGTTTTCAAAGGCGGAAAAAGATTCGGAGAAGTATGCCTGGGAGGAAGAAGAATGAAAATTGGAACACACACAAAGTTTATGATAGAGTTTATTAAAGATTTTATAGATGGAGAGATAGACAGCTATTTTTTTGATCTGGATTATAGCGCATATGTAATAGAGCATTTTCCGTATATGGAAAAAGAAAACCCTGAACTTGCGGAACGTTTTGCTAATACCATAGATTATGTATATGAGTATTATGTAGACCGAGGGTTACCGGAAGAAGAATTCAGGGTTAAAATGTCTAAGGCATTTGATCAATGGCTGGGCAAAGGCTTTAGTTTTTCGTCCTAATCTATTTGACGCTTACAGACAATCATTTAAGATTGTCTTTTTTTGTTATGGGGGTATCTTTCTATTTTGAGATAGGGAAATATGGTTAGGGTTATCTCTACAATTTTTTATAATATTTTTCAACTCCGAGATACATATGCTTCAATCTATATGATATAATTACAAAAAAATGCTAATGTGGAGGGGTTGGAATGTATTGTAATAAGTGTGGCAACGAGATACCGGATGGTAGTGTTTTTTGTAACAAATGCGGTATTAAAATAGTTACTGATACAAGTAATGATGTTTTATCAAGATTAAAAAAATTGAATAATAAATTGCTAGTATTTGGTTTAGTTGGGGTGTTAATAATCGGTGCTATTATTGCAACTGTAATCTTTTTTAATAATCCAGTTGGGAAATTTAAAGAAGCAATTAAGGACAATAAATATATAGAAGCTTCAAAGATTTATAATGAAAAGATTAAAGGGAATACAAGTAATGAAAATGAAATTATTAGCTTCTTAAAGTCTAAAATTGAGAATATTAAAAAAGATTTTAGTGAAAACAAATTAGAATATAATGCTGCAATTTTTCAATTAGATACTATAGAAAAAACAGGGCTAGTGTTATCCGAAGTTTCGTCTGCAAAAAGTGAAATAAATAGTTTAAATGATTCACGAACAGCGTTTAAAAAAGGCAAGGAATTCTTGAACAGTAAGAACTATAAAGAAGCTTTGAGTGAACTGAAAAAGGTTATCAAAGAAGATGAAAATTATGATAAAGCGCAGGAACTTATTAGTAGTTCTATAAAAGATTATAAAACTGTGATATTGGGCGAAGCAGAAACAGCAGCTAATTCTAATGATTATGATAAGGCTTTAACACTACTTAATGAAGCATTAATATTAATTCCAAATGATTCTGATATATCTGCAAAAAAAGCTATTTATGAAAAGTTAAATGAAGAGAAAAAAGCTGCTGAACGTAAAAAGAAAATGGAAGAACTGAAGAATAATCAAGAGGTTTCGGTTGAAAATATAAGCACTTTTGTAGATTGGTTAGATGATACATATATTTCTATAGTTGTAAAGAATAATACAAATAAAGTAGTTAAAAAATACGTAGTAGGATGGATGGGATTTGATAAATATGGTTATCCAGTAAAAACAGGTTGGTTGTCGCCTGATTATCTTAAGGAAGGATATGCAGAAGTGAATATACAACCTGGAATGACTTATGGTTCTGATAGTGGCTGGCGAATATCAGATGATGACACACCAGAAGCTAAACAATTCTTGGCTTGTGTTAAAGAAGTTGAATATTATGATGGTTCAAAATGGGTTAATCCTTATTATGATTATTGGGTAGAAGAATATAAAGAAAAACCCTTACACTAATTTAACAATTCAAGTAATAAATTGTAAAATAATTGATTTTATTAATACTCCGTCATTATGACGGATTTTTTATGCCTATTTTAGCAAAAGGAGGAACTATGCAGGATGTCATAAACACAACAGAAAATAAACAGCTTTTATATAAGTATCTACAGCGTTATTTAATTCAAGAAAAAAATAGAAGTGAAAAACAAGCAAAACAATTAGCTTTAGAATTAATCAAAAAGAACAAAAATACATTATTCGATTATGGTGGCTTAGCCTGGTGGCTAGGGCAAAAATCACTTGAATATTTCTGTTTGATGTGGCTTCAAGATGTATTTGTGCCAAAGCCAAACAATCAAGCAAGGCAATTATCAGAAACACATTTTGAAGTTTGGAATTTACTTGAAAGATGTTTAATAAAGGATGAATTTGACCGTTTAGTTTTATGCTTACCGAGAGGATTTGCTAAATCAACAATAGTAACACTTGCAACAGTTATTCATCAAGCTGTTTATGCTCAAGGATTTTTTCAAATCGTTATGGGTAAAACAGAAGCGGATGCTCAAAACTTTATTTTTGACGTAAGAAAACAGCTTGAAGAAAATGAGTTGATACTATATACCTTTGGGAAGTTGATTGATACAAAGAATTTCACAGTAAATAAGAATGAATTGCATTTAACAAACAACTGTAAAATACTTGCTTTGTCTAGCACTTCAAGCATAAGAGGTAGAAAGCATTTAGGTAAAAGACCCGATAGAATTATTCTTGATGATACACAAGGACTTAACGATATAATTACAGACGAAGCAAAGCAGAAAAAATGGGATACTTTTTCAAAAGATGTTTTATTTGCTGGTGACGAAGCAATAATAAGAGACGGAAAAGTTGTAAAATCAGCAACAAAATTTTTAGTTTGCGGTACTATTTTAGCTCCTGATTGTTTTATTAGCAGATTGTTAAAAGAAAAAAGCTTCAAAAGCATAGTTAAACGTGCCATTCTTGTTGATGATATAGATGCTTTGTTTGCAAACGAATATTGGAGTAGATTCAAAGAGATATATTTTGACAATAAAAATCAATATGCTGAAATAGATGCGAAGAATTTTTATTATGATAATATCGACAAAATGCAATTCCCTGTTCTTTGGCCCGACAAATGGGATTGTCTATCTTTAGCAATAAGCTATTTCAATAATCCGTATGCATTTAAGCAAGAAATGATGAATATTGCGGAAAATGCGTCAGGTTCAAGGTGTTTCTTCAATGTCAAAACAATTCCCAGAATAGAAAT
>Ga0134092_1002336_pt1 | contig 14673 bp, 17 predicted proteins | sample 3_6taG_FD_94454 | JGI IMG/M metagenome (GOLD analysis project Ga0134092, IMG submission 94454) | Switchgrass degrading microbial communities from high solid loading bioreactors in New Hampshire, USA - 3_6_20_6_A3 metaG | ecosystem: Engineered > Bioreactor > Semi-continuous > Anaerobic >...
CTAAAATATATTTCAATAAAAGATAGGAGGTTTTTAAAAAATGTTGAAACATGTAAAAAAACTTTGGACAGGCCAGGAAGGTCAGGGTATGGCGGAATATGGACTTATACTTGCATTGGTAGCCATTGCGGTAATAGGGGCACTACAGATTTTAGGTACCAATATTAGCGATAAGGTCGATGAAGTAGCAAACACAATAGGGGACGCAGGAACCGGGCAATAATTAAAACCCGAAATAATCTTAAAACCAAATTTGAGAATGGTGGAATTCCATGCTAACCTTAACAAAAACTATCTTAACCCAACAGGAAGGCCAAGGCCTTGCAGAATACGCTTTTATCCTGGCTTTAGTAGCTATGGCGGCAATTGCAGGATTTAGAACTCTAGGGAGTGCCGTATCAGGAAAAATCGACGGAGTTGCGTCTAGCTTTTAATAAATCATTATTTGGCAAATTATACATAGCGCTCACACATCACCGTAGCCCTACTTAAAAAATTAAGTAGGGCTCCTTTGACAAAAAGCCCGAAAGGAAGGGTGGCTTAAATGGTTGCGGATATATTGCTGCTTACAACTTTGCTCATATGTCTTTACACAGATATTAGATTTAAAAAAATCTACAATGCGGTAACATTTCCTGCCATAATTGCGGCTGTCATTCTTAATTTATACTTATATGGCTTAAAGGGGGGCTTTGAGAGCATAAAAGGGCTGCTTACGGGTATAGCCCTTCTCTTTGTTCCTTTTGTGATGGGTGGTATAGGAGCCGGAGATGTAAAGCTTCTTGGAGTAATTGGGGCATTTAAAGGACCGGAATTTGTCTGGATTTCCTTTCTTGCAATGGCCATTACAGGTGGAGTGATTTCGCTTGCGATTATGGTTAGGAGCAAAAATTTCGCCCTTCGATTAAAAGCGGTATTTTATACACTTCTTTCTCTTTTTTTCCGGACACCTAAAATGCAAATATTGGAAACTATCGATAGCAGTTCTGCCCTGACCTTTCCCTACGGCATTGCAATTACGGCTGGGGCAGTAATTGCATATCTACTGAGGTGAAATCCGATGATGATAAGAAAATTTGTAAAAACTGAGAGAGGTCAAACACTGGTTGAACTTGCCCTGGTTTTGCCGATAATTATCCTTATTCTCTTTGGCACTTTGGAATTTGGGCGAATTTTTCACTCCTATATAGTAATAACAAATGCAGCTAGGGAAGGTGCGAGATTGGGTGCCCTGGGCAAAAGCGACGAAGAAATAATATCCCGGATTCGAGAGGCTTCACCCCTTTATCAAGCTGATACCAGATTGCGCATAATCAGGTTGGAGCCTAATGAAAGTGCCCGAAATTCCGGTGTCCCCTTAACTGTAGAAGTTGCTTATGATGTGGAACTGGTCACTCCCATCATCTCAAGTATACTGCCCAATCCAGTTACACTAAAATCAACTGCTGTTATGAGGGTGGAGTAAATGAAAAGGCTTACCTTATTTTTTGATAACTTCAAACGCAATGAAAGCGGTGCAGTATTAGTCTTAACGGCCGCAGCATTGGTAGTATTTTTAGGAATTATGGCACTGACTGTGGATATAGGGGCATTGGCTTTGGAAAGAAACCGCCTTCAAAATGCGTGTGATTCTGCCGCTCTGGCTGCAGCATGGGAACTACCGAATGTAAGCTTTGCCCGGGAGATGGCAAAAGATTACTTGATAATGAATAATGTTGACCCAAATGACGCTACTATAAGCATTAGTGCAGACAACACCAAAGTAACTGTAGAGGTTCAGCGCGCCGTTGAATTTAAATTTGCCCCGGTCTTAGGCATAAATAGCGGCACCGCAGCTGGAAAGGCCGTGGCTTCTTATGGCAGTATTTCAGGAGCCACAGGAGTTGTCCCTTTCGGCATACCCGATCAGGAGCTTTCCTTCGGTCAGGAATACCAGTTAAAAGCCGGGTCTCACGATGATTACGGTCCCGGAAACTATGGTGCCCTTGCTTTAGATCTTAGGGGAGCCCAGAGTTATTTAAACAACCTTAAGTACGGCTACCAAGGCATAATAAATGTTGGAGATTGGGTAGAAACCGAACCGGGAAACATGTCGGGACCAACTTTCGATGGGGTAACTTACCGTATAAACAGCTGTGAGCACACTCCCAAATGTTCCATTGACCGTTATGACATAAACTGTCCTATGGTCATGATAGTGCCCATTTATGAGCCAGGTTCTTTAAGCGGCAGAAGCGAAGTTAAAATAGTGGGTTTTGGTGCATTTCTTTTGAAAGGTGTAAACGGTCGAGGCAACAATAGCAGGGTTACAGGCTATTTTTTGGAGACCGTTCCTCCTGATGGTATAAAATATATCATCGATCCTGACCAGGAGAATTACGGTCTGCGTGCAGCAAAATTGATTTCAGAATAATCGAGTGGAGAGATCTATATGAAAAATAAATTTGTATTATTGCTTGCAATAGTTTTAGGTTTATCGGCAGCTTTTGGGACATTTCAATATATGGAGGATTTAAAACAAACATACAAGTTGTCGGGAAATTATACCCAGGTAGCAGTCGCAAAACAGCATATTAGGGCTAAGACAGTTATAACAAAGGAAATGCTGGATTTTAAGGAAATGCCCGCAGAATATGTTTTACCGGGTACTATTGTAGACGCAAAAGACGCTGAAGGAAAAATCACGGTAGGAGATATTTTCCCCGGAGAAGTTATCTTAAGCAGCAAACTCACAAGTAAAGGTGACCCGGCTGCAGGGCTTTCTGCAAAAATTGAGGCCAATAAAAGAGCTATATCGATTCCTGCCAATAAAGTAAATGCATTGCACGGTTTGATCAATGTAGGGGATTGTGTAGATGTATTGGCTACCTTTGATGTGGAGGAACCTGACAAACGAGAATCATATACTTCTACCTTGGCCCAAAATGTACCGGTCTTAGCCATAAACAACAGTCTTCAGACAAGTGTTTCTGAAAAGTTAGAATTGGAAACTGTAACTTTAATGGTAGAACCGATACATGCTCAACAAATAACTTTGGCTTTAGAAAAAGGCAGCATACAATTGGTACTTCGAGCTCCTGATGACAAACAGGTTCAACCTATTTCATCTACAAAAATTCAGCAGCTGCTGCGTTAAGGAGGGCTTTTTATGGCACCTATTACCGTTTTAATAGCCGACGATATTGCCGCTACACGGGAAGATATAAAACGCCTTCTTTACTTTGAAGAAGATATTGAGGTTGTGGGAGAAGCCAGTGATGGTGAAGAGGCAGTAATACTTGCAAGCGAGTTAAAACCAGATGTAGTCCTTATGGATGTAAACATGCCGAGAGTCGATGGGATAGAAGCCACCGAGCGGATTTCGGTAAATGTCCCCCAGTGCGCGATAATAATCATTTCTATTCAGGGAGAACAGGAATATTTAAGGAAGGCCATGGCTGCCGGGGCAAGGGATTATCTGGTAAAACCCTTTTCATCTAAAGATCTGGCTAATGCTATTTACAGAGTTTCGGAAAGCCAGAGAAAGCGAAATATATTTCTCTCACCTTCCTTGTCGGCTGTTTCAACTTTAACAACCCCCGTCAAAAAAGGTAAAATCATTAGCTTTTTCTGCACAAAAGGTGGTGTGGGTAAAACTACCCTGGCCTGTAATATGGCCGTAGCTTTAGCCCAGGATTACAAGAAGAAAGTTGCTTTGATAGATCTGGACCTTACTTCTGGAGATGTGACCGTTATGTTGAATTTAAACCCCAAAAATACTATAGCCGATATGGTCCAGGAACAAGAAACCCTTGACACCCAATTGGTGGAAAGCTTCCTAGTTCAGCATTTATCAGGTCTAAGGGTGCTTCCTGCCCCCTTAAGTCCTGAGCATGCAGAATTGGTGAAAGCTGAACACGTAGAACAGCTGTTAAAAATCTTAAAAGATAATTACGAATATATAATCATCGACACAGCACCGGTTTATACCGATATAAATTTAAATGTCTTAGAAGCCAGTGATAGAATATTACTCACCCTGAATCAAGAATTAACCACTCTAAAGCACGTCAAAAAAGCGCAGGAAATATTGAAGGCGTTAAATTATGATGGAAAAATCAGGACGGTATTGAGTCAGCAAAGCTCCGAAGGCCTCAAAATCAAAGAGATTGAAAAGAACCTTGGAATTACTTTAACCTCTATAATTCCGGAGGATTTTAAAACCGTGAAAAACGCTATTAATAAGGGCGTGCCTTTTGTCATGAGTCAGCAGCATACTAAAGTTGCACAAAGTATTGGCAAGCTGATTGAATCATTAGATATTACTAAAGCTGAGGAAGCTGCAGGAGAACCTAAACGATCCTTTATAACCAGAATGTTTAGCCTTTAGTTTAAATCAGGAGTGACCAATATGTCATTGCTAAAAAAGCTTGAACAGACGAAAAAATATGCTGAAAGCGCTATATATGAACAAGGGCAAACCCTTACTTCATTAACTAGAGACCCTTATGGTCATATTAAAGAAGAATTACATGAAAAAATTATAGAAGAACTGAAAAATTTAAAGTCTCCTGAGCGAGATGATAAAAAGTACGTAAGGGACTATATAGAAAAACTCGTTAACGAAAATATTGAAAGCGGAGCAGATCATATTCCCCGTCTGGATCGCATGAGAATCGCCGATGAACTCTTTGATGAAATTATGGGATACGGGCCCATAACACCTCTACTCTCTGATCCGGAAATCAGCGAAATAATGGTTAACGGGCCTGACAATGTGTACGTTGAGCGAAACGGGAAAATAGAATTAACCGGGGTGTTTTTCAGGGATGAGGCCCACGTTATGAATATTATTGACAGGATCGTATCACCCCTGGGCAGGCGCATCGATGAGAGTATGCCTATGGTAGACGCGAGACTTCCTGATGGTTCACGCGTAAACGCAATAATTCCTCCCCTTTCCCTGATAGGGCCCGTTATTACCATAAGAAAGTTTTCTGCAGATCCTTTGACCATGGAAGATCTGATCCGATTTAATACTTTAACGCCCGAAATGGCCCAGTTTTTAGAGGCTTGTGTCAAAAGCAGGTTAAACATTGTAGTATCCGGAGGAACTGGCAGCGGTAAAACGACTACTCTAAACGTCCTTTCGTCCTTTATCTCCCCTTCGGAAAGAATTATAACTATCGAAGATGCTGCAGAGCTGCAGTTGCATCAGCCTCATGTGGTAACCCTGGAGAGCCGGCCGCCCAACATCGAAGGTAAAGGAGCCATTACCATTCGGGATCTTGTGAGAAACGCTCTTCGCATGAGGCCAGACCGGATAATTGTCGGCGAAGTCCGAAGCGGAGAGGCTCTGGATATGCTGCAGGCCATGAATACCGGCCACGACGGCTCCCTTACAACGGGCCACGCCAATTCCCCCAGGGACATGCTTTCGAGGCTTGAAACCATGGTATTAATGGCAGGCATGGATCTTCCTATAAGAGCGATCCGGGAACAGATAGCATCGGCAATAGATCTTATTATACATCAAAGCCGTTTAAGGGATGGTTCCCGCCGCATTACACATATTACTGAAGTGCAAAATATGGAAGGTGATGTGATTGTGCTACAAGATTTGTTTTATTTTAAGCAAACCGGTGTAGATGAGGACGGCAGGGTTATTGGAGAATTTAGATCAACAGGAATGAGGCCTAAATTTATCGATCGGTTAGAAGTAAGCGGCTATAAACTGCCGGTGGAGGTATTTGCAAATAATCTATTTTAGGGGTCGAAAACATGGATCTTTATTCAATATGCATACTTGTTTTTTCTTCAGTAGCTTTATTGATTTTAGGAATTGATATTATCCGAAATTCCGATGAAAGGTTGATCGTAACCAGAATAAAAAGATTTGCCGGAGAGGAAAACGCTACGAAATCCAAAAAAACGCCGGCATCTGGAAAGGATTTCCTCAGGCGCATACTGACAAGAGCTGGCGATTTTTCCATTACCAAGAAACTTGGAAAAAATATCGACAAAAAACTTGAAGAAGCAGATATATTACTTCGAGGCAGTGAATTTGTAGCAATGGTAATGGCAATATCCATAGGAACTACACTGGTGTTTTTTACCCTGACATTAAAGTTGTTGTTGTCAATTATTGCGGGCATTACTGGCGCAATCATACCTTTTGTTATAGTAAGCTCTACGCGCCAAAGAAGGCTTGATAGTTTCAATTCTCAAATCGGCGATGCCCTTACCATCATGTCAAATTCACTTCGATCAGGCTTTAGCTTCATTCAAAGTATGGATATGGTAAGTAAAGAACTATCAGATCCAATAAAAAAAGAATTCAACAGGACCATTGCGGAAATCAACCTGGGTGCAACAACAGAAACAGCCCTTTTAAATTTAGCAAAAAGAGTAAACAGCGACGACCTGGACCTTATTATTACTGCAGTACTCATACAAAGGCAGGTAGGCGGAAATTTGGCAGAGGTCTTAGACAATATTGCCGCAGCAGTTAGGGAACGTATTCGTATAAAAGGGGAAATTAGAACTCTTACCGCCCAAGGTCGTATATCAGGTTTAATAATAGGGCTTTTGCCGGTTTTGCTACTGGCTTTTATGTTTACTGCAAATCCGGGATATATTATGGAGCTTTTTACAACTAAGACGGGTCTTATAATGCTCACTTTTGCTGTTCTAGGTCAAATAATAGGCCTTATGATTATAAAGAGAATTGTGGATATACAGTTTTAGGGGGCATTGTCATGGTAATGCTATTTAATTTAACAACCGTATTTGGTGCGGTTTTTGCTTTAGTCCTATATATTTTTCAATCAATAGAACGTGAAAAAATGAAAATCAAAGAACGGGTCACAAATGTGGTCGGCCCCGAAGAACCCGTTCCTATACGCCAGCGGGAGCTTTCTTTTTCCCTTTATACCCGATTTATTAGACCTTTGCTGTCATCAATTTTCGGGGTACTTATAAAATACATTCCCGCCTTTAATGAAGAAGTATTGGCCAAGAGGTTAAACGAAGCTGGAAATCCCTATAATCTACTTCCAAGGGAAGTCATGGTGATAAAATACCTGTTATCCTGTCTTGTGGCCTTTTGTGTCAGGCTGTTAATGCAAGGTTCCGGCAGCTCCGGTCCCCAAACTTTCGTAATGATAATAGCCGGAATTGCATTTGGCTGGCTCCTCCCTGATGTGTTTATAAATTCCATGATCCGGCAAAGAAAGGAGCAAGTTTGTAAGGAGCTGCCTGAAATTTTGGATCTGCTGACCGTGTGTATAGAAGCTGGATTAGGTTTTGATGGGGCATTAAAAAAAGTTGTGGAAAAATCTAAAGGCGTATTAGCAGATGAGCTTTACATAGTTTTACAGGAAATAAGTATGGGGAAACCACGGAAGAATGCATTGAGAGATATGGCTGACCGCTTAGCCGTAGATGATTTTTCTAACTTTGTCGGTTCCATAATTATGGCTGAACAATTAGGTATTAGCATTGGAAATGTTATGCGACTTCAGGCAAGGGACGTGAGGCAAAAACGCCGCCAACGGGTTGAAGAACAGGCCATGAAAGCTCCAGTTAAAATGTTAGTTCCAATGGTGTTTTTTGTCTTTCCCGCCATTTTCATAGTTTTACTTGGACCGGCTATCATTCAAATCATGCGGGTTTTTGCAAAGTGAGGGGTGACTTTTTTGGTAATCAACTTAGATAAGGGCACTGTTCTTGCAAAAAAACTATACATTGCTGACAACTTTTTTTACAGATTGAAGGGATTGATTGGGACCGCAGATTTAGAAAATGATACAGGGTTACTGATAATACCCTGTTCTTCCATTCACACTTTTTTTATGCGCTATTCTATCGACGTAGTATTTTTGGACCATCAAAACAGGGTTTGCCGAATCCTACATTCCCTTCCCCCCTATCGCCTCGGTCCCATAGTGAAAGGCGCAAAGAAAGCTCTAGAACTTAAAGCAGGTGTATGTTCAGCTACAGGCACAGAAATCGGAGATCATATCGTATTTAGCGGAGAGGATGATAAATATGGCAAGAGTTTTAAAAATCGATAAGGGCTTTTCTCTAACCTTCAGGTTAAGTCTTGCTTTCACATTGTTAATAATTTTTCTAATGGGCTCGGTCGCCTTTTTATTTTTCATTAAGGATAGAAATATAATGACACAAAATGTCATCGAAAGAGGCTGGACTTCTATAAATTCCATAAATCCAGTAGCACGAGATTCATTAAAGTTCCATAGACTAGATGTGTTAGACGAATTCCTGGGAAACATGAGAACGGACGGGTTTATTATAGAAGCCATTGTCCGAGATTTGGAAGGAAAACCTGTGGAATATAGTGGCCCAAGAGATTTAGCTGAAAGAATTCTTCCAAGAAATACTTACGTAAAAGCCGAAGAAAAAAAACTTAGCTCTATAAAAAACGAAAAAGGTGAAATTACAGCTTTTGTTTTTAGTTCTCCTGTTTTAGATGAGCTAGGGACTACCGTAGGTTATATGCAGATACTAGTAGATTTTAGGCCTACAGTGGAGCATCTTCAAAAAAGCATGCGTAGTCTAATATACTTATTTGTAGCAACTGTTGTAATAGGGCTCGTTGCAGCCCGCTTGATAGTGGAAAAGTTTGTTGCAAAGCCTGTGAAGGATATAATGAGTGCTACTGAAAAAGTTTCCATAGGCGACTTTTCCCAAAGGCTTGACCTTGAAAGAAACGACGAGATGGGACGTTTAGCTCAATCCTTTAATATTATGAGCGATCAATTAGGCGTGCTTTTTGCTTCTATAAAAGATGCCGTAACAGAAATGAGTGCTTCTTCCAAACTCATTGTCCATCGTACAGAGGGAATTGATCAAATTGATCCGACAATTCAAAAGGAATTTATAAAGGAAATAAAACATAGTGCCAAAATGCTAAATCGAATTAGCCTACAGCTAGATTCCCTGGTAAGTCAATTTAAGACCAAATTGGCACAGGAATAATTTGGAATATCGGTCTCAACAGGATTATAAGCCTTTTACAAAGAATTAATTATATACATATTTCTACTTTGAAGGATGGATTTGGTTTGGTAGATATTTCAAAGCTCGACAGGGTTATTCAGAAAACGAAAAAAATCGTTGAAAAAAGCCGTGAAGAGCTTTATCAGTTGGGAGAAGCTGCCCGGCACGAGTACGAGCATACAAAACAAGAATTAGCTGAAATAATAGAAAAAATTAAAGACACTATCCAAGAAGTAGACAAATTAGAAGAAGAATATTATCAAGCAAGGATTCACTTAATTGAAGTCAGCAGAAATTTTAATAAATACGGTGAAGATGAAATAAAAGAGGCTTATGATTATGCTCATAAAAAACAAATAGAGCTTCTTGAAAAAAGAGAAAAAGAGAAAATTATGCGGCTACATAGAGATTACCTGGAAAGGACTCTTAAAAATTTAGAAATCACTATAAAGCGATCTGAGCAATTAATTACCAATATAGGCATGGCCTTAAAAATCCTCTGCAATGATCTTGAGACCGCCAGCGCCCAAATCGGTGAAATGCAGCAGTTACAGGCTCTAGGCCTTTCAATAATCATGGCACAGGAAGAAGAACGCAAAAGAGTGGCTCGGGAAATTCATGACGGGCCCGCTCAAAGCTTAGCTAATATAGTCATGCGAGCGGAGTTTTGTTTAAAGCTGATGGAAAAAAACCCCGCTCTATTAAAAGATGAACTGCAAAGCCTTATGGATTTGGTGCGTCGAAGCCTTCAGGATGTGCGCAAGATTATTTTTGATTTAAGGCCCATGTCTTTAGATGACCTTGGCTTGGTGCCTGCCCTAAAAAGATATGTGGAGCAATACACAAGAGATAATAACATATATGTGGAAATAACGGTATTGGGAGAGGAATACGATATACCCAGTTCTTTGGTCATAGCAATTTTTAGAGTAATACAGGAATCCATGACAAATGTGAGAAAGTATGCAAATGCCACAGAAGTAGTTATAAAAATCGAATACTTGTCTGACAGGATTAACGTAGTTATAAGGGATAACGGCAAGGGATTTGATGTAGAAAAAGTATTGAGTGAAAAAAACGGAGTAGCTTTTGGTATAGTCGGCATGAGGGAGCGTATACAGCTTTTAAAGGGCAAGTTTGAAGTGAGATCTGTCATAGGGAAAGGCACTGAAGTAATAATAAGCGTTCCCAATAAAAAACAATGAAATTTGCAGCCAAGTTCCGGAGGGAATAGTAATGACAGAATTTAATAAGGATAAAATTAAAGTTATCATCGCAGATGACCACCCATTGCTCCGGGAGGGTATTATAAAAATATTATCACTGGAACCTAAAATACAAGTTGTCGGGGAGGCCGAGGATGGTGCCCAGGCTATAGAACTCGCTCGGAATACGGATGTAGATATCATCTTAATGGATATCAATATGCCCAAAATCAACGGGATAATGGCTACTAAGATAATAAAAGAAGAAAAACCTGATGTTCGCATAATAGCGCTGACAATACATAACCAGGAAGAATATCTGTTTGAATTAATACGGTGTGGCATATCTGGTTATGTATTAAAGGATGTCCGCCCAGATGAACTCATTGAAACAATCGAAAAAGTAACCCAGGGAGAGTGTTTTATCCCCTCTTCCATGACTCCAAAAGTTTTTGAAGTAATTTCCCGCCTTTCAAACCGGCAGGAGAAAAATGATGACACTTTCGATCTAACACCGCGAGAATTGGAAGTATTGCAAGAGGTTGCTTTAGGCCTTTCAAATAAGGAAATAGGCGAGAAACTTTTTATAAGTGAAAAGACTGTTAAAAATCATTTGACCAATATTTATCAAAAATTAGGAGTAACTGACAGGACTCAGGCACTACTTTTCGCAATTAAAAACAACTTAGTTGCTCCGAGTAACAAGGACAACTGCGTAGGAAAAAACTAGCCTATCCCATAAAAACAATAAACGACCGTAAGTTGAGAAAGCTTGCATTTCAACTTACGGTCTTCTACATTGAACTATTCTATCAAAACTAATTAATAATATTTTTCCCTTTCATAGCCTTAATGCCGGCAGATGCAGCTATTAAAACTGGGTCTGTCGACGGAGCTACAGGTGGTGCATATGCCAAATCTAATTGGTATAAATCGTAAACCGTCATACCTGCAGTAATAGCCGTTGCAAAAACGTCAACTCTCTTTGCTACTCCTTCACTGCCTGCCAGTTGAGCTCCGAGTACCCTTCCTGTGTTCTTATCCATGACGATCTTTATATATATCGGTTTTGCTCCTGGATAGTAAGAGGCTTTGTCCAATGCTTTTATTTTAACAGAAAGGGTCTCCATACCGGCTTCATCAGCCCGGCTTTCATTTAAACCCGTAAAGGCAACAAATGTATCAAATACTTTTGCAACCTGTGTCCCTAAAACTCCCGGGAATACAGCTTTGCCGCCAATTAGGTTTTCCCCGGCAATTTTTCCCTGCTTATTTGCCGTAGTCCCCAGCGGAACATATAAAGGCATTTTTGTAATTATGTCATAAGTTTCGCAGCAGTCTCCGGCAGCCCAAACACCCGGTGCACTTGTACGCATATATTTATCCACTTTGATACTGCCTTTAATACCGGTTTCGATACCTGCGTCTTTTGCCAGGTCTGTATTTGGCCTGACTCCTGTGCAAACAACTGCCATATCTACATCAAAAGAGCTACCAGCTCCTGTGTTTACCCTAATTCCTCCATCTCCTGTATGTTCGAACACCTTTACTTCAGTATTTTTAAATAGCTTTACACCGTTCTTCTCAAGCTCACCTTCTACTACCGATACCAGTTCCCGATCCAGTTGAGGCAGTATTTCCGAAAAGCTCTCAAAAATATAAACGTCCACTCCCCATTTTCGCAAAGCTTCCGCAGTTTCAAGGCCTATGAACCCGGCACCTAAAACAGCTGCTTTTTTGGGCTTGTTTGATATTACGTGGTATTTTATTCTTTTGCCGTCTTCAATATTCCTTAAAGTAAATATGTTGTCATTTTCAATTCCCGGTATAGGAGGTATAATCGGAGAAGCACCTGTTCCAATCACAAGATGGCTGTAATGTTGCTTAAAAACTTTCCCTGTTTTAAGGTCTTTCACGACAACGCACTTATTTGAAACATCTATCTTGGTTACCTCGCAAAAGGTATGCACATTAATGTTTCGCTCTTTTTTCATATACTCAGGTGTATAAATAATAAGCCGGTCAATTTCCTTTATATCATCGCCTATATAATATGGCAAACCGCAAGAGCCATAACTGATATGTCCAGAGCGTTCAAAGACAGTTATGGGAAGAGACGGGTCTCCCCTTCTGGCCCGAACTGCAGCGCTCATGCCCCCTGCGTTGCCCCCGATAACTACCAAATGCCTTTCCACTGTTTCCCTCCTTAAGTACCTTTTTATTTGCAGCCGTACTTTTCTATAATGCCCATTTCCCTCATCATCGTCTTTAACTGTTCGAGTTTTTCTCCTACCAGTTCGGGATACGGTCTGCGTGGCTTTCCTGCGGGAAGTCCCAGGATATTTAAAGCTGCCTTTATGACAATGGGATTAGAGAACCAGTACAAAGCTTCTAACAGCGGGTAATATTTAAAGTAGAGCCTACGGCTTTCCTCCACTTTATCTATGCTATCCCAGGGCCTTGATATCAGAGCCATTTCTTCAGGAATTATATTGCCACCAATATTGGCCGCCCCATGCCCTCCGATAGCTAGTGTAGGAAGAATGATGGAGTATTTTGGAAAATCGCAGCATAATATATGGACTCTATCCCCAACCCGACGTTTAACCTCTACCAAGTGTTGAACGCTGGGCATGGCCTCTTTGTCTGCTACAAAATTGGGACATTCATCAGCTAATCTTCCAATGGTGTCTGGTTCTATATATACCCCCACCCTACTGGGGTTATTGTAGATCGCCACAGGAATAGATACGGACTTGGCACAAGCCAGCAAATGCTCTGCCAGAGCAGTTTGAGGCGGAAGCAGGTATGGCGGAGCAGTATAGACTAACCCATCAGCCCCTTCTGCCTCTGCAAACTTGCTGAACTTTATTGTTTCCTCCGTGGTGGGAAATGTAGCACCGAAAAATACCGGTATTTTGCCCTTCGCATACTTAGTAACTCTTCTCACGATTTCCTTTCTCTCGTCTGCAGACAGCATCGTCACTTCCCCTGCAGACCCCATTACCAGCAGCAGAGATGTGCCGTGTTTTTTATGGTGGTCTATTAATACTTCAAAACCCTTCCAATCGATGGAGCCTGATTCATTAAAAGGAGTAGGTATTGCTACCCAGGAACCGGTAGGTTTGTACATTCTATGGCCTCCTTTGAAAGTTATTAATATTTATTATATATTCTTTTCTTAATATAATAAAGGGTGGATTTCTCCACCCCATTAGTTTTCCTGCTTCACTTCGCCTCTATTCCCACTTCATCATTTGATCTATAGTTGGGCACTATCCGCTTTATGATATCTTTAACTTCTGAATTGGAATTAAAAAGTAGCTCCCTTAAATTTGATAGTTCCTTTTCAAAGGTCTCGCCATTGGTAAATGTGGGCTTTGCTATGTATATCTTTTTATACTTAGTGGCCGTTATTCCTTCTTCATTAAGTAATAGCTCTTCATAAAGTTTTTCACCCGGCCAAAGGCCTATGTACTTTATTTCTATATCCACATCAGGCTCAATCTGTATGATAATTTCTGCAATTCGCTTCGATGCTCCCATTATGTTGGTAGGATACACCGCTATAATTGGAATAATTTTGGACTACTACAAAATATTCATTGAAATGAATTTTGTAGCAGTCCCTTTTATTCACACGTCCCAAAATTGCGTTATCCGATTATGCCGTTGGGGAATACTTTAAACACTCGCCAGTCATGGCCGGGAACGACAACATCCGAACACATGCGTAAAGTTTCGTATGCTTTAACTAATTGGCCTAGGTTCCATATGTTTCCCCCTGGTCCTATCCAATTGTTGTTCCAATTTTCATATTTGCAAACTACGTCGCCGGCAAGGGCTACTGTCCCGATTTTTGTTTTAACTAAAACAGCTTGGCTTCCAGGTGTATGGCCTCCCAGCCACTTTACTGACACACAGTTGCTGATTTTTTTATCACCATCCACGGCTATAGTTCTGTCTGCAACTTTAGTAATGCAGTCTCTCATTCCCGGGAAAAAATGCGGTGCCCACTTGGGGGCTGTCAGGGCTAAAGGTATGTCGGCAGCTGGCATAATAAACTTAGCATTTGGGAAAATAGTATTCCCGCCAATATGATCCCAGTGCAAATGGGTATTTATCACTATATCAATATCTCCAGGAGTCACATTCAAGGCTGCCAATTTTTCCTCTAGGGATTCCAGTTCTTTTAAATAATATCTATCTCCACGTTCGTCTCTTATTTTTCTAATCCTTTCAAAATCGCCAACTCCAGTGTCAACTAAAATCTTCTTATCCTCATCTTCGATATAGTAGACACAGCAGCAGTGCTTGATTCCCGTGCTTACAGTTCCGTCTGACCACTCTACTTCACACGTGTTTTCTACGTCTTTAAGGACTTCTCCATAGTCACCCACATTGTTGTAAATCGCTTTTACCGGAATTGCCTGCTCAGCCACTGCAAGAATGTGGATTTTTGCATGCA
>Ga0134092_1002347_pt1 | contig 14605 bp, 14 predicted proteins | sample 3_6taG_FD_94454 | JGI IMG/M metagenome (GOLD analysis project Ga0134092, IMG submission 94454) | Switchgrass degrading microbial communities from high solid loading bioreactors in New Hampshire, USA - 3_6_20_6_A3 metaG | ecosystem: Engineered > Bioreactor > Semi-continuous > Anaerobic >...
AAGGAAAATGTGGAGAGCGTCACGATAGTCGAAAGCAACCGGGATATTATTGATCTCTTTACCGGATATATTCTGCCTCAATTTAAAAATGCTCACAAGATTACGATTCTCCAAACGGATGCTTTTGATTATGCCAAAAACCATATGGCCAAGGGCGGTTTTGATGTGGTTTTTACGGATTTGTGGCATGATGTTTCGGATGGCCTCGGCATGTATTTACAGATGAAAACCTATGAAAAACTGGCTCCGAACAGTCTGTTTTTGTATTGGCTCGAAAAGTCGATCTTATGCTATGTGTGAGCCTTGACTTGTAAATGATTGCGAGCTCAGGTTGAAAATCGTGATTTTGGTTTATCCCTTGGAAAAGGAGGAACCTCATATATTAGAGTGGGGGTGCTGGTATGGCTGCTTCCACTTCATTTTGTGCAGATAACCAACTGATTCTCGTTACTGCCTTGATTTCGATACTGATCGCCGATGACTTAAGTGCGGACCAGTTGAATATTTTGGGGGCTTTCCTTACCAGTATCGGAGATTTGCTGGCGTTGAAAGCCGCTCAGCTTTCAGCTGCCCCTCAAAAAAACATTAAGCAACAGATTCAGGCTTTGGAAGAGCAAATTAAGAAACTGAAAGACAGTATCGGATAAACGACAGCCCGAGGGGAAGGCTGTCTTTCTTTATAAGGACGAATGACTGTTACATTGAACCGATATTCTTCCAATTGTCCCGGATTAGCCGCACGGAGGTCAGAGATTGAGTCTTCTCCTTCGTGTTAATGGCGCTTTCCAAACGGATGAAGTCGGTTTCGATGGCGTTGACATAATCGTGATCGATATCGATTTGCAGAAAGGGTTTCGTTTTAAACCATGCCTGGACGGCTTTCTCCAAACTGTTTGCTGCTTCCTGCCAGTTTTCTTCCAGGATCTGCTCTTCGATATGTGCCAGTTGCTTTGAAAATCCGCTTATTTTATCCAGAGGCTCCCGGAAAAATGCACATGAGCTCATGGTTAATGCAAGTCCTGCGATGACGATGGCTAATAGCAGCTTTTTCATGGTTTTATCATTCCTCCCGGGAGTTTGTAGCGATAATGTAGTAGAGTTCATCGCCTTTCAAATCGACATAAAGGTTTCCGATAGTATCCAGTTGTGCCAAAGAGACCTGTGATGGGTCCTGGATGTTTTTTTTACTGAGCTGGTAGTAAAGCCAGGCTTTGGACAAGCTTAGGGATTTTAAAGCGTCACTTAAAACCTTGCCGTCATCGATCAAGGTGGTACATAAACCTTCATACGGGGTGGAGATATTGAGATGGGCCGGGGTTAAGGGTTTTTTTTGGGACTTCAGTTGGACGCTTAGCTTTCCGCTGGTTTCATAGAGGGCAAATTCCACATCGGCAATGTTAAAGATGCTTTTGGAACGCAGCTCGGCCAATAAATCATCGATGGAAAGACGGAGTTTGCCCAAATTATCTTCAAGAATTTTGCCGTTTTCAATCACTACTGTGGCTTCCCCTTCGATAATTTTTCGAAACCCCGCATGATGTAAGCTGATATAAGCCATGAGGATAGGAAGAAACGTCCAAATGACCATCCCGGCCAACGTGGCGGTGGTATTTTGATTTAAGCTTACCGATAATGTGGAAGCGATAGAACCGATGGTAATTCCGACGATATAATCGAAGTAGGTGAGTTCGGCCAGTTGTTGTTTTCCGGTCAATCGGACTAAAATCAGTAAAGCGAAGAAGGCAATGAGCGATCGGATGACCACCACCAGGATAACGGACATGGGATTTCCTCCGGTAAAGAATGGATCGGTAGTAGTATGGGTTAAGGGATAACGGATTATCCGATCCTTTATGCTTCCACTATGCAATGCTTTGTTAGCCGCCAGAAGGTGCTGTGCCCACCTGTACCTCCAGACCAGAGGCATTAATGGCGAAGCCTTTCCTTTCGTAGTCCAGGGACGGCTAAGTCATGGCAGGGGTCCGGGAAGTCACACTCGTCAAATTGGATAAATGAAGAGAGACAGCCGTTACCATGGATTGAACCATCGGCAACGGCTTCGTTGAATCAGTGTGCGATAGAACTGTATAAGATACTTTCATTTCATCAATCGCTTAATGGTCATGATCTTCCTCGGGCTTTGTCACATGAACCGTCCCGCGGGGATGTTGAGGCGGGGCATAGATGGAGTAGAGTTTTAAGGGGATTTGGCCGGTGTTGATTAGGTTGTGCCAGGTTCCAGCCGGGATGATGATGGCATCGTCATCCCTGACATGACGTTGAAAATCCAACCGGTCCTTCTGTGTACCCATCATCATCAGTCCCTGGCCTTGTTCAATCCGAAGAAATTGATCGACATGGGGATGGATTTCGAGGCCGATATCCTCTCCAACGTTAATGCTCATCAGGGTCAATTGTAAATGGCACCCGGTCCAGAGAGCGGTACGAAAATTGGTGTTAAGCTTTGTGGCTTCATTGATATTGATGACAAAGGGCTCAGGTCCATAATCCTTTAGCTGAATATTTCCCCAAAGATAGGGATTGTTTTGACAGGGATAGTCAGGGCAACAGTCGAAATGATATAAAACATGACCCCAACAATGATAGGGGTATTGGTTTGCTGGATCATACATATGCAATCTTCCCTTCTTAGGCTTTAATACTATCATATGCTGATGGTTCAGCCAGTGTCTTTGTCAGGAGTTCATCGAGATTATGAAAATCGTTTCAGAAGTATTTAAGAGATTTGTTAGGATTGATTTAGAGATTTAATGTTATCATCTAAGAAAGGCATATTGTGGACAAGTTACATCTGAAATGTTTTATTTCAGTTTGGAATATAAATCGTTCAACCCACCACTGAGAGGAAGATTTCGATGATTTCCAATAGAACCTATCGCAACCCGGTTCATCGGGGTTTTTATCCCGATCCTTCCATCATCCGGGTTGGGGAAGATTATTATATGGTCAATTCCACCTTTCAATATTTTCCGGCCATCGCCATTTCCCATTCAAGGGATTTGGTCCATTGGGAGACTATCGGCTATGCAATTACCAGCAATGATTACCTGGATATTTCGGATATTTATGATTCCCATGGAATTTGGGCGCCGGATATCTCTTACCATGACGGAGTGTTTTATATTTTTGCACCGCTTCGGTTAAACGGGCTGGAACCGGGGAAGACGGTGATGCGGCGACAGTTGGTGATGAAGGCAGTACGGCCTGAAGGGCCTTATTCGAAACCCATCTGCCTTGAGGTTGATGATATTGATCCGTCGCATTTTGTGGATGATGACGGGTCCCATTATTTAGTTATCGCGCCTGGCGTTACCCTTGTGAAGTTAAGCGATGATTGCGACCGGGTATTAAGCGAACCGGTGACGGTTTGGGCCGGTACGGGAGAACGCTGCCCGGAAGGGCCCCATATTTTAAAGAAAGACGGATATTATTACGCAATCTTGGCAGAAGGGGGCACCGGCTATGGTCACCGGATCTCCGTTGCCCGTTCAAAACATCTGTACGGCCCTTACGAGCCCAGTCCCTATAATCCTGTGATGATGCAGAAGGATCCTAATGCCAAAATTCAACGGACAGGCCATGGAAAATTGGTTCAAACCCAAAAAGGGGACTGGTGGATGGTTTACCTGTGCGGTCGGCCCAATCAGGGCAATTTTACGACTCTCGGCAGGGAAACTGCCTTGGATCCGGTGCGGTGGACCGAGGATGGCTGGTTTCTCGTTAATGAAGGGCGGGGCCCCAGTGAAATTCAATATGCACCAAATTTACCGGAACATCTTGTGCCGGTGAGAGACTTTGATGACTTTGATAGCTCAAGCCTGGGGCCGGACTGGCAATTTGTTCGAAACCCCGATAACAGCGCTTGGTCGCTAACGGAACGTCCTGGATATTTGCGGATTTGGACCGGTGATTGGGACTTAAATCTCCGAAAGGCCAAGAATACGTTGGTCAGGCGGGAAAAGGACCATCGCTATACGGCAATTACCAAACTGGAGTTTCATCCTAGTCGTAACGGGGAAGAGGCTGGACTGACCTGTTATTACAGTACCACCACGTACATTAAATTTGGGATAGTATATGAGGATGGCCCCCGGATGCGTTTGATTGAAAATCGGGGCGGTGTGGTGACGGTTGTTGCGGAAACTGAAACCGTATCGGCCGGAGTGGTTTATCTCCGGGTGCAAACCCGCAGTCAAACCCGGATGTTCAGTTATAGCTATGACGGGGAGCAATGGACGACGGTCGGGCAGATTGACGATTGTACCTTTTTAAGCGATGAAGGGGTGCCTCAGGAGAGAAAGCGCCATACCGGGACGATGGTCGGTATCTATGCCAACAATGGCGGATGCGGCAGCCGGATACCGGCGGATTTCGATTGGTTCCGCTACATTCCTGAGGATGAAGAAGTCTGAAATGATTTGCAGTCAAATATGATGTGGATGGCGTTGTTTATCCTGACAGTGAAGGAGATATAAACCGATGAATGAACGTGCCGTACTCGGCTTGGGTATCGAAAATCTGGCTTTGGTTAAATATCTGTTGGCTAGGGGAGAAAAAGTGACGGTTTGTGACAGCCGCGAACCGGCGGCTCTGGGGGACCGGTATCATGAATTGAAAGAACGTGGTATCCAGTTCCGGCTGGGTGCAGATTATCTGGACCATTTGACTGATTTCACCGAAGTGTTTCGTTCGCCGGGATTGCCGTTGTTTGATCCCAGGCTGGAGCGGGCTAAAGCAGCTGGAGTGAAGATTACCAGTGCCATGCGGCTGTTTTTAGAATTATGTCCCTGTAAAATCATTGGCGTGACCGGGACGAAAGGAAAAGGGACCACTTCCTCGTTGATTCATCGGATTCTTCATCTCAGCCAAAAGAAAAAAGGCACCCGGGCTTTTTTGGGAGGAAATATCGGCATTGCGCCTTTTGAATTTCTGGAAGAGCTGAAACCGGATGATGTGGTTATTTTAGAGTTATCCAGCTTTCAACTGGAGGATTTTGACCGGAGCGTGGATATTGCGGTGATTACTAACATTACTGAGGATCATTTGGCTCCGGCGGATCCGGTCAATCCCAATTATCATAAATCACGATCCGACTACATTCAGGCAAAGGCCAATCTCTTCCGGTATCAGGATGGAAAGGGCGTCACTATTTTAAACAGGGCTGATCCTACCAGCCGGGAGCTGGAAACCTTGGTCAGGGGGCAACTGTTGACCTATGGGAATCAGCAGCAGCCGAAAGGGGCCTGGTTTGAACGGCGGGATGGACTTTATCAGATCCTATGGAATCTGGACGGCCAACCGGAACAGCTGATTAGCAGTGAATCCATTCAGGTTCGCGGGGAGCATAACCTGTTAAATATTGCGGCGGCCGCATTGGCCAGCCGGATGGCTGGGGCAGATCTGGGGTCGATTCGGGATGGGATCTCCGGTTATCAAGGCCTGGAACACCGGCTCGAATATGTGGCAACTGTAAACGGGGTTCAATTTTTTGATGATTCCTTTGCGACTGCCCCGGATCCCACTATTGTCGGGATTAGAGCCTTTACCGAGCCGATTGTACTGATTGCCGGAGGGGCTGATAAAGGGGCGGATTTTACAGTTCTGGCGGAAGAGGTTTTGCGTAGTTCCGTGAAAACGGTGATCTTGATCGGAGTGACCGGGCCGAAGATCGGCGAAAAGCTCCAGGAGGTAGCAGCCAAATCTGGACTGCCTATTCCAGAGTTGGTTTACGGGTGCCAAAATATGACGGAGATCGTTAGGACAGCTTTTGAAAGGGCGGCTCCCGGTGAGGTAGTGCTTCTCTCGACTGCCTGTGCCAGTTTTGGTATGTTTAAGAATTATAAAGAAAGAGGCAATTTATTCAAAGAGGAAGTGCGCAAGTTGATGGATTCTAACATATGATGACTCTTTTTCCGGCGGCTGCAGGTTGAAAGCAGCCGTTTTATTTGCTGTATTGAAAGGAGATAGATGACGATGGGATTTTACTTCGAGGGAAGCTTCCTCTTGACAAGGAACGGAAAATTTGATAATTTCATAATAAATATGTACTACAATATTATTTTATATGCGATGATAGGGAAAAGTACCCTGTTTCCGGTGTTTTAAGAGAACTGTTGGTCGGTGCAAAACAGTACACGGTACAGAGGAAGCTCCCCCTGGAGCAGTTCGCTGAAGCTTTGGCAGTTCCAAAGTGCGTAAGTAGGACCGGGTTTCTCGCCGTTACCATGAGAGGGCATTCGGTGTGAGGATGCTTAAAGAGGGTTTAATACCAATAAGAGTGGTACCGCGGAAGTAACGCTTTCGTCTCTTGATGAGAGAGATGAAAGCGTTTTTATTTCAATATTTTGGGTGATTTAAGCAGCCGAGGATTTTTGCAGTGATGCTGACAGATAAATAATTAATGTTAGAAGGGGAGATTGTTTCATGAAATTAGCTTTTTCGACGCTTGGATGTCCGGATTTTAATTGGCCTGATATTTATGCCATGGCTAAAGACCTGGGTTTTGACGGAATTGAAATCCGAGGCCTGGGAGAAGAAATTTTCGCAGTGAAAGCTAAACCCTTTACAGAAAGTGAACTGCCTAACACTGTCAAAAAACTCAAAGACTTGCGGTTGGAGATTCCGTGTCTTTCCTCGGGTTGCTGTTTGAAATTTCCGGAGAAGGCTGACGCCAATTATCAGGAGATCGTGGAATATATCAATTTAGCGAAACGATTGGGTACGCCTTATGTCCGTGTTCTGGGAGATCTGGAACCTCAGGTTACGGAGGAAGTAGACGACAATGTGGTTTTGGAGGCATTGAAGCGATTGATTCCGGTAGCCGAAGCTAACGGGGTTACACTATTGATCGAAACCAATGGCGTTTATGCTGATACGTCCCGTCTTCGGGGGCTTTTAGAACATGTGGCCAGTGACGCGGTAGGCGCCTTGTGGGATCTGCACCATCCCTATCGTTATGCCGGGGAAACCCCTGAAAAAACAGTTCAAAATCTCGGGGCTTTCATTAAGTATGTCCATATCAAGGATTCCGTTATGGTGGACGGCGTCGTTCAGTACCGGATGTTAGGCGAAGGCGATCTGCCCATCGATGGGATGATGCGGGCTTTGAACTCTATCAATTATTCCGGGTTTATCTCGTTGGAATGGGTCAAACGCTGGGCGAAGGATCTGGATGATGCCGGCGTTGTCTTCCCTCATTTTGAAAACTTTATGCGGCAATACATCAAAAAGAGTGCGACCAGAGGGCGGCTCTTTGACAATCAAACCAAAACCGGAAAATATATTTGGGAAAAAGATTCGCTGATCGATCTGACTTTCCCGCAGGTTTTAGACCGGGTTGTCGATGAATTCCCCGATCAGTATGCATTTCGTTATACAACAATGGATTATACCCGGACATATAAGGAATTCCGGGACGATGTGGATACCTTTGCCCGTTCGTTGATTGCCATCGGGGTTAAACCCGGGGATCATGTGGCGATTTGGGCTACCAATGTCCCCCAATGGTTTATCACCTTCTGGGCAACGGTTAAGATCGGGGCTGTTTTGGTAACGGTCAATACGGCCTATAAGATTTACGAAGTTGAATATCTATTGCGGCAATCCGATACTCATACTTTGGTGATGATTGACGGGTATAAAGATTCCAATTATGTTGAAATTATTAAGGAACTTTGCCCTGAGCTTAAAACTGCTGAGGCCGGTAAACCCCTTCGCATCAAGCGGCTGCCTTTCTTACGGAATATCATCACCATCGAGTCCAAACAGAAAGGTTGCCTGTCCTGGGATGAGGCGGTCGCCCTCGCTGAAACCGTGCCGGTTGAAGAGGTATACCGCCGGGCAATGGCCATCAATTGTCATGATGTCTGCAATATGCAATATACCTCCGGGACCACCGGTTTCCCGAAAGGTGTTATGCTGACCCATTATAATGTGGTCAATAACGGGAAAACTATTGGGGACTGTTTGGACCTTTCAACGGCAGACCGGTTGTTGATCCATGTGCCGATGTTCCACTGTTTCGGCATGGTTTTGGCGATGACGGCTGCTATGACCCATGGGGCGACCATGTGTCCGATACCCTATTTCTCACCTAGATTGTCCCTGGAATGCATTAACAAAGAGAAGATCACGGCATGCCACGGCGTACCGACCATGTTCATCGCCATGCTGGAGCATGAGGATTTTGCCAAGACCGATTTCTCCCATATGCGGACCGGGATCATGGCGGGAAGCCCCTGCCCGGTGAAGGTGATGCGGGATGTAATGGAGAAGATGAATATGTCCCAGATCTGCATCACCTATGGACAGACCGAGGCCTCGCCTGGCTGTACCATGAGCCGTGTGGATGATCCTATCGAAGTTCGGGTGAATACGGTCGGTCGGCCTCTTCCGGGAGTGGAGTGCAAGATCGTTGATCCCCGAACCGGAGAGGACCTGCCGGACGGGGTGGACGGTGAATTTGTAGCCCGCGGTTATAATATCATGAAGGGATATTACAAGATGCCGGAGGCAACGGCAGCTGCCATTGATGAAAACGGGTGGCTCCATACCGGCGATTTGGCCCGGCGTGACGCCAATGGGAACTTCAAGATTACCGGCCGGATTAAAGATATGATTATCCGGGGCGGTGAGAATATTTATCCCAAGGAGATCGAAGACTTTATCTATACACATCCGAAGGTTAAAGATGTCCAGGTCATCGGCGTCCCCGATCAGCAATACGGAGAAGAGATTATGGCTTGTGTCATCCTTAAGGATGGTGTGACGATGACAGCCGATGAATTGAAGGATTATATCCGGGCGAATATGGCGAAACATAAGACACCGCGCTATATCGAATTTGTGACTGAATTCCCGATGAATGCTGCCGGAAAGGTCCTGAAGTACAAGATGCGGGAACAAGCCATTGAAAAACTTGGCCTGCAAGCGGCCAGCCGGATTGAAACGGCTTAATCTGAAAATAGGGGCAAAGCGGACACGTCTTTGCCCTTTAAAATTATTTTGAATAGTGAAGAATTTTATGGTTAAAGGAAGGCTACACCATGATCAACTTGGAAAAATTTAAAGAATGGTTTAATCACCGGGACATGTTTTCCGCTAAAAGTGGAATAAAGCTGGTGGAATTGGGAGAGGGATACGCTAAGGTAGAACTGGATCTTGATGAAACCGGAAAAAACTATTTTGGCAGTATGCATGGGGGACTTCTCTATACCATGGCCGATACTGCAGCGGGTACATCTACAGTTTACCTTGGCAGACAGGCAGTTACCCTGAGCGGTAATGCCGAATATATTAAACCGGCTTTATCAGGAAAGGTGATTGCCGAGGGCCGGGTGATCTCCCATGGCAAAACCATCGTCCGATGTGAAGTCGAGGTACGGAATGAATCAGGAAACCTTTATTGTAAGTGTCATTTTACCATGTTCCTGACGGATAAAACGGTTGAATTGCCACCTGAGTTAAATACGTAATTTAGCTTAGGCCGGTTGGAAACGGATGATTTGTCATTGGGAAGCGGTCATGATAAACTAAACATATCAGAGATATCCCTAAAGAAGCAGTTTTTTATGGGAGATCGTTTCTTAAAGGAGTCATAGAATGGAATGGTTTAGAAGATTCATGACGGGCAGGTATGGCGGGGACCAACTGGCGCTGTTCCTTTTAGTAGTTTCGCTGATATTAAGTTTTACAGGTGATTTATGCCGTATTCCTTTATTAATTTTGATCAGTTATCTTCCTCTTGGATTCGCCCTGTTTCGAATGTTATCCAGAAATATTTACAAACGGCGGATGGAAAACGAGAAGTTCATGGCCAGGATTAGCCCGATGGTTTCGTGGTTGAATCAGTTAAAGCGCAACTGGGCTGAAGCCAAGATCTATCGTTTTTATCATTGCCCCAATTGTAAGCAACGGCTGCGTGTGCCGAGGGGAAAAGGAAAGCTCATTATCATCTGTCCGAAGTGCAGGACGGAGTTAAAAGGGAAAACATAATAATTAATAATTTTTTCTGTTTTTAATTTTACTCCCGTTGATGGGGGTTTTTTTATATGTTCATCTGGCGGGTTTTAATCCGGTTGGTTTTGACGGGTTTTAATCTTTAGATTGGCTGAAGATGCTGTGTCAATTTTGCGTTGGTTCTTTGTGGAAAACGGATACTAAGCTTGTTTCTGTGGTGTAATATTTTGTGCTTCGTTTGTCGACAGAAGGTGCTATATCAGTTCGATTCGGCTTTCTTGTCAAAAACTAATATTAGGATTGTTTCTGTATGCTATTGATTTGATGATATAATTTTTTTGTCAATTTACCGGCCTGTCGGCCGCATGGGGTGAGCTCAATGAACGAGTTCTTGTTCTTGGGCATTGCCCGGACAATCCCCAAAACTCCTCCCGCCGGGGAGTGAGACTCCCCGGACCCCTGCAATCTCTACGTCCATCCCTGGACTTCGAATAATAAGGCTACGCCATTGCTATCACTGCCGCCGCATCCATTGCGGCGGCTTCAGGGTTGATCAGAATGCCGACGGCTGTGATTTATCCTAAATCAAAGCCGCGGGCCCGCCATCCCTGGCGGGCACATTTATGACTGCTAATATTTTTGAACCCTCCGACTTGCTTCCTCTCTACTCGGATTCCGCTTAATCCATCCGTGGGGCTTCGCCTTTTTGTCTTCTTGACTCATAGGAGGAACGAAAGCTTTGTCATAGTAGAAAAAATATTTGGGGCTCCTATACAACATATAAAGTAGGCTTAAAAGAATACTCAAAAAAAGTAAGCTGGAAAGCAATGCAGTTCGTTTCTCCTGAAAGGCAGGACGGCATCAAGGACGAAGCGTCATGGAGGGTATAGCTGAGTCCCCTGTGGGGAGAAAGAAAGAATGAGGGGGCACTCTGAAAGGCTCCAGGGATGGAGCCTTGCGCCGCATCTTTTCGCGGATGAAAAACTGCGGTCGCCGTCGGAAGCCTTTGATTGGCAGTCGAAAGGCCGTGGATGGGCGAAGACCCATGAGAAACCTTGGATGATTAAAGGGAGGTCCGGAATCCGTAGGTTTCGGCGCCTTTTTGCGCCGCTTTTTGGCGGTAAAAAAGCGGCAGTGGGCGTTCGGTAACGCATTCACGGTAACCTAAAGAATTTGTTTTTAATTGATTTATGAAAGCTAATCTATCACGGCAGGCAACTCCGGCAAAGTAGAATTCATCCAACATTCGAGGTTCAGGGGCGTTCGGAAACGCCCCTGATTCGGGAGGTGCAGGAGGGCGAAAAGCGCCTCCTGTTGGCAGTACTTTATCAGACAATCAAAAGTTAAAATGTTCTAATTAAATCTGCCCTGTTGCAAACTGAACGATAATGCTGGTCACCGTTACGCTGGCCCAGACGATGAGTCCGAGGAGCATTGGTTTAAAGCCGGTTTTCATCATTTTTTTAAAGTCGGAATTGAGACCGATGGCGGACAGGGCGACGACGATAAGGAATTTACCGGTTTCTGTACATAAAGCAGCGGTAGGCCCGGTGATGATTCCGGCGGTATTTAACAATGACGCAGCTAAAAACCAGAGGATAAACCAGGGGAAAATGGCTTTAAAACGGTAATTAACTCCATTATCTTTACCGGAGGTGCGTTTTTTCCGAAATGCAACCACGGCGGCAAAGATCAGCGAGATCGGAATGATCATCGTGGTCCGGGTAAGTTTGACGATGGTGGCATAGGCACCGGCTGCATTGCTGTAAGCATAACCGGCAGCGACAACGGAAGAAGTGTCGTTAATGGCAGTTCCTGCGAATAAGCCGAAAGCTTGATCTGAAAAGTGAAGAAAGTGCCCTAAGGGCGGAAAGATCAAAACAGCCATGATATTAAAGAGGAATACCGTCGAGATGGCGTAGGCGATCTCCTGATCTTCCGCTTCGATAATTGGGGAGATGGCAGCAATGGCTGAACCGCCGCAAATGGCAGTGCCCATGCCGATGAGGCTGGTCAATTTAACCGGAATCCGCATCAACCTGCCAAATCCGTATGCGGTGATAAAAGCGGCCGAAAGGGTAAACATCATGACTGAGAAGGAATTAAGTCCGACTTTATAAACTTGGGACAAACTTAAGCCTCCCCCTAAGGCGATGATCGCCCATTGGAGCACTTTTTTGGACGTAAATGCCAGTCCTGGAGTTACACTTTTCGGTTTAGGCCATAGGTTGCCGATGAACAGCCCAAATACAATACCAAAGACCGGGCCGCCGACGATGGGAAAGAGGTGGCCGAAATAGTTGGCCATTAACGCCAATCCCACCGCAAAGGCTAATCCCGGTCCGTTTCTTCGGATAAAATTCATGATTGTGCCTCCTTGCTGTTGCTTATCCTAATCCAAATCTATCTTATCAAGGGCCATACGGTTGTTGTCAAGAAAAAAGAGCCATCTTGGTTGGATGGCTCTCGTGTTTACTTGGGTTTTATTGTAAGGTCCGATCGTCCGATTGAATTTTAGGTTTGAAGCCCCGTTGTACCGTAGGTTCTGCTTTGGGGACCCGGAGCTCCAGTACACCGTTTTTATAGCGGGCGATGGATTGGTCGGATTTAACGGCGACAGGGAGCGGAAGGGTCCGGTAAAAACTGCCATAACGCCGTTCCGTGATATGATAGCCTTTTTCGTTACGATCCTGATCCTGTTTAATTTCGCCTTTGAGGATGATCGTATTTTCATCGACGGTAATGTCCAGATCTTCGGGATTGACGCCCGGAATATCGGCGCGTAGGATGATCTCATTATCCGTTTCTTTTAAGTCGACTGAAGGCCCAAAGTAATCGGCTTTGAAAAAGTCGTTAAAGCTTTTAGGGATTAAATTGTTGAAAAACCGGTCGCCCAAAAAATCGTTGCGAAAGGGGCTCAGCCAATTTTTGCTGTCCATTCCTATACCTCCTTATGGGATTCATTAGGTGCCAGTTAAAATTTTGAAAAAAGAAAAGTATTTTCGGATATTGGTTAGCTTTTTACTTTATTCAATGATATATTATAAGGAATAGTACCTATCCTTATTCACATTTTTGATTGACGGAGGGTTAGCTTTGACCCAGTGGCTTATTCGTCTGTTCGTGAAAGACTATCAGAATATCAGCGATGCCCAAGTGAGAGAACACTATGGTAAGTTTGCCGGGATCGTAGGAATCGCCTCTAACATATTGCTTTTTTTGATTAAAATAACGGTCGGTACTTTATTTCACAGTATCTCCATTACAGCGGATGCGGTCAACAATCTGTCAGACTCGGCGTCGTCTCTGGTCACCCTGATCGGGTTTAAACTCTCCGGAAAACCGGCAGATGCTGAACATCCTTACGGTCATGCGCGGATGGAATATTTGTCGGGGTTGGCCGTTTCATTCCTGGTATTGTTTTTGGGCATTCAATTGATCAAAAGTTCGGTTCATAAAATACTGGTTCCGGAGGAAACACAGTTTAGTTGGGTCGCTGTCGCAGTATTGGTCGTGTCGATCCTGATCAAGCTTTGGCAAAGCCTGTTTTACCGAAGGATTGGCAAGCTGATCCATTCGCTGACGCTTACAGCTGCCGCAGCTGACAGCCGCAATGATATCCTGTCGACCTCTGCTGTGTTGTTAGCCATGGTTCTGACCTATTTAACCGGTTACAACTTAGATGGATATATGGGCGTTTTGGTGGCCTTGTTTATCCTGGTGTCCGGAGTGAAATTGGTGATGGAGACCAGTAATCCTTTGTTGGGAATGGCGCCGAATCAGGAATTGGTGGAACGGATTTATCGAAAAATCTTAAGTTACGACCATATCATCGGACTCCATGATTTAAATGTGCATATGTATGGCCCTTCCCAATGTTTTGCAACGGTTCATTGCGAGGTTTCGGCGGAGCAGGACATTATGGTGAGCCATGACATTATCGATAATATTGAAAGGGATTTCCTGGCGGAAGAAGGGATCCATCTGGTGATTCACTTGGACCCGGTGGAGACGGGAAACCCCCGAACCAATGAATTGCGGCAAAAGGTTGAAGTTTTGCTCAAAGAGATTTCTTCCGAATTGGAGATGCATGATTTCCGGGTTGTCTGGGGCGTCAGTCATTCCAATGTCATCTTTGATGTGGTGGTGCCCTATGATTTTCAGTTGACCGATCATGAACTGGTCCAACGGATTAGCCAGCTGATTTACACCATCAATCCAACGTATCATTCGGTGATTACTGTTGATCACCATTACGTTCCGGTGGTTACGAAGAAGGGATGACGGAATGTCCGGGTTCAGCTGGTGCTGAACCTGTTTTATTTTCTGCTTCTTTCCGGTGAACCTTACTTATAGATTGAGGGAGCGATCTTGACATCTGAAATTGAGTGGTGTATATAAAAAATTAGGGTTAGCACTCGGCGATAGAGAGTGCTAACAAAAGCTGGCTGGTCGAAGAATTCGATCCGGTGATCAATGAACGAAGGAGGCGCAAGGTGAATGAAAAAACAATTTCAGGCCGAATCCAAACGGTTGCTGGATTTGATGATCAACTCGATATATACCCATAAGGAGATTTTCTTGCGGGAATTGATCTCCAATGCCAGTGATGCTCTGGATAAGCTCT
>Ga0134092_1002349_pt1 | contig 14591 bp, 14 predicted proteins | sample 3_6taG_FD_94454 | JGI IMG/M metagenome (GOLD analysis project Ga0134092, IMG submission 94454) | Switchgrass degrading microbial communities from high solid loading bioreactors in New Hampshire, USA - 3_6_20_6_A3 metaG | ecosystem: Engineered > Bioreactor > Semi-continuous > Anaerobic >...
AAAAGATCAAAGAAGGTCTTAGACTAAGAGAAGAAATAAGAAAAGCTTTACAAGAAAAAGGAGTAGACTTAAGCGATTTAAAAGATGCTGCTACTTTCTCAGTTAATTCAGATGATGAAATAGTATACAAGGCAAACAACAATAAGGAAAGAGTTGGCGTTTTAGCTACTAAAGATGAAGATGTACGTTCATTAAGAGAGCTTATAACTTATGGAATTAAGGGTATGGCTGCATACTTAGAACACGCAGATAATCTTGGATACAGCGACCCAGAAATTACAAAATTCATGAGAAAAGCATTAACAGCTACATTAGATGATAGCCTAACTGTAGAGGATTTAATTAATCTAACAATGAAAACTGGTGAATACGGCGTTAAAGCTATGGCATTGTTGGATAAAGCTAATACTTCAACTTATGGAAATCCAGAGATTACAGAAGTTAATATAGGAGTAAGAAACAATCCTGCAATACTTGTATCAGGACACGATTTAAAAGACTTAGAAGAACTATTAGAACAAACAAAAGGTACTGGAGTAGATGTTTATACTCATGGAGAAATGTTACCAGCTCACTACTACCCAGCATTCAAAAAATATGATCACTTTGTAGGAAACTATGGTAATGCTTGGTGGAAACAAAAAGAAGAATTTGAAAAGTTCAATGGACCAATATTGTTTACAACTAACTGCTTAGTACCACCAAAAGAATCCTATGCAGATAGAGTATATACTACAGGTGCAACTGGATATCCAGGATTTAAGCATATTCCAGATAGAAAAGATGGAAAACCAAAAGACTTCTCAGAAATCATTGAACATGCTAAGAGACTTCCTGCACCTACTGAAATAGAGACAGGTAAGATCATAGGAGGATTTGCACACGCTCAAGTATTTGCTTTAGCTGATAAGATAGTAGAGGCAGTAAAATCAGGAGCAATTAAGAAGTTCTTCGTAATGGCAGGTTGCGATGGTAGAATGAAACAAAGAAATTACTACACAGAATTTGCTAAAGCTCTACCAAAGGATACAGTAATTCTAACAGCAGGATGTGCAAAATACAAATACAACAAGCTAAACTTAGGAGATATAAATGGAATTCCAAGAGTATTAGACGCAGGACAATGTAACGATTCTTACTCATTAGCATTAATAGCATTGAAACTAAAAGAAGTATTTGAACTAAACGATGTAAATGAACTACCAATTGCATACAATATCGCATGGTACGAACAAAAGGCTGTAATAGTTCTACTTGCACTACTATACCTAGGAGTAAAGAATATACACTTAGGACCAACACTACCAGCTTTCTTATCACCAAATGTAGCTAAAGTGTTAGTAGAAAACTTTGGAATAGGAACAATTTCAAACGTTGAAGATGATATTAAGATGTTCATGGGAGAAACTGCAGAAGCTTAATAGATAAGCTTAATCCATAAGCCTCAACCCTGCTTTAAGGGTTGAGGCTTTATTTTCTTATTGATTTTTAGCATTCATATAATCTAATTGGTCTATGGTCTGATATATCCAAGGGGAGTACTTCGCTTTTAATGTTGTAAGTTGAAAGACCTCTTATAAAGAAGAAATCAATTTTTGGATTATGAAAGTTATTATGACAGTTTAAAGTGCAGACTCCTGGAGGGCCAACATCTATCATAGGAAATCCATGATTAAGCATTATGTGGTAAGCATCTGAGCCTTCTGGAGCATTTAGATCACCGCCAAGGATTATTCTTTTATTAAAGTAGTTATTATCATTTAAAATATTCTTTATTTGCTGTGCTTGAAAGACTTGATCACCTTGTAATCCTAAATGAAATGTACCTACATAAACGGGGAAATACTCCGTATGAACCTCTGTAAAGAGAAAACTGCGGTTTTCTCTGCTTTTTATTCTAGGCAAGAGGATTTTTAAAACAGCTGTCATGGGATAATAGGTTAAAATTGCATTACCGTAATATCCAGGTTTCATTTTCTTCGAAATGATATACTCATAATTCCAAAGCCTTCCTGTTGATAATGTAAGCTTGTTTGCAATATATTCAGCTTGATGAATACCTATACTTGAACGTAAAGTATAAGCATCAACTTCTTGGAGGCACACGATTGAGACTTTCAAATTATTAATGATGTTTGCAACTTTATCTAGGTTATCAGTTTTTGGAACTGGATATCTGCCATCTCTATTTTGACCCGCTTTAATATTCCATGTAAGAATATTTATATTCATTACCTACACTCCAAAATTTAATTTTTAGTGATTTGCTATTTATACCATCTTTATTACTATTCAAACAATATTAAACAAAAATTAGGTAAAACAAGGTACAATAATGTTAAATTAACTATAATGTTAGCCTTCTTAGAAACTAAATATGTGGAAATAAAGGAATTAACACTTTCAGAAAGTTTTTCTTATTTATTGAAATAGTTACTTTATGTTATGTAACAAATTACAGAATCTCATAATTCAATTATTAAAAGGATATATAAAGGATGATTAGAATATGATTAAAAAATATTATGAAAAGATAAATATTGATTTAATTGTTAAATGGATGATAGTACTTGTATTTATTGTCTCCTCTATTATGCTATTTTACTTTTATTTTATTGAAAGTTATATTGCAGAAGCACACATTGCAAAAACATTGCCACTTTCTATAGTAGTAGCTGCAACGTCAATTGCTATTGCAATTATCATAAAAAATAATACTAAATGATAAAATGCCGTTTTGTAGTTATACATAAGAGTATTTGTTATGCAACCTATTAAAGCCTAAAGAAAAACATTGCTGAGGAAATATTAGGAAAATGGCCTAGTTTTTTCTTTTATAGTTCAAAATTTATCATATTTATTATATAATGATATAAAGTGTTAATATTTTAAATAGCATGAAAACGGAGGGAGAATATGAAAAAATTTTCAATGATAGCGTTAATAGTGGTTTTAGCAATGGTATTTACTGGCTGTACCACTAGTGAAAAAGAATTTTTAAAGGCTTACAAAAAAACTATGGATATTAATTCCATGGAAAGTGAGATTACATTTAATCTTGGCTTAGAAGGGGAAGGTTTTTCACCAGAACAGCAACTTGCTGTAGACCAAATGGCTAGCGTATTGTCAAACTTTCAAATCAACATGATTCAAAAGATGACCCAAAATAAAGAAAAAACTGCCTCTAAAGCATTTGGACAAGTGGAAATGAATATGGGTGGCATGATTGTTCCAATGTCAGTTTGGGTAGATGTTGATATGTCAAGTGAGTCACCAAAATTGGTAGAATACATTAAAATGCCACAGATGATAATGGGTTCAATATATCCAGAAAAACCAGCTTTAGAATATATAGTATATGATTTTAGTAAATTGTCAGGTGAAGAGGGGCAACAGTTTAATTTTAATAAGTTGATGGAGTTAAGCAAGGAAATGCAGCCTAAGATTATGGAACTTATAGATAACTACATGAACAATTTCGATCTAAATATGGAATTAATAAAGAATAAAGGCAAGAGAGATGTGAATGGAGAAACACTATCTATATATGAATTGAAACTAGATGATGCTCAATTCAAAGAATTATTAACATCCACAGTAAATTACAGCCTAGAAACTAAAGAGATGTTAAACTTTATAAAGGAATACATGAAATTTGTAGCCAGCATAACAGAAGTAACACAGGATGGACAACAGTTATCTCAGGAAGAGGTTATTGCTGAAATTGATAATTTGGAAAAGGAAATTCCACAAGTTAAAGCAAAGTTTAACGAGTTCATGGATTCTATAAAAGATATAAAGATTATAGGGGATAATGGAATAGTCATAGAATATGGAATTAATAAGGATGGATATATTGTTTACGAAGCAGGATCTATTGACTTGAGATTGGATTTAGAAGCATTAAGCAAATTGGCTAAAGCTAATAGAGAACCAGTAGAAGGATCTGTAGTAGAGCCTATTAAAGGAATATTGAAGTTAAGACTAAACTACAGTTCAAAAATCAAAAATATAAATAAGGATATTGAAATTCTAATGCCAGAAGTAAATGAAGAAAATTCTATTGACTTCATAGACCTTATGAATGTAAATGAACCAGTACCAGCTCCAGAACCAACAGTTGGAGTAATAGGTGGAGCAGATGGACCAACAGAAATCTATGTTGATAGCACATTGAATAAATAGAGTAGATTAAGTAGAATAGTTGATGTTAGCGGTATGGCTTTTTAGAAAAGTCATACCGCTTTTCTATGTTTAACATCTACTAGAAAATCGTATAATAATCTTTATAAGATAAAGGATTGGAACAATAAAGGTTAAGAGAGAAATGGATGCAAATAATAAAGATGATATAATAACTAATCTTAAAAAAACCAAGAAACTAGAAGAAAATAAGCAATTATGAAGCTAATTAAAACTAATTATGCTGATGTTCATAAAAATATTTAATGATATGACAAATGCTGGTATAATACAATTATTAGTTATTGCGTATTTGTGATTTAAGGTGAGTAAAATAAGTTTTTAGGGAGAGATATCATGGTTTATGATACAAAGAAAATTATAGATACATTAATAAGTAATATCTCAAAATTGAGTGAAGTTCAATCCATAGGAATAAGTGGTAGTAAAATTTCCCTTCCAAGGGAGGGAGAAGGGGATATTGATATTTTTATATATTGCGATACGATACCTAGTCTTGAAAGAAGACAAGCCATAATAAATCAGTTGGGAAACCAGATACAGGAGAGTAAAATAAATATCTTTGAAGGGGGATATTGGGGAACAGGAGATTTCGTGCTTGTAAACGGTATTGAAACTTGGTTAATGTATTTTACAGTAAACCAAACCTTAACTAATGTAGAATCTATACTCAATGGCGAATATCCAGATAAATTGGATAATTACTACTATCCAATAGGGCGATGCGCCATGTTGAAAAATATCAATGTTTTATGTGATAAAAATAATTTTTTAGGTGATTTAAAAAAAAAGATTATCTAATTACCCAGATAAATTAAAAAAGATACTTATACAATATCATTTAGATGAACTTGAAGATACCGAAGATTTACAACGTGCTGTGGCTAGAAAAGATGTACTGTTTTATCATTTTGCATTGGATATAGCAATCGACCATTTCCTTCAAGCGTTATTTGCTATTAATGAAACCTATTTCCCAAGCCGAAAAAGAACATTTGATTTTATTGAAATCTTTAAAATTAAACCCGAAAGATGTAATAAAAAATTATTAGAAGTTGTTAAGTTAGGTAGTGTTCCAGAAGGAATTAATCAATCTTTTACAATATGGAGCAACATGGTTCATGAATTAAAGAAATTGAGTAATATTTATTGTGATTAATTCACAATCTTTATATTATATGCATATATAATATATATGCATAAAAAGTTTTAAGAAAATTTATTAGTGAGTTACAAAGCATATAAAAGAAGAAAGGACATATTATGCATGTATAGTATGTCCTTTCTATTGTATTTTAATATTTTTTTCACATTAGTTTTGATAATTAAAGCTCCTTTTAAGACATTTTTTCTATGAGTTTTTTGATCTTATCTTCTACTTCATTTTCTTCAGGAAATCTTTCTAATTCCTTTTTTGAAAATATATTCTCTCCATTAACTGCTACTTCAAATACTCCTCCAGATGAAGGAATGAGTATTACTTTATTTATATTGTTTTTGTGTTGATTTAATAGATTTTCTGCAAGAGCAACTGCTCTTTTCAAATAGCCTCAAGAAGTACAGTACTCAATGCTTATTATTTTTTCCATAAATAATCACCCCTAATATTAATTGATTATTTATTGATTATTTTTATAAATACCCAAATAATTATACAAAATTATAATAATATGATTTGTCAATAAAAAATTATTTATAAAAAGGAGAGAAGAATACCAAAAGGGATATGAAAAGTATCTAAAGCCTTAAGATGAAGGCATATCAGAGATAGAAAAAGCATAAGAGGAAATAGCTGAACAAGAGGAAAAGCTAAGAACTTAGAAAAGTCTAAATGGTATGTGATATAGGGAAATGAAATTAAAGAACATTAAAAAGGTTTAGTCTATGAGAAAATGGATATACTTTAAGTTTTATATATGGGGGGTGCAAGTATTAGTGAAATTACTAAAATCAGTAAGCTAAGCTTGCCTAGGGAATTAGGGCAGCTTTTCTATATCTCTCTCCAGTTGGCTTTTACTTTTACTAATATGGTTTTGTTACAACCAAGCTATAGCATAATATATAAAGAACCAAGCCAGACTTTGCACATATGTCAAGGCCATATAGCGAAGTTAAAGCCTCCAGGCTACAAAATTTGTGAAGTATCTCGGCTTACAAAACCGATTTGCATATACCCTAAGGCTCAGGATGTAAATCTAATGGTTTTGTTTTGCCGGATACTTCATATAAATTTTTCCTAGTCAGCTCTCATCTTTGATATATGCTTAAGATAGTATGCTATGGATTGCACTACCTTCTACTTCTTTCATATTGAACAGGCCAATCAATATTATGTCCCAATTTTTTAGCAGCTTGTAGTGGCCAATATGGATTTCTCAACAATTCTCTTCCTAAGAAGATCAAATCAGCCCTGTTGTTGGATATAATCTCTTCAGCCATTTCTGGCTCTGAGATAAGCCCTCCTGCTATTACAGGCAAATGGGTTCTGCTTTTTATTATTTCTGCAAACTTTACTTGATATCCGGGATATGCGTTTATCTTTGCTGGTACAACTGCACCTGAACTTACATCTACTATATCTACTCCTTCTTCTTTTACTAGGTTTAATATTTCAGCTAGGTCTTCTGGATGATTTCCTTCCTTTACATAATCCTCAGCTGAAACTCTAACTATAAGAGGCTTGTTTTCAGGCCATACTTTTCTTACTTCCCTTACTATTTCTTTCAAAAATCTTGACCTGTTTTCTAGATTTCCTCCATACTCATCGGTCCTCTTATTGGTTAGAGGAGATAGAAATTCGTTTATCAAATATCCATGGGCGCCATGTATCTCTATTGCGTCAAATCCAGCTGCAAGGGCTCTTTTTGCACCTTCCTTAAAGGCTTTTATAACCGTTTTTATATCTTCCTTGGACATTTCCTTTGGAACTTTATACTCTTCACTGTATGCTAAAGGACTAGGGGCGATTATTTCTTCAGATTTTACTTCACATTTTCTTCCAGCGTGGGCCAACTGTATAGCAATTTTAGCTCCATGTTTTTTACATAGACTTACAATTCTTGATAGACCATCTATATGGGAATCATCCCATATTCCTAAATCTCTATCGGTTATTCTTCCTCTTTTTTCAACCGCTGTGGCTTCCATTATAATAAGACCATTACCGCCTATAGCCCTTGTTCCATAGTGAATATAATGCCAATCATTTGTATATCCATTGTCATCTGTACTATACATGCACATGGGAGGCATGACGATTCTATTTTTTAATTCCAAATCTTTAATCTTAAAGCCTTCAAATAGTTTAGCCATATCTATCATAGACTCCTTTCTTTTTGAAATAATATACCCACAACAATGGAATTTATTAACATATTATAGAGTATATCCACAAAAAAATTAGAGTACAATAACAATTACCATAATATTATCCACAATCAACACAATAATTTATAATTTTTCATTTTTGGTCTTTATTATTATATTAATAATGGTATAATTACTTAAGTATCAATAATTAGAGTAGGAGATGATTTAATGAAAGTAATGATTGTAGGAGCAGGCAAGTTAGGATATAGGCTAGCTGAAGTAATGAATCATGAAAATATTGATGTAACTTTAGTAGACATGAACAGCGATAAGCTAGAGAGAATAAGCGACCATTTAGATGTACTAACTGTGCAAGCAAATGGTATACAGATTGGCGCTTTAAAAGAGCTAGATGTAGAATCCTATGACTTGCTTATAGCTGCTACAAATAGCGATGAAGTAAACACTTTAATATGCACTATAGCAAAGAAACTTAACTGTAAAAGAACAATTGCTAGGATAAGAAATCCAGAATTTATTGAGGAGCTGGATTTTGTTAAGGAACAACTAGGAATTGATCATATAATAAATCCAGATTTAGCAGTTGCAATTGAGATAGAAAGGTATATATCAAAAACTTACAATTTCTATTCTGGAGATTTTGCAAAAGGAAAAGTTTCCATGGTTGATTTTCATCTAGGAAATTCCAATCAACTTGTGGGAAAGAAAATAAAGGATTTGATAGGGTTTGAGGGACTCCTCATTACTGCTATATCAAGGAATGGCAAACTGATTATTCCAGATGGTTCTACCGAGCTAAAAGTCGATGATGTTATACATGTAATAGGAAAGAGTAAGAATATTAATAGTTTGGGAGATCACTTTGGAATCAACATGAATAAGAAGGAAACTAAAAAAGTCATGATATTAGGTGGAGGAAATATTGGATACTATTTAGCCCAAAGGCTAGAAAAGTTGGGGATTAACGTAACTATAATAGAAATTGATAAGGATAGATGTGAGTACTTGGCAGAAAAACTTGAACACACTCTAGTAATATGCGGAGATGGAACAGACATAGACCTTTTAAGCGAAGAGGATTTGGAATCCTATGATGCATTTGTAGGGGTTACTGGATTTGATGAATCTAATCTATTAATGGCCTTAGTAGCAAAGCAATCTGGAATAAATAAAACTATAGCCAAAATAAGCAGATTGAACTATGTTCATATTGTGGAAAAATTAGATATAGATGTTGCCTTAAATCCTATTAATATAACAGTAAGTAATGTATTAAAGTATATAAAAGGTGGCAAGGTGGTATCAGTTTCCTTGCTTCTTGGGGGAGAAGGAGAAGTAACTGAAATAATTGTAAGCAAAAATTCCCCTATTATTGGGAAGCCTATAGCTAAATTAGGACTACCAAAGGGTATTATTATAGGAGCAATTGTTCATGATGGAGAGGTAATAATTCCAAATGGAAGAAGTATAATCCAGGAGAACGATAGGATAATTGTATTTTCACTGGCATCCGATATACCCATGTTGAACAAATTAATAGAGCCAGTTAATAAAGGAGGCATTTTTAATGAATTTTGGGGTAATCATTAATGTATTAGGACATCTATTAGTAGTGGAAGCTGGATTAATGATTCCCTCCCTACTAGTTGCTCTTTATTATGGTAGCTATGATTGGAAGGCAATATTATTAAGTATAATAATGACTGGTTCTATTGGATTTATGATGAGTAGGATATTTAAATATAATGGCGATATTCAATCTAAAGAAGGTCTAGCAATAGTAGGGTTTGGGTGGATATTGGTATCCATATTTGGTGCATTGCCCTTTATATTTTCTGATACAATTCCTTCATGGGTTGATGCATTTTTTGAGACAGTATCCGGTTTTACAACTACGGGGGCTTCAATAGTTGATGATATTGAGTCATTTCCTAAAGGAGTGCTGTTTTGGAGGTCCTTTACCCATTGGATTGGTGGAATGGGTATATTAGTCTTTACAGTTGCTCTTTTGCCAATGTTGGGTATAGGAGGTTTTCAAATATATAAAACAGAAAGCCCTGGGCCAACTCCAGATAGGATTGTACCAAGAGTTAGAGATACAGCTAAGATTTTATATACCATATATACTGTAATAACTGTTGTAGAGATTGTTTTACTCGTTTTAGGAGGAATGCCTCTTTATGATTCAGTTCTTCATACTTTTGGTACAGTAGGTACAGGAGGTTTTGGAATTAAGGCTAATAGCATAGGCTATTACCAAAGCACTTATATACACTTGGTAATTGCAATATTCATGACATTATCTGGGATTAACTTTTCCTTATATTATTTGCTTGTTAAAGGAAAATGGAGAGAAGTTATAAGGAATAGTGAACTGAAGTTTTATTTGGGAACTATACTGCTTTCGGTAATATTGATAGCATTAAATATATATAGACCAATGAAGTACAGCAATTTTGGCACAGCATTAAGAGATTCGTTCTTTCAGACATCATCCATTATAACTACTACAGGCTATGGTACAGTGGATTTTGATAAATGGCCAACCTTTAGCAAGTTGATTTTGTTTGCTCTCATGTTTATAGGCGGATGTGCTGGATCTACTGCAGGTGGAATTAAGAACATCAGAATTATAATACTTTTAAAGTCAATTAAAAGAGAATTATATAGGATATTACATCCTAGGGCTGTTATACCCATAAAGATAGATGGGAAGGTTATATCCAGTAATACTGTTGCTGGTATATCAAGTTTCTTTGCTCTATTTATACTCGTATTCATAGTAAGTACAATGATAGTTTCACTAGATGAAGTGGATTTTGAAAGTGCTACAAGTGCAGTAGCAGCTACTCTAGGAAATATTGGTCCTGCTTTTGGATTTGCAGGTCCATCCAGAAGCTATAGTGGATTTAGTACTTTATCAAAAATGGTTATGACTGTGTGTATGCTATTAGGTAGATTAGAAATATTTTCACTGATGATATTATTTAATCCAAGCATTTGGAAATATGAAGGTTTTTCTAAAAAAAACAATCATCATTAACTGCAATGTGGAGGTAGATTATGAAATTAGTTTCATGGAACGTGAATGGTTTAAGAGCTTGCATAAAAAAAGGTTTTTTAGATTATTTTAATAAAGCGAATGCAGATATTTTTTGCATCCAGGAAACTAAGCTTCAAGAAGGACAAATCGATTTAACCTTAGAAGGGTATCATCAATACTGGAACTATGCTGTCAAAAAAGGATATTCTGGCACTGCTGTTTTTACTAAGGACAAGCCCTTATCCGTTAAATATGATTTAGGAATAGAGGAGCACGATCAGGAAGGAAGGGTTATAACTTTAGAATATGATGATTTTTATTTGGTAAATGTCTATACCCCTAACTCTCAAAGGGAGCTGGCAAGACTTGACTATAGAATGAAATGGCAAGATGATTTTAAAGCTTTTTTAAAGGAACTTGATTCTAAAAAACCTGTAATCCTATGTGGAGACCTTAATGTTGCTCATAAGGAAATAGATATAAAAAATCCTGAATCAAACAGAAGAAATGCCGGTTTTACAGATGAAGAGAGACAAAAGATGACTGAACTATTAGAGGCTGGATTTATAGATACTTTTAGATACTTTTATCCCGATAAGGAAGATGCTTATACCTGGTGGTCTTATATGAGAAAATCTAGAGAGAGAAACATAGGATGGAGAATAGACTACTTCATAGTATCAGATAGACTTAAAGATAGGCTTATAGATGCACAAATCCATTCAGAAGTAATGGGAAGCGACCATTGCCCAGTGATGTTGGAGATAGAATTCTAAAAGAATAGATAAAATGAAGTCAGGCTTGAATAATTTCCTCATTTGAGCCTGACTTTTTACAAGTTTATGCTATTTCCCTTGTAATTCCTTAATGTTCTTAAGCAAAATGGAAATGGTTCCATCTGGATTGTTTATGAATTCTACATTGTTGCTTTCAGTTAAATAGGATACAGGTATCTTTATCTCAATGCCATTGTCTGTTATTAGTTTTTGAGTCTTTTGAACCTTCTTCTCTAAATTTTCATTTACTGGTATTACCTTTTCTGTCAATCCTCTCTTAGCTATTTCTTCATCGTACTTATTATGGAGCTCTATGTTGTTTTTGAATACTTTAGATTTCACATGTTCTATATCTATTGCACTTGTATCTTCAATGCTTTCAACAATGGCATTTTTCATTTCTGCTAATTTTTCAATATCATTATCGTAGTACTCTTTTATTACCTTCTTGGTTACCTTATTTACTATATCTATCTTTTCCTTATCGGATAATATGGGTTTTAAATTCAAAATATATCTGGAAATATAATAGTCTTTTTCTCCATTGATTTCATATTTCTTTTCTTTTAATAGAATAGAAAGATCTTCTAAATTGATGATGATGAATTCATCTATTTTCTGATTTTCATTAGGCAATGTGGTTCTCTGTTTTATAACAGTATTGACTCTATTTCCTTGGGATTCATCTACGTAATGAATATATGAGGATTTATAGTTAAATATGAAAAATCCTAAATATTTTATTCCCTCCCTGGTGAATATTGAACAGATTAAGTCGCAGGGAGGTATGGTTGTATTTTCTGCCATTATGCTATACAGAAGTTGAGCAAACTCTATAGTCTTTTCTATGAAATTATCCCTATCTTCTTGAATTGCTATTGATAGGGATTTTACTGGATTCTCTCCTGTACTAAAGGTCGCTTTCCTAATATCAATATCGCTAAAAGCTTTTTCTATATGAGTTGAAATAAACTCAATTATATCCCCATTAAATGGATGCTCCTTTTCGGAGAAAACTGGAATACCTACTGAGTTATCTAGAACGTGTAGTATCATCTTTTCAATATTAATGCTCAATTGACTTCTCCTTTCATATCCTTAGGTATTTCTATATAGAAGGATACCCCTTTTTCCTCATTGCAAGCCCATATCTTAGCATTATGGAGTTTTACAATCCTCTGAACAATTGACAACCCCAATCCAAATTGTCCTTTTTCACCTTTATTATATTTTTTAGTGAAAAGGGTCTCTAGTATTTCCGGCTCTATGCTTGGGCCATCATTCCAAAATCTAAGTAAAACCTTATTTTGCTCTATTTGAGCTAGAGATATGAGTATTGTATTTTGGGCATAGCGCATTTGATTGTCCAATAGATTTTCAATTACCACTCTCCATTGCTCTACATCTCCTTTTATGATTACGGGAGGAAGTTCCTGCTGCCAATCAATGTCTGTTCTATACCAGGATAATCTCTCTACTACATCTTTTATCAGCTCATCTAGAGAGAAGTTTTGCTTGGAAATATCCTTCAGATATATATTATCCAATTTTGTTATATAGAGCAAATTCTTAATGCGTTTTTCAAGTCTTTCAGCTTCTTCATCAATTACTTCTACAGAACAGTCCAAATCACCTTTTGGATATATGCCATCTCTAATGGCTTGGGTAAAGCTTCGGATTACCATTACAGGAGTTTTCAATTCATGGGATATATTTTGCAGAAAGGTTTGCTGCATCTCTTTTTGATATATAAGCTGATTTCTGAGCTGTTCTATGGATTTTCCTAGCTTTCCTATCTCATCTTCTCTATCCACATCTATGGGTTCGTTCCATTCATAGGCAGCAAGCTTGTTAACCTTTTTTTCCAAACTAACTAAGGGCTTAGATAGATACTTGGAAAGCAATATAGCAGGTATCCAACTTAATAAAAACACTATGGTGGTTACTAATGCTAATCGTTTAAACAAGTTGTGGACCATATCCTGTCTATAGGAATCCCACATATATGATACTAAGTATACATCCTGATTGATAGTTTTTCCCTTTGTTATTACATAGAATATCTTTTCATTTCCAACAGTTCCACTATATCTTTGGCTTTTGTTTTGTTGTAGTTGAGCTTGTACTTTAACATGTTCAATAAAATCTGTTTCAAGAGGAGAAGTGAAGAAAACCTGGTAGTTATCGATTAAGAAGAAATGGTTTACTGTTCGTATATTCTCTAAAGTTTGCCTACTATCTGTTAGGTCATCTGATTCAAGGAATTTTCTTAGGGATGGCAAATCATACCTATTGAACATTAAATTTTGAGCAGATTCAATAGTGGCGTATATTTCTTCTGTAAAAAAGGCCCTCAATGTCAATGGAAGAATTATAGATAAAATAATAGATATAAACAGTGTAATCCCTGCAAAGACTATCCATATTTGAACTGCTAATGGTTTATTTTTTATTCTCATACTATGATCATCCTATACCCATATCCATATATTGTTTCAATGTTTAATTCAGGCATCTTTTTTCTCAACCTTCTTACTAAGTCATCTACTACCCTATCTGTGCCGAAGTAGTCTTCTCCCCAAAGGGATTTAAGTATCTGTTCTCTTGAAAGAGCTTGATTTCTATTTTTTATGAAAAAGCCTAGTAAATCAAATTCCTTAGAAGTAAGATTTATAGTTTCTTCCCCTTTTTTTACTCTTCTGCTTTTTTCATCTATGTTGTAAGGAGGAATATTGATAATCTCCAATGGAGTTTTATATACTCTTTCTAATAATTTTTTAGTGCGGATTACTAGTTCTCGTGGTAAAAAAGGTTTGGCTAGATAATCATCACTGCCCAATTCCAACCCTAATACTCTGTCTATGTCTGCATCTCTTGCTGAAATAAATATGACTGGAATGAGGGGAGTGGCAGATTTTATTTCTTTTATTACCTGGTATCCATCTATATCTGGAAGCATTATATCCAGTATCCAAAGATCAGGAGGATTTGAAATTGTGTTTAAAGCTTCTTCTCCAGTAAAAAACGAATAAATTTCCCAACCTTCCTTTTTCAAATAGGTGGATAAGATCAAGTTTAAGTTTTTATCGTCTTCTACTAAATATATTTTATAGCTCATAGGTACCTACTCCTTGAATTTATCAAATATTCTTTTGCTAAAATTATTATATCAAAGCTGATAATATATTTCATGTAAACTGCATGTAAGAATTATGGGAAATTGTAAAAAATATAGAAGG
>Ga0134092_1002350_pt1 | contig 14590 bp, 15 predicted proteins | sample 3_6taG_FD_94454 | JGI IMG/M metagenome (GOLD analysis project Ga0134092, IMG submission 94454) | Switchgrass degrading microbial communities from high solid loading bioreactors in New Hampshire, USA - 3_6_20_6_A3 metaG | ecosystem: Engineered > Bioreactor > Semi-continuous > Anaerobic >...
CGACTTCCTTCAGATTCCACCTCGCGATGGACACCCTTGTCTTAAGCTAACGGTTGGCGCTATCAACCCCCGTATCGGACTTTCACCGACTAGCTTGCGCCCATGCTGGGCGCACATGAATAAAGCAGACTAAGAATTTAATCTCAGTCTGCTTAATGATTTTATGTCAAACCCATATTATATCAGGTATTTTAGCTTATCTTTAAAAACTCTTCCATAGAAATGGAGTATTGAATTTCTTTTGACAGTTCTTTTTCAGGCTTAAATCCGACCTTGCTAAATACTCTAATAGATCTTTCGTTCCTATAGTTTATTTTTGCAATTACACTGTCAACTCTCCATAAGTAAAAAGCATGGTTCAAACCTTGAATAATCGCATTTTTACCAAAACCCATTCCCCATTTTTGCTTATCACCTATTACTATTACCATCTCTGCCATATAACCTTTAGGAACTAATCTCAAAAATCCAATTGGTCGCTGATCTTCCAATATTATAAAGAAACTGCCGTTCTGATTGAATACATGAGTCAGTATAGGCATGTTTATCCTTTGCAATACTTCTCTGATAGACTTTGATACATTTTGATGTTCATTAAGATATTTTGATACTTCTTTATCTTCCAACCAATCGGCAATTTTATATGCATCAGTTGCAAAAATTTCCTGCCGCAGTTGGATTTTTTCGGCCTTCATTAACACAACCCTCCATAATAAAATAATAAGCCTATTGGGCTTTAATAAGGTCATGGCAATGATACCATCCTGATACAGAATAGTCAAATGTTGTAATAGCCTTTAATTAAGTTTAACTCACTTTTCTATCGGAAAGTTGTGCTTTTCTTAGTTTATCTATATAACTCATATTAGGCGAATTACTTGAATTAAATGGTTAAAGCAGACAACGAATTATATCATAGTCTGCCTTAATGCTTTTTTCTATAACAACATATTAACTTTATATAAGATTTCTCCCGCACTTCCTTCTATTGCCAAGTCAAATTGTTCACATTTTCCACCCATATCCATGTTGATATAAACTTTTTTGCCTTTGCAAAGCTCAGGCAGCTGGTTCACCGGATACACCTGAAGGCTTGTTCCTATGACTATAACCAAGCGTGCCTTGCTTATGGCATTTACAGTATTATTGAATACATCATATGGCAGCGATTCTCCAAACAACACTACATTTGGTCTAAGTCTTCCGCTGCATTTCCCGCATGCTTTTTTATCCAAAAATTCTTCCAGTTCTGCTCCAACGCCGCATTCCTCACATCTAATAGTTCTTATATTGCCATGTAATTCATATACATTATTGCTGCCTGCTTCCTGATGGAATCTGTCAACATTCTGAGTAGCAATTAGATTCATTAAACCTCGCTTTTCCCAATCAGCCAATATTATATGTCCTATATTTGGCTTACAGTTTTTCAGCCTATTGATACGCATGATGTAGAACTCTCTGAACAACTCGTATTGATTATCCAATGCAAATTTTGAAGCCACTTCTTTAGGATCTATGTTTCTCCACCAACCCGTTGGCGAGCGAAAGTCAGGAATTCCGCTTTCTGTAGACATTCCTGCACCAGTCAATACAACAGTATATTTAGACTCCTTTATCCATGAAGCCAATTGATTTAAACCTTTGCTTTCCATAAAAAGATATCTCCCTTTTACTCAACGATTATAATTTGATTCATAAATGCCCTTTACTCCTGTTGAATGTTAAGCAGCTAGCAATTGGACAAGCTCTGATGATATGCTTTTTTAAACAGCATTACATACTCATCTTTGGTGATCTTCCTTGGATTGCTGTCATTGGATCCGTTCTTAACAGACATTTCTGCCAGCAGCTCAAAATCATCAGGATTGACATTAAGAGCTCTTATTCCAGGCAAACCTATTTCCTTTGACAACCCCTTTATATGCTCAATGCCTTTCATAGCAGCCGTATAATCATCCTTTTCCTCTATACCCATAGCCCTTGCTATTCTTGCATATTTATATTCTGCAAATGGTAAAGTGTATTCCATAACATAAGGCAGCAATATAGCGTTACACATGCCATGAGGTGCATCATAGAGGCTTCCTAGTGCTTCAGCCATGCAATGAACAGAAGCAACATCAGCATGACTGAAAGATAGCCCTGCCAATAGGCTTCCCATCATCATTTTGTCTCTTGCATCTAAGTTTCTACCATTTTTGACTGCTTCAACAATATTGCCTGCTATGTATTCTACCGCGTACAGTCCCATCGCTTCTGCTATTGGTTCAGTGCAGTTTGCCGTATAGCCTTCAATAGCATGAGTTAAAGCATCAATACCAGTTGCTGCAGTAACAAACGGCGGTACAGTCAAAGTGAGTTCTGGATCTACTATGGCAGTCTTTGCTGCTATCGCAGTACTCTTTATAGTAAATTTAAATTTCTCCCTGGTATCTGTTATAACAGAAGAAAATGTTACTTCGCTTCCTGTGCCTGCTGTAGTAGGTATAGTTATTAATGGCAAACAATCTCCTTTGATTTTTCCTTTTCCCTGATAATCTCTGACCTTGCCCCCCTGCCTTGCCAAAACGGTAACTGCTTTTGCCGCATCTATAGGGCTTCCTCCACCAAATGCCACGATAGTGTCTATATGCTCTTTTCTGGCAACTTCGGCGCAAGCTTCTACATTATAGTCCTTTGGGTTTGCTTCAATTTCATCGTATATTATATAGTCCATATTTTCTTTCTTAATAATATTTACAACCTTTTCTACCATTCCCGCATTGACAAGGCCTTTATCTGTAATCACCATAATCCTTCCAGCTTTTAAATTTCTCAGTTCTTCACCCAAAGTTTTTAGCATTCCAGCTCCATACCTTATCTTGGTTGGCAATATAAACTCAAATGAACTAATCATTTTACTTCCTCCTTGTAATTATTGGTATTTTTATTATAACATATTTAATTAAGGATTTATCCGTATTAAGTCTTTAAGTTTGTTGACCCTTAAATGACTGCTGTGTTACTATAAAACCAGCAATAATTTATTATATTATGAAATAAAGGGGTGGGTTCTTTGAATCTGAGAGAAGATCTTACAAATCTGGTAAGAAAATATGTTTCTCAATCGGCAGAAAAAGAGTTTTACCGAAAACCGCTGGTGGGTTTCTCATCAGCAGAGGATCCGCTATTTAAAAATATAAAAAGCAATGTAGGACCCGAACACCTTTATCCCCAAGATATTCTTCCTGAAGCAAAAACAGTTATATCCTTTTTCATTCCCTTTTCTGAGAGCGTTGTTTCCAGCAATCAAGCAGACGAAGCTGTTTCTGTTGAATGGGCTGAATCCTATGTTAAAACCAATGCCCTTATCAATCATATATCTGAAAAGATGGTTGAATACCTGGATAACATAGGCATAAAGGCAGCAACAATAAAAGCCACCCATAATTATGATGAGAAAACCTTGAGGTCTGGTTGGTCTCACAGAAGTGCTGCCTATGTAGCCGGTCTCGGAAAATTCGGTGTCAATAGAATGCTTATAACTAAGGCAGGAAGTGCAGGACGATATGGCACAGTAATAATGTCTCAGAAAATCTCTCCTGATGAGAGACCAGAGAATGAATACTGCCTGTACAATAAAAACGGCAGTTGTTTGAAATGCGTGGAAGCCTGCCCCGTAGATGCTCTTAACACTGATGGATTTGATAGATTCAAATGTCACGAACATCTGATAGATATATCAAAGCAATTTACACATATAGGCTTATGTGACGTATGCGGAAAATGCGTGGTATCCTGTCCTCTTGCAATTATAAATAAGTAAATAAAAAGCTGCTGCGATGCAAATTGCTGCAGTTTTATTCTGACATCTTTCTGAATATACAGATATACTCATGTACTATATTGAGTTTAAAAATACACGTATTATCAACTGCCCTAAGAATGCTGTTTCCCATCCTTCTATCCCATATTATCAAATCTTCAAGTGCAAATCCAATATCAGCCATGATATTAGTCAAATCTATATGCAAAGAATAAAACCTGTTTCTTTTTCTTCTATCCATGACAATAACAATACACTCTTTATCAGGCTTCAGTACTTCATATACTCCTGAAAATGCTTTAGCCAGATTATTTAAATATAAAGCATAACTGTTTGTGTACCCTATACTCTTTTTTAATGCATTAAGATCCTTATATTTTTTATGATCTGTATGTTTTGGATTCAGCATGTTCCAACATGGGAGTGAAGTAACACATAAATCCACTGATTCTTCATATAGGTATTGATTTATATTAATACAACTATCATGTATTATCTGGTAACTCTCTTTATAGCTTTTCAGCATTTCATTAGCCGCAGATATGCACCTTTCATTTATCTCAAAACCAATAGCCATCCTGCCTAAAGCATTCGCTGCTAAAAGTGTATTTCCAGTGCCCATAAACGGATCAAGAACAATTTCTTCTGGATTTGTAAATATATTTATTAATCTTCTTAATACATCGATTCTGCTATCATCCCATATACTATTTGAGTTTTTAAGCCATTCATCATAAGATTGACTTTCAGATAACATATCTGTATCCATTGGCTCATCCCCCTTAATGCATGTCTATGCATCTGGGATTGTCCATAATTACTATAATTTCTTTGGAAAATGCAAAATGAACCTTATATATTCATAATGCATATTATGATTATAAATATATAAAAGGGGAGAAGAGCATGAAAAATCCATATAAAAATTATCCATGCCCTTACTATATGAATATGTGCCCGTATTGGGCCAATCAGTATTTCTGTAACCAAGATCTATGGGATGATTATGACGATAAAGAACCAGGAGATTATTTTGAAGACTATAATAATGTATATATCAACTATACTTGGAATAAAGATAGTTGCAGTCACATCAATCTTAAGGATTACGGTCCTAAACCTTTTGTCATAAACATTGAAGAAGCAGCTAAGGAAAACAAGAATTTTCGCACAGCATTATGGACAGGAAAGCATTTGCAGCTTACATTGATGAGCATCGATGTTGGCGGAGAAATTGGCCTGGAAATTCATCCTAACTTGGATCAATTTATACGAATTGAAGAAGGTCAAGGAATTGTAAGAATGGGAGACAGAAAAGACAGATTGGATTTTGAAGCAAGAGTGGCTGATGACTTCATATTCATTATACCCGCCGGTAAATGGCATAACTTAATAAATACCGGGAATAAACCAATAAAGCTTTATTCAATATATGCACCACCTCAACATCCATGGGGCACAGTTCATAAAACAAAGGCAGATGCAGAAAAAGCAGAAAAAGAAGAGAAAAAGCGCTAATAAAAAGACAGGATGTGAGAATATCACTATCCTGTCTTTTTATTTAATAGTATATATCAGAAAACTCAATATTTACCTTTCTGATTACGCTATTATCATCTACAGAAATATCATTATTTATAATTCCAATTTCGCATTGTGGAGCAATATCACAAGGAAGTTCTACAATAAATTCACTTCCATGCATGTACTTGCTTTTTACATAAATCTGTCCTTTATGCATTTCCACCAGAGCTTTAACAATACTGAGGCCTATTCCGCTTCCTTCTCTTTCTCTGGTTAAGCCATTATCTGCCTGTTTAAACCGTTTAAATATAATATCCAGCTTATCTTCCTGAATACCAATACCCGTATCTTTTATAGAAATTCTAATATCCTTTCCCATATCTTTTACCGTTACAAAAATACTGCCACCTTCAGGAGTAAACTTAATTGCATTTGAAAGCAAATTCAATAATATCCTTTCTATCGCGTCAAGGTCACAGTTTATATGTTTTTCTTCGATATCAGTATCAAAAAGAATTTTTATGCCTTTAGTATTGGCATACTCTGTAACTGATAAAGTTATATCTTCTATTACTTTTATAATATTGCATGTCCTAAATAATAGTTCAAAATTACCCGTGTCTATCTTTGTTATGTCAATGATATTGTTTATAAGCCTTAAAAGTCGATAGCCGTTTTGAATCTGAATATTTATTTTTTGTCTTAATTTATTTCTATCCAGGGTATTGTTACTATCTAAATAGGACTTGATTAATTGAGTAGAACTTAATAAAATGTTTAAAGGTGTTCTGAGTTCATGAGAAATGTTTGCCATAAATATGCTTTTTGCTTCATTTGCTGCAATCGCTTCTTCTTTTGCTTTGATTAACTCTTTTGTTTTTTCATAAACTTTTTGCTCGAGGATCTTGTTCATTGACCTCTCATTTTCTACAAGTCTAAGATACACATTGATTCGACTTATTAACTGATATTCATCAATAGGCTTTATTAGGTAATCAATATCACCTACTTCAAACCCTCTCTTCTTTAATTCATCTGTAATGCATTCTGTAGTGAGTAAAATCATAGGAATATTCTGTGTCCTTTTCCCCCGTTTTATGATAGAAGCCAGCTGAAATCCGTTCATGTCATCCATGCTAACATCTAATATAACCAGATCAATTATTTGGTCATTAAGGATTTGAAGAGCCTCATCAACAGAATTGGCTTCAAGAATATTTGCATCAATATATTTCTTAATAATCCCATTTAAAGCAAATAAATTATTAAGATTATCATCGATAATTAGAATCTTATTCTTATCTCCGCTCTCCATATTTGTACCTCACTACCATAAAAATATAATATTATACATCAAAGCATATATATTTTATAATATTTGCAAAATTGTTACAAGGCAAATAATGTAAACAACATAAAAGCTTCTTTACTCAGCTTTTGCAGCACTTTCGCCTGCTATTCTTCCAAATACTACTGTATCAGGTACAGCATTACCTCCAAGCCTGTTTGAACCGTGAATTCCACCAGTTACTTCACCTGCTGCATATAGTCCAGGTATAATGTTACCCTCCTTATCAAGAACCTGAGCCTTTGTGTTTATCTCTATGCCTCCCATAGTATGGTGAACAGTTGGTACTCGTGGACATGCATAGAAAGGAGGGGTATCAATCTTATGTTCAAATAGTGTTCTTCCGAATGGATCATCAATTTTCTTATCTACTGCCATATTAAAGATTTCTACTGATTTGATCAGATTTGCCGGATCAACATCTATTTGTCTTGCCAAATCTTCAAGTGTATCGGCTTTATAAGCCCTTCCTTCTTCCACAAGCTGGTCTATGGTTTCATTAAAATTATTTTTTGTATCTCCTGTAGGATAAGAATGTTTATCTACAATAACCCACATAAAATTATCCTTCTGTTGGAATAGAGCTTTTGTCATTACATCTCTTCTTGCACCTTCGTCAACAAATCTGTTGCCATCTTTATTGACAAATATCCTGTTTTCAACACCTTGTTCAATATTTCCGCTAAGACTGCCTGTCCCGGGCTCGCCCATAGGCAATAGCTGTATCTGCTCCATTCCAATCAGGTTTGCACCGATTTTTTCTGCCATCCAAATTCCATCACCGGTGATTCCAGGACGGTTGGTTGTTTTTAGATTTGTAAGATCCGGCCATATCTTGTTATAGTAGTTTCTTGCCTGAACATTAGCACTGAATCCACCTGTAGCAATTATTACACCTTTGTTTGCTCGGGCTATAACAGTGTTTGGACCATTTTCTGCCTCAACGCCTACAACTTTTCCATTTTCAACAATAAGCTCAGTAGCCCGTGTATTAAGCATTATCTCTATATCATTTTCATGTTTATTAATATAATCCATATATGTATCTATGTAACCGGTTCCAAGAGGCTTTTCGGGTTTATGGGATCTGGGCCACAATGCACCTAGAACTGTAAATATCTCATCTTTAAATTTCATGCCTAGGCTCTCAAGCCATTCAAGAGCCGGATAGGCGTTCTCAACGAGTGTTCTTACTAATTCAGGCTTTGCAAGCCTATCTCCACCTTCATAGGTCTGTGTATAATGCTTCTCAATTGAATCCTCTATACCTTGGGCATACTGTCTTTTTGGATCAACTGCATTATATGCAGCACCAGATATAATAGTGTTGCCTCCTACCATTGGCATCTTCTCTAATACCAAAACTTTTGCACCATTCTGATGTGCTGATACCGTAGCTGCAAGGCCTGCACCTCCCGCACCGATCACAACAATATCAGCATTCTTCCCTATCCTGCCTCTCACCTTCACAATACTCGTATCGGGTCTTCTTAGATAAGGGGTGATATCTATATCAGCTTTTTTCAGAGCTTCTTTAACAGCTGTAACAACACCATTGCTTGATTTTGTGCATCCCGATACAGCGTCTACAGCTATGCTTTGATATTTAATAATATCTTCTGCTATTAACTCAGCTGCCACTGCTCCTACTCCAGGAGATTCATTATGTTCTATAATCTGAATATCTTTAATCTTATCGCCTTCCAGTGTTACGCCTACTTTAATAGGGCCATAACAACCTCTCCCTTCTCCTACATATACACCGTTATGAACTGTATAAGTGCTATCTCCATAAACAACTGCAATAGCTGAATATAACAATAATGCAGCAAGCAATAAGGCGGTGGATCTTCTGATCATATTCATTCCCCCTTTCCTAAATTTTAGCATCATAAAATTACCAGATACATACATTCTAATACTTTGTGAAATATTTTTCAATCCTCGTTAAAATACAGTATATAGCCAAATATAAAAGCCTATGATTGCTCCCTATCACAGGCTTTCATCTATGCAATTGCATATCTTCATCTGCAAATTATAATGCTTATTCATATGATATTATCATCTTATTCCTCGTTCTCAGAAATATTTGCTAACTCACTAGCCATTGATGCAAAGCCTTGACTGGTTTGCGCCATTGCCTGAAGAGATTGCTCCTGAGTTTGTACTGTCTTATCAATAACTCCTATTTTTTCATTAACAAGAGCAATAGAATTCTGAATTTTATCTAATAAAGTTTTAATATTCTTGACTGAATCAGCGCTTTCAACAGCCAGCTTCCTGACTTCCTGCGCTACAACGCCGAAGCCTCTGCCTATTTCACCAACACGAGCTGATTCAATAGCAGCATTTAGTCCTAATAAATTTGTCTGGTTAGCCACATTTCGAATAAAAGCAACTATTTCATCAGTTTGCTTTATTGTATTCACCAGCTCACCACTAAGCTGGCCAAGCTCACTGCAAATACCTGCCAACTCTTGTGCCCCGGCAGCTATTTCCTCCATACTGGCTGTAAACTCTTCGGTAGATGTGGCTAAATCAATAGAAATGTTCCTGATTTTTTCTTGTTTAGTGATAGTTTGAGTTGTAATTATACAACCAATAGTTTTCCCATCTTCTTTTATAGGATGAGCACATGCTATATAAGGAATTCCAAAGGCAGACTGTTCTTTGGTAATCGTTGCAATAACCTTTTCGCCCGATTCCATGCATTTTTCACTTACTTGTCCTTTCATAGGTTCACCGGCTCTGACCCCAAGATCAAAAGATTTACCAGGAACATAAGCCGTGTAATATCCTTCTTTAATTACTGATATCCCTATATCTTCAATAAAAACATCATTAAGATATGGAGCTACTTCAGTAAACAATTGTAATATTTCTTCTGCTGAATGTTGTTTCATAATCTTCGCCTCACTTATATATTTTTATTTATTGCTTTGCTGTAAATATGAATCATAATTATATCTGCTCTGAATATCAAATAATCTGAAAAGTTTTTTAACTTCAAAAGTTTTTGAAAAGTTATGGATATTTTAATTATGGTAATACTTCTACATAAAAATACTTTTTTCCTGCTTATATTGCATATTAATTCCATTATTAATAAGAGCCCTCTGCTGACATTGAGTCAACAGAGGGCTCTTTTAAAATTTATTAATTAAAATCTGCAGTTTTTTGCCTGATAATCATATGCTGCAGGCTATCCCGTGATGAACATGATACTCTGGAGCTCAGTTGCTGTTGATTGTCTATATAGTTCCGTAGCTCTGCTTTCAAAATCTGATCTTTGGTCTGAGCATGAACCTTCAATGCTGGCTCAACTCCCGCCGGGCCTGATTGATATAAAATTTCAACATCAAAGTCTGCCAGTGTTCCAGAGAGATATCTATCAGCATTATATGAGGCAACTAAACCGTCTGGATTAAATAGGCTAAGGATGCAAATCATCAAAGCAGCGGTTATGAGTGAAAGCCTCATAATTGAGAACTGCCACTTTTGCAATGCTATTACGCCACAAAATACAATAGTAAGGAAAATCATGAACATGCACGGCAACAGCCTGCGTATAGAAAGGCTATAAGCTCCTATATACAGAGCCATCTTGCTGAAGGCGGTAGCAATAAGCAGTATGGTCAGCAGCGAAAGCAGACAATTGAATATTTTTAGAATCCGGCTCTCTTCTTTAGGCTTTTTGCATAGAAGGTTTGCCAATATCATTAGTGATAAGTTGATGGCTGCAATCTGACACAGTTCAAAAAATCCACTGCGGGCATACTCAGAATAAATCTGCCACCCCTCTGGCCTTTTTCCCACAAAGGCTGAGAAAAAATAAGGCAATTGGCTTCCTATAAATACTAAATATAGACCGCATATAACACCAAGAGCAGTATAAACAGTTGTGGTTGTTAGTACACGAATGGCCTGAGCAGTATATTCAAGGTCCTCTTTTTTGAAGGATTGGCTGTTTCTTTTGTGAGCACAGCCTGCCACTAATCCAAATATATATGCCGAAATTGGAATTGCAAGAATTATATTAACAATAATATCCACAAACTGGTTTTCTATCCATTGAAAATATTCATAAATTCCTCTTGCTATTTTTGAGAAACCTCCGCTGTCTGCCCTCATAAGCAATGGGAAAACCATGCCCACAACCAGCAATGCCAGCAGTAATCCCAATGCAATTGATAAAACCTGTTTTCCCCAGCTCCTTTTTATTTGCTTGGAAGTAGACAGACTTTTAAATTGACAGCCGAAGTTCTTAAAAGGTATACCAAACAAAGCGTTGATTCCGTCAAGTATAAGATAATTGCTTGTTTTGCCTAGTATTTGCTGTTGTGTTGCGCAAATTACATAGTAAACAGCTGCGCAGAATAAAAATAGATCTCTCCATGGTTCCAGCCCGTAATTAGCATAAAGAGAATAGCTTATCCCTGTAAGCAAAACCACTATTAACCAGAAATATGCTGAACGTGGTATATCTACTCCTCTTTTAATCAGATATATTGTAACCGCAATGCAATAACCAAAAGTAAATACTGTAACTCCCCAGCCCTGCCACGATGAAAACATTACCCATCGCGCAAAAAAAAATCCCAATACCAATGTAACCAGGGCAAAAAAACTGTCTTTGTGATCTGCCTCAAAGGGTTCTGTTTTTTTATACATGGGCTGTGAGTCTGCAGTTATTGAAATTGTCTTGTTCATGTCTTCGCCTCCTGGTTCTAATCTTGTTCCCTATATTCCAGAATATCCCCTGGCTGGCAATCAAGAGCCTTACATATTGCCTCCAGAGTAGAAAATCGTATGGCTTTAGCCTTGCCGGTCTTCAATATAGAGAGATTGGCCTGACTTATACCAATTTTTTCAGCCAGTTCACCTGATGACATCTTCCTCTTTGCCATCATCACATCCAGATTCACTATAATTGGCATAGCATTCCATCCCCCTTTATATGGTGTATTCAGACTCGGTTTTTAGTTCCACAGCTTGGGCAATAATATTTTTTATAACCCTCACTATCAGTCCCATAAATGCAGCTGCTACAGCCACAAATATCCAGGATAAATAGTATAGAGTTGAGACAGAGCTTAAAATTGCCCCTGTGAAACAGCACCAAGAAATTCGTCTCAGACGCTCCACATTAGCTGCGATAAATACTTCCCCATGCTCAATACTATGTAACAAGCGATAAAGACTATAAAGCAGCACCCCCGCTGGGATACTTCCTGAATAGATAGTGCACAGGAAGTAAATCTTCTTGCCGACCAAATCAGCTCTTGAAAAATCCATAAATTTATCTACAATCCATGGCGCCGACAAAACAACGCCAATTAACAAAGCTGAAAAAGCCAGAACGCATAACTTGCTTAGAGTAATGGATTTCTTATCATCCCACATAGAATCATCCTCCAAAACATAATGGTAAAATCAATTGCCATTGATTGTAGTATAGCATACGCCATATTGATTTGCAATATTATTTTATCGTTTTTCAATAAATTTTTTATGTTTATTATTATATTTTTTATGTTTTTTATGTCAATATAAGGTTAATGCTGATTTGAAAGGTGCATATACAAAAAAATAAGAACCAAATCAGCCTAATGCCTTTTTGGTTCTAAGTTTTTGCTTTAATTAAAGTGCTTCCAATATGCAAGAATAATTTCCTCAATATCCGAGTCTGGTGTAACTGATCTATTTGTCACAGCCCTGTCTGATTTATCAAAATCAAAAATCATAACAGCTTCATCCCCTATATGGAACCAGCCTTCAAGCACTTCATTGCTGTGTCTGCTTATAGCTTCCTTAAATTTTGATTTGTACAATTCAAATGCGGTCTTTGCATTATCACCGACCTTGATACCCAGATCAGTATGGAAATCAGGACTTGAAGATACGACTCTAATGACTTTTCCTGTTGTTTTTCCAAAGCTTACTACTATACCTTTTTCATAATTCCAAACGATTATATCTTCGCCAATAATTCCTCCGTTATCTATTTCTATAGATTCGGTGTAATCATTGCCTAATACACTGATAACTTTCTCAGGAGAATCTCCTAGAGACACCCCTCCTAAGCCGGGAACTGCTGCAATGTTGTTTTGATCAGGAACCTCTGTGCTTATGGAGTCTGCTGGTGCAGACACTTCAGGCTCATTAGCGTCTACTGGATTAGCCGGTTCTTTTGGCTCAATATATTTAAAAATCAGGGAAACTGCGCACAGCAAAATTGCAACGAACACAATAGGAATTAATATCTTTTTTTTCACTAATTTTGCCTCCTTTTATAAGCTTATATAAAATTAGACCCTATAATAAAAAAATTTGTTCAAAAAAACCCCTGGAAATTTAGGGGTTTTCTTGAACAAACCAAGTTTTTATTTCCTTAATAATGCATTTGCAATAAGTTTATCAAATTTCCTTATGTCCACGCCCTTCTGCAAGTTAATCTTTATATGTCCTGCTCTAGTCCAGAGCTCCACTTCCGCATTTAAATCCAAAAACTTTCCTGCATTCTCTGTAGACCACATATTTATGGATGAGTAGGGTAAGGAGTATATTTCCACTTTCTTACCAGTAATACCTTGAGCGTCCCTCACAATAAGCCTTTTGTTTGTGAATATTGCACTGTCTCTGAATGTTTTATATGCAGCGATTGCCTCTTCGCCTTCTACCAGCAGATCCTGCACATCATCCGGTATGGGACACTCAGCTACAAATGTCCAGGTAAGAATATTGGCCAAATCAGCCATAACTACACCTCCTGATTTTCATATAAATGCACTTTTTTATATGATATCCAGTTATTCTCCTACTATTTCATATCCCTTTTTGGCAAACTCCTCTTTTATCCTATCCATTCGTATATTCTTCATAGCTGCACCTTTTGGAATGGTCATAAACCTGCCTGCGGTTTTGAGCATTCCTGGATTTGTTATGCTTTCAAAGCCCAGATTTTTCATTATCTCAATAACTTCAGGATTTTCAGTGCATATCTCATATACGCTTTTTGACAAATTAATTTTCTTACTCATTTAACCACCTTCCTTATAAGAATATTAATACTTATTATATCTAGGCTCTTTGTTTACAAATCTGCATTAACCAACACTACTTCCAATCTATCTTGATTCACATTTTATCTGGGCTAGTTTTTCCAATCGATTCAATACCTCTTCTAAAGTATCCTTGCTTCTTGCAAAATGCAGTCTGATCAGATTATTCACCGGTTCCCTGAAAAAGCTTGAGCCAGGCACCGCAGCAACACCAATCTCTTTTATCATCCATTCACAAAAATCCAGATCAGTCCATCCTTTGAATCTGTCCATTGCAAGGAAATCTGATATATCCAGCATCACAAAATAGGTACCCTGTGGTGTAGTATGTTTCAACCCTATTTCATCCAGGCGTTTGCAGAAATAATCACGCTTCTCTGTATACATCTTCTGCAGGTTTTTATAATATGAATCATCAAAGTTGACACCTACACAGGCAGCCTCCTGCAGCGGAGTAGGAGCACATATGGTTAGAAAATCATGAACTTTCTTTGCATTCTCTATTACGCTTTCCGGCCCGATCAGATATCCTAAACGCCAGCCGGTAATAGAGTAAGTCTTGGACAAGGAGCTGCAGGTTATTGTATTATCATACATACCCGGCAGACCTGCCATATGAATATGTTTATACGGTTCATATATAATATGTTCATATACTTCATCTGTAATTACATATGCATCATATTTCAATGCCAGAGAACCTATGAACTCCAGTTCTTCCTTAGTAAACACCTTACCTGTTGGATTGGATGGATTGCATACAACTATAGCTTTCACATTTTGCTTAAAGGCATCCTCCAGAACTTGTTTATCAAAAGTGAAATCCGGAGGATTCAGCGGCACATA
>Ga0134092_1002351_pt1 | contig 14587 bp, 15 predicted proteins | sample 3_6taG_FD_94454 | JGI IMG/M metagenome (GOLD analysis project Ga0134092, IMG submission 94454) | Switchgrass degrading microbial communities from high solid loading bioreactors in New Hampshire, USA - 3_6_20_6_A3 metaG | ecosystem: Engineered > Bioreactor > Semi-continuous > Anaerobic >...
CTTTTCATCAACGCCTTCCTCTGTTTCTGCCATAGCTTTGCTAATAGCCTTTACAATCTTATCACCATCAAAATCTACTATCATTCCATTTCTCTTTTCTACCTTAATCATAAAACCCCTCCTACCCTATATATAGTATATACCTATAGGATACACACTATATATATAACATTACCACAGGTTTCATGTTCAAACAAGTCCTATTTTACATTAGTGAAGTACTAATATTTGACATATTTCGATTTTCCTTTTATTTAAGTAATAACACATATTATGATATAATAAAATATACTTCAAAACAACTGCAAATAAATTATCTTTTCTATTGAAGGAGGGGTACAATTGAACAGATTAAACTGCCTAGTGGTTGACCTGCCTGAAGACATAAAAAAAACTATGTACTATGGTGATTTCAATGGAGCTTTAAAATTAATCGATATAGCTCTAAATAGAAACATACCTCAAATATTGAAAGATAGGCTAATATTTGAAAAGGATAGAATCAGAAGGCTTAAAGAAGACTATATCTATAACTATAAAGATGCTTTAGAATTATCAAAAAGGAAAATTAGAGATTTTACAGAGGAAGAGTTTCAGTATCTAAAGGATGAAAGATATATAGATTGGATTTATATAGATGGTAATGTAATGTTTCACAAAGGATTTTTAGACAATATTATCAAAGTCAACATAGATATGAAGGATAGATTTTTACATCATAGAATAGATGATTCTAAATTGCTTGACGATGTAATAGATAAAATAATTGATAAGAAAGAAGTAGAATACCTTATTCATGTGAAAACTGGGTTGAAATTAAAAAATAAATATACCAGGAAAGGAGAAAAAATTAGAGTTCACCTTCCAATTCCTCAAAATGCAATACAGATTAAAAATATAAAAATATTGAATACCAGCCATAAAACCAAATACATATCAAGAGAAGACTATCCACAAAGAACCATATACTTTGAAGAAATTCTTAATGGTGACGATGAATTCACCGTTGAGTACTCCTATGAAAATCACATTAGATATAATGACCTATCTCCAGATATAGTATCAATATATCAGCCAAGCTTTTATACAGAAGAATATTTACCTCAAATAAGATTTACACCATATCTTATAGAGCTTACTGATATGATAGTCGGGAATGAGACAAATTCACTTATTAAGGCTAGAAAAATATACGACTATATAACCAAAAATGTTCAATACTCCTTTGTTAGACAGTATGCTGCCATAACAAATATTCCTGAATATGCAGCTTTAAACCTTAAAGGGGATTGTGGAGTACAAGCTCTTCTTTTCATTACACTATGTAGAATTGCAAAGATTCCTGCTAAGTGGCAATCTGGACTTGTTGTCAATCCCAATTTCATAGGCTGTCATGACTGGGCTCAGTTCTACATAGAGCCTTATGGATGGCTCTTTGCTGATTTGTCCTTTGGAGGCTCTGCTTTTAGAAAGGGTAATGAAAAAAGGTGGAATTACTACTTTGGAAATCTGGATCCTTTCAGAATGGTTGCTAACTCTGAATTCCACTACGAATTGTATCCAGAAAAGAAATATTTTAGATACGACCCATATGATAATCAAATAGGAGAAATGGAGTACATGGATAGGCCAGTATATCCTCATGAATATGAGGTAATACAGGAGATAATTGAAGTTAAAGAGATATAATACAGTATAGGCATATAAATAAAAAAATAGGCTGCATAACCGCTACTCTAAAAATACAGCCTAAACAATTTTTTCTTTAGTCGGATACTCCAATCAAACATTTCCGAAGTCACCCCTTATCTTTGTAAATTTGTCTCATAGAAAAAAGGCAGATAGATAAAGAAAAGGCTCGACTATGGAGAATTTGCTTGAAATATCCAGCGAAGTAAAACCAAAAGGTTTGCGACTTTGAACGAAGTGAATTCGCAAACCGGTTTTACGAGCCGTGATATTTCGCAAATTCGGAATCGGAGAGCCGTTATTTATCTATCTGCCTCTATTGTTCGTATGGAGAGGCCTAAAAAGTAATAAAATATATTTACAAAGAACGCACTTCCACTCAAAGATTTGTGAAGTATATAAATCTTTCCGTAGTCAGCTCTTATCTTTGCAAATATGTCTTATTTTCCATAGAAGAACTTCTTTTTTATCTATATGTTTTATTAAAAACAGTTCTCTAATATAAAATCCTTCAAATAATGTCTTTATATCTTTTCCCAATCTATATATTCATTCAAAATATCCACAAACTTTACAAAATACTCCTTCTCCAATTCAGTAAACCTTCCCTTTTCCGGACTGTCCAAATCCAGTACTCCATATGTTTTATCTTTCTTTATAATTGGTACTACAAGTTCTGAATTGGAAGCTGCATCACAGGCTATATGCCCTGGAAACTTATGAACATCTGGTACCAGTTGTACTTTTCCTGTAACAACTGCTGTACCGCAAACCCCATTTCCTACTTTTATTCTATTGCATGCTGGCAACCCCTGGAAGGGTCCCAATACCAGTTCATCTCCTCTCAATATATAGAAGCCAGCCCAGTTAAGCCTTTCTACGCATGCCATTATTATTGCAGATGCATTGGATAGATTGGCTAAGATGTCACTTTCAGAGCTTAACTGTCCTTTTAAGAGCATACTCATGTACTTCAATCTTTCCTCATCATTCATATTTTTTATTGGATCAAGCTTAAACATAATTTCCTCCTGTTACTACTCAATTATAGTTATTTTCTTGGCAATACCCTGTACAGGATAGGATTCTGCCACTGGACCTTTAAACACAACTTCTACTGTAAGACCTGTTACTAGTTCCTCTGCGCTTACTTTCTCTTTTCCCATATATATTTCAGTATTCTCGTCTATAGTGATACTTGCACCATCATACATTGTATCTTCCTGTACTTTCCCTTCCACTAAAATCCCAGTAATAGACAAATCATCCTCTGTAGTATATATCTCCTTTATTACACCTCTTATACCTATGACATCTGCATCTTCTTCGTTGCACCCAACTATGACTAATGCTAATACAAACATTAAACATAGTATATATATCCTCTTCACCTAAAATCCTCCCAAAAAATTATCTAAGCAAGCTTCTTTGATCCATATTCCATCCAAATAATCCACCTGTGTGTATGAACAATATGTTATCATGCTTATCAAAAGTTCCTTTTTTTATTTCCTCTACTAGACCGAACATAGCCTTACCTGTATATACAGGATCTAATATTATTCCTTCCAGTTTTGCAAGATGATTTATAAATTCTATTTCTTCTATACGACTTAATGCATAGCCCCTTCCTGAATATCCATCTATAATGTTCAAGTCCTCTCTATCTACTTCAATTTCCTTTCCTGTATAATATGATATCTCCTTTAATAGTCCAAGTACTATGTCTTTAAAATATTCACTGGTATCACATATATTGAACCCATATACTGTAGCATCGTTATTATTCACATAATTTCCATAATAAAGTCCTGAATAGGTGCCTCCAGATCCTACAGTAACAACTACAGCATCGAATTTAATACCTATTTCTCTCTCCTGCTCCAATATCTCTTCCATAGCATTTATATATCCTAAGGAACCTACTCCATTAGATGCTCCTTCAGGAATTATATAAGCATTGTGTCCCTGATTATTCAGTTCTTTCTTTATGTGCTCCATTATATTTTTTCTATCAAATTTATATTCATCTGGAGTTATAAATTTAATTTTCGCTCCTAACATCTTATCTAAAAAAAGGTTTCCCTCTACATGAGTATTTTCATTTCCCCTTAGTACAAGATATGCTCCCATACCAAGCTTTGCTGCTACTGCAGCTGTTGCTCTGCAGTGGTTTGACTGAATTCCTCCACAGGTAATCAGGTAATCGCATTTATTGCTTAATGCCTCTGCTACTGAATACTCAAGCTTTCTAACTTTATTTCCTGATACTTCAGTACCAGTCTGATCATCTCTTTTTATGTATATATTCTTCCCTAATTCGCTACTTAATCTATTTAACTTTTCTATTTTTGTAGGAAGATTTGCAAGTCTTATTCTTTTTATATTGTCCATTTTAAAACCCCCTTTTGTAATTATCAATGGACAATTGACAGCTATCCAGGACATTCTTTTGAATTATTTCAATTGAACTCTGTCAACTATCAATTGTGATGATGTTAATTATATCATATCATATATGTTTTTTAAAATAGTTACAAATCTGTTACTTATATTGCTTTTGCAATTACAGAACCTATTATAGTGTATAATATATTTAAAAGCAGAAGAAAGGAATAGTAAAATGTCTTTGAATGAAAAAAGAAGAGGCTTTGTTTCTGAAGACATCAGATGGTTTTCTGAAGAATCACTAAAAACTTTAAAAATTGCTCAGGAGGAAATTCAATGGCTATTGGATAGAGGGTACAATATGAAATCTGTAATTCAATTTGTAGGAAATCATTACTTATTATCCTTAAGGCAAAGAGCAGCTCTCCAAAGAGCCACTTCACCAAAAATTGAATATGAAATCAGAAAGAATAAGCTCTACCCAATAGAACTTGCCAAGGAAGGTCCAATTCACATAGATGGATTCAACCTCATAATAACCCTTGAAGTAGCTTTATCAGGAAGTATCCTCATACTGGGAAGAGATGGGGTTATCAGGGATTTAGCAGGATTACGGGGAACCTATAGAATCATAGATAAGACAGATAAAGCCTTAAATCTAATTGGTATGGCTTTAGAAAATCTAAAAGTCCCCGAAGTTGTATTTTACTTAGATTCACCAGTTTCCAATTCTGGAATGCTTAAGAAAAAGATACTGGACTGTGCATCTAGCTGGAAATTAAACGTAGAAGTAGAGCTAGTACCAAATAGCGATGTAAGTCTTTCTAAAATGAACAGGGTAGTAACTGGAGACTCTATAATTTTGAATAACTGTAAAGGATGGTTTAATTTGGGCACAAAGATTATAGAAGATTACGTAAATAATGCCTGGATAGTGGATTTAAGCTAAAAAAGATGGCTATAAGCCACCCTTTACTCTGGAAATCTTAAATCATCCTTAAGCCCTTTTATAACTTCTTCAAGAAGTTCATAATCTATAACATAGTTAAGCTTATTTTTTCCCTTATCAAACTTTATTATCTTTGAGGTAAGAAAGTTGTTTATATGATAAGAAATAGTTGCACTGGATACACCCAATTGATTAGCAATATTTTTTACAGAAGTTTCTCCTTCGGCAATTAATTTAAGCACCTCATACCTTGTCTTATCTCCTAAGTTCTTAAATATTTGCACCCTTTCAACAATTTTATTTTCGTTTATTTCCTTCATCTTCCTAAAAGCTTCTTCCATTCTCAAGCCCCATACTATATATTTTATTTCCTCTTTATCAAATAAGGATACTGCATAGGAAAATACTACGGAAATAAACAGGTTTATATCTCCACTGCTCAATATCTTAGAATCTATAACTGAATAGGTTATTTCTTTAAGTCCCTTTTCTCCATTTTCATTTAAAAAATCAACCAGATGCTTCCCATATTCCCTTATCTCATTCTCAAAAGGACTATATATTTCGTTAAATAAAGGCAATAAGCCAGTCATAAGGTTTATATACCTGTTCATATATTCTTTAGGACTTTCTACCATCAAAAAAAGTGTCCATTTAGTTCCAGAATCAACAGGAAGTTCCTTTATAAAGGACAACAGCTTTTCCTTATTGCTGCTTATATCTTCTACTTTTCTTATTTTGTCATCTTCATGTAAATGCTCTTCATTTGACAACATTATGGAATAAACAATAGCATTCTTTATATCTTCCTCACTTAAGTTTCTTATCATGTTAATATATTCCATTTCAGTTTTATAGCCTATTATCTCATATTTTCTAGATATAAGCTCTATGAAATCATAGCTTGAGGAATACTGTTTCATATAAAAAATCTCAATTTCATCTGAAAAAGGTTTTAGCTTTTCTTCTGCCTTTCGAACAAAGCTTAAATATTCCTCCGACACTATTTCATCAAAATTCTCATTTACTTTTGTCTCCTGAAACTCCTCCATATAATAAAGCATCCTAGGAAAATATAAAAAATCATAAATTTTGCTTTCTTCAAAATTGAATTTAAATCTCATCAATAACATCCCCCATACGCTCTTCTTCATCTGCCTCAAATAATTTTTTCCTATACTTTAGTACTGATAATATAAGGATAAATCCACTTATCATTATTACATAGCCTGGTTGTATTATATCATAAAGGAACCCGAAAATCATTTGTCCTATTGGAATAAATACTGTTACAGCAAAATTAAACACTGTAGAAGTCCTTCCCATTAACTCTACAGGGGTAGCTTTATCAAATAATGTGCCTAAGGCTATATTTGCAACTGTAACCAGTAATCCAACTATAAAAGTAATAATCATAAGCAATACATATGGCACTAAATTTGAACCAAAGCTATTCAAAATAAATTTAGATGGTATTGGAGCCATCAGTAGTATGACTAGCCCTACAAGCATAAAGCTTATATAACAGAGTCTCCCTACCTTTACTCTCTTAATAAATCCAGCGCCTATTATTGGAGCAGCAATCATAGAAAGGGAAAATACAGTTTCAAACAGACCAAATTGAAAATCCGTAGCCTTTAATATCTCTTTTATTACAAATATTAAACCTACTGAAAACAGTGGAGAAACAGAAAAATTAATTAAGGTACCTAAACTAATCATGGTACTTATAAACTTATTTTTCTTAATAATATGAATACCTTCCATTAAGCTTGCCTTAAATGATTTAATATCTATTTTATCAGGCTTCTTATTAGTCTTAGGAATATTTATAAACATTTCACTTATAGCTGATAATAGAAAGCTTATGGAATTAGCTATTAAAATCATCTTTAACCCAAAAGCTCCATATAAAGCAGCTCCAATTATTGGTGATATAAGCTGTCCAATATTCATAACCATTGAATTAAAGGAGTTTGCCTCCATAAGCTCCTCTTTATCTACCATGCTGGGAATTACAGCAGCCATGGCAGAGTGGAAAAATATCTCTGTAATCTCCAGAAGTATAACCAGTATGTATATCATCGGAATAGTTAAACTTCCATTAAAAATAAATATAGCTGCATATACACCTATGATTATAGCATTCATAAAGTCAAGGAATACTATTGATCTTTTCCTGTCAAACCAATCTCCAAATACTCCTGCAACAGGAGATAGCAAAAGCCTTGGAACAATAGATATTGATAGCATTGAAGCAAATATTGTGGCAGATCCTGTTAATGAAAGCACATAAAGGGATAATGCAAACTGCTGCATATTACTTCCTAACAAGGATACAAGCTTTCCTAAAATCAATAAAAAGAAATCCCTTTGTTTTATAAGTTTCATATTCATAATATAACCCCCAAATATTTTGTTGATTATATTTTAATTATATAATTATTATATGTCAATATTATTATTAGATATTTATCTAATTTTTTGATAAAAATAGCTCTGTATTAACCAGAGCTACAATTTAAGTCTTTTAACTTTTATAGCTATGCTCTTTGAGCTTTTTTGGAAAGGATAAGTCCAATGAGTAAAAAGGCTACCGCAAATAATAGCTGCATGAAAAGTTCAAATCCTACATCTGAGAAGGAAGAGACTATGGAATCATTTACTTTCACAAAATAGTACATAGGGAAAAACTTTGCTATTACAAGAACCTTTTCTCCCAATATTTCCTGAGGTACCATCACTCCTGATATGAAGGAAGTTCCTAAGGACAATACATTAGATAAAGCAGTTATCGCATATTTATTCCTTGTAATATTATTGATTAAAAATGTTAGACATAGAATTGAAAATGAAAACACAACAAGATTAACCAGATATTTTACGTAGTATACACTCCAAATGTTCTCCCTAATAAATAATATGCTTGCTATAATAAATATTGATGCAACTGCTGCTGCTAAAGTAAGCTGCCCAAGGTATATTTCTCTGTTGAATTCTAAAAATCTCTTCGAGGATATCCTTCTCCTGTTATCAATATTCTCATCCCCAAAATCAGACATTACAACACCAATAACTGCAACGTAAAGAGCTATGATAACATATCCTGTAAAGTTAAAATAGAATTTTAACCACGCATTTAATCCTAGATTTTTAAACTTGTCTTCACTGGATAATACATGAACCTCTATGCTCTCATTCAAGGCTTCATTTACATAATCCAGATCAAAGGTTCCATTTTCATAGGTTATATTAGCAAATCCAAGAAACTTGTTTATTTGATTATCAATCTGTATGGCCTGAGGCTTTCTGTCGTCTTTATATATCAATACAGATTCTTCTCTGTTTATTACCTTCTCATCAAAATCATCAGGGATGATTATAACTGCATCAGCCATTTCCAGGAAAATCTGCTCCTTTATATAATCTTCATCCTCTACTGTATCCACTATATTGTTCTCATCCTTCAAATAGTCCTTTAGGCTGTTTGACAGCTCACTATTACAGTTATCAATAATGCCAATATTCAACCTGCTTTCTACAAAGCTTTCCTCTCTTTTCATAGCATTACTGCTATTTAATACAGTCATTACAAAGAATACAATTACGTACATGGCTATAGTCCATCTATTTCTAATGGCAATTTTCATAAAATATCTATAAACTGTCATAGTTCTTCCTCCTTAAAAATATATAGGATAGAAATAGCAGCACTATGCAGTAAAATAACAATATAACTGCACCTTCTCCTACACTTTTAGTACTTCCTAAAAGATTAATCCTATATAAATTATTGCTTATTATAGATATTGGATTAATTCTAGCTAATAATGGTATATATTTATCTATCATTATCTTAATCCATGGCCCCATCATTCCCGACAAAAAAGATAGAAGCAATGTAACTACAATAGCAATTAAAGTCTTTACACTCATGCTTTTCTTATTGGAGACTCCAATGAATACTCCTAAAATCACTCCAAATAGATTCCCAAGTAAAATAAAAACAGCACTGTGCTTTAAATCACTACACAAGTGAATTTTTAAAATATAATTGATAAAAAGAAGTAGTACTGTATTTGCAAATAAGTTCATCAAAAGGGAAACTATAACGCCAGCTATTAAAAAATTCTGTTTTTTAAGTGGAGTTACATTAATTCTAATGCCTAAATTAGACAGATTTGCCTGTACTAAGCTGGCAGTTTCAATACCAGCATAAATCCCGTAAGTAGAAACCATAGCTATCAATGAGTAAAAGATTACAACAAATGAATTGGCCTCCTGGTTCTTTCCTTGTACATAGCTTACAAAAAATTCAAATCCATCAATAGGTCTGTTTAACTTAATTATTTGCTTAATTTCCTCTACTACTTCCTTTATTATGGTTTGATTTATACCGGATTCATCAACTGTTAGATTAAGATTGGAATCTATGAAAGCATCAATTTCCTCATTATCCAGCTTTTCATATACTTCGTTTTCAGTAATTATATGGACATTAATGAAATCCATTTCCTCCAGTACATGGAAAATTTCATTGCTCTCTTCAATTCCAATATTTATATCATCAAGGCTTGAATCCATAATTCCATTAAATGCTGCATAAAATAAAACTGCTAAAATTATTGGATATATTACTGACCAGAAGAGAAGCGATCCTTCTCTAAAAAGATTTTTCCCCTGGTACATGCAGTTTCTAATAATATTGCTCATCAGTCCCTTAACTCCTTTCCTGTTAGTTCCAAAAAAACATCATTTAATGTAGGAAGCTTGCTGTATAGCTTTGTATAGGTTAGATTATGTTCTGTAATAAAGCTCAATAAATTTGACAAATTGTTTATTCCATTTTCAAATTTTATGATAAAATCCTCTCCATTTCTTTCTATATCTATCACATGAGGAATGCTATTCATTAGATTAATTATCTTATCCTCTATGTTTATAAAGCTTACTACTATTTTCTCCGATGCAGTTATCATAGCCTTTAGCTCTTCTGTTGTACCAGATACTATGTCCTTTCCATTATCCATTATAATTATCCTGCTGCAAAGCATTTCTGCCTCCTCCAAATAGTGGGTAGTATACACAACTGTGCTTCCTTCGCCATTTAACCTCTTTATTCCCTCCAGTATGAAATTTCTGCTTTGGGCATCTACTGCCACCGTAGGCTCATCCAGAAATATGAGTTTAGGTTTATGAACTATTCCGCAGGCAATATTCAGCCTCCTCTTCAATCCTCCGCTAAGCTTTTTAGGGTAAAATCTTACATAATCCTTAAGGTCTACAAATTCTATGGCTTCCTCAACATATTTTTTTCTTTCATATTTATCATCTACATATAATCCACAAAAATAGTCTATATTTTCCCTTACAGTCAGATTTTCAAATACTGAAACCTCCTGTGGAACCAATCCTATTTTTCTTTTAATATCATAAGAACTAGGAGTCATCTTTTTCCCAAATACCTTTATTTCCCCCTTATCAAAGTTAAGAAGAGACAGTATGCAGTTTATAGCTGTTGTCTTCCCACATCCATTTGGACCTAATAGCCCAAGTATCTCCCCTTCATATACCTCCATGCTGAAATGGTCAAGGGCAATTCTCTCTGCATACCTTTTAACTATATTTTTAGCCTCAACAATCATCCACATCACCCCTATATATCACTTCAATATTATTGTATAATTTCCCATTTTTCCATTGTAGTGTATTTAGTTACAATACAATATGACATTTGTCATAAGTTGGATTGTATTTGACAATGGATACAAGTATAATATAAGGTAATAAATGGTTTTTAAAGTTTATCGGAGGGCTTTACCGGTATGGAACATATAAAAAGACTTCTGGAGAAGTTAATTATCATCCTATTTTCCCTATGCAATACCTATAAGGCTTATCCAGAGGAAAACCTGGCTTTATACTTTCTCATAGTCATTATAATCACTTCTCTTTTGGAATTAACAAGTAATAAAAGGATAAAAACCTTTTTATATATTGTATTTGGGGTACTGTCCATATCCTATAGATTATTCATATTATATATTCCAATTATCATATATAACCTGTATATGGATTTTGACATATATGCAGTATTGATATTACCTCTAATCTTTTTTAACTTTTATCCTGTAAACCTTTTGCTTTCCATACTTTCAGCCTATATTTCAGTAATGGCGAAAAAGCAAAATGAAATGCTTGAGGAAAATAAAAAAGCAAGAGATAAGATAAAAGAGGACAGCCTTCTGCTTGAAAAATACAACGAACAGCTAAAGAAAGACAGGGAAAAAAACATACAGATTGCAGTTCTTACGGAAAGAAACAGGATTGCAAAGGAACTTCATGATGCTATAGGCCATACATTAACAAGCGGCATATTGCAGGTTGAATCTTTAAAAATCATATCCAATGAAAAAAACGTAATAGAAAAACTGGATGTTCTTCAGGACACATTGACTAAGGGAATGGAGGAAATTAGAAACAGCATTCACAACCTGTACAATGAATCCTTCGATTTAAAGGAACAGATTGAAAAGCTCTGTACCAATGTACCCAATAAAAACGTAGAACTGGTATACAAAATCGAGGATGATTTATCCTACGACATAAAATTTGATATCTTTTCTGTCATAAGGGAAGGAATAACCAACTGCATTAAACATTCCAATGCTGATATTCTTAGAATAATCCTACTGGAACAGCCAAAGTTCTATTCTATTACAATAAAGGACAATGGAAGTGTATTTAATAAAAGCTCCCTACATAATACAAAAGGTATAGGACTTCTATCTATAAGGGAAATTGCAAATAAATACAATGGATTTCTAAACTATAATTTTGATAAGGGTTTTAAGATACACCTAATCCTTATGAAAGGATGATATTATGAATATCATAATTGTAGATGATGACCCACTGGTAGTAGAATCCCTTAAGACCATTATAGGCTCCAGTGGAATAGAAATACTGGACACCGGTTTAGACGGGAATGAGGCTGTATACTTATATTTTAAATACAATCCAGATTAATACTCATGGATATAAGAATGAAGAATTTAAGCGGTATAGATGCTTCCAGAAAAATACTTGAAAAGGACCCTGAAGCTAAAATACTTCTAATAACCACATTCCAGGATCAGGAATACATAGCCCAGGCATTTTCTTTGGGCTGTAAGGGATATATACTAAAATATAATATAAAGGGAATAATACCTGCAATTAACGCTGTATATGCAGGAAACATTGTATTTGACTCAAAAATAGCATCAGGAATAAGAAAATATGGTAAAAAAGATGTGGATTTAGGACTGTCCGACAGGGAATATGATATTCTTCTGCTTGTAGCCGAGGGATTAAGTAACAGGGAAATTGCAGAAAATCTCTATTTAAGTGAAGGAACTATAAGAAACTATATTTCCAACATGCTGGAAAAGCTAGGCCTTCGAGATAGAACTCAGCTTGCAATATACTATTATAAGATGAAATATGGGGTGGAGGAATAATATCTTCATTGTTTATATTCTATAAAGCAATACAGACACTAAACATTTATATCAAAAAGAATTTATAAATAACCTTTATTCATAGTAATGCATAACTATTATATAGAAAATTGCTTATCGTCTACAATTAAAGACTTAAAGTGGATATATAACAAAATATATCCACTTTATTAATCATACTTATATAACCCTAACTTCTCTGCCTCCCAAATTTATATACTACAAAAGGTAATAATGCCACTAAAAAAATAAATCCCTTGTGCATATAAGCTACAGAGCCATCCAGCCTTATTTGTCTAGGAATCATGTCAGGCAACATTGGATAGAGTATCAAGGCTATTACAATTGGAACTATCAGAATTATTAGGTCCTTTTTATTCAGTTTCATTTTTTAATCCTCCTTTCTTGCCAGAAAGTATTCTTCCTCCTTAATTTCCATCGCCTTTAGCAGTTCAAGTATATCTTCCAAAAGCATGTTTCTGGTCATTACTACAGTATTTTCTTCCCTGCACAGTATTTCCTTTGCAATTCTCTCCAGGATATTAAAAATGCCTTCATCATATTTAGTTATTCTCAAGTAGTATTCACCTTTTATATTTGAATTGATATTCTTAAGCTTTCTTGTCCCCATTGAATTTTCTGTTCTATAGGACCCCATAATTATGTCTATTACATCTTCTAATACTGCATTAGCCGTAGGCAACATTCCAGCTCCATTTCCATAGAATATCAAATCCCCTACATTGCTTCCTTTTAAGAGTACTGCATTTTTCTCGTAATATACGCTGTAAAATGGCGAACCCTGCCTTACTATTACAGGCTCAATTATGGCTGTATATCCATCATCATAGGACCTTATCTCTCCAATTAACCTGACAGTAGAATTCATCCTTTTTATATAATCAATATCCACTGCTTTAATACTGCTTATTCCCCTTAGTAGTATGTCCTCTTCAAATATACTCCCCTGAAGTACCAGCGTCCCAAGTATTCTCAGCTTTCTTAAAGTATCTATACCTTTAACATCATCTGTAGGGTCTAATTCTGCAAATCCCATCTGTTGAGCATTTTTCAGCGCTTGAGAATAGTCAAGCCCTTCCTCCATTCTGGTCAGTATATAATTGCAGGTACCATTTAATATGCCTTTTACTTCTGTTATTTCATTTAATGCCAGCTGTTCCTTTAAAGGCTTAATTATAGGTATGCCTCCTCCTACACAGCCTTCATATAAAAATGCTAATCCCATTTTATCAGCAAGGTCTATAAACTCTTCAAAATACATGGATACTACTTTTTTGTTGGCAGTTACTACATGCTTGCCTGCTTTCAATGATTTGGTTATGTAATTGTAGCTTTCTTGCAAATCTCCTGTTACTTCAACTATTATGCTTATATCCTTATCATTTAATATATCATTAAAATTATCAGTCATTATACCAGGCTTAAGTTCAAAATCTCTCTTCTTGTGTAGGTTTTTTACCAATATCCTCTTTATGTTTATGCTTTCTCCAGTTATTCTTTTCAATTGTTCATTTCTACTTTCCAGTATCTTAAAAACTCCTGTGCCAACAGTGCCAAATCCTAATAATCCTATGTTAATCATATCTTCATCCCTTCAGTAAAAAATATGTTGTTAACAATCTAATTATATACTACTATAATATATAATTAAACTATAAGGAGTGCTCACATGAAAATTTTTGTCGATGCTGATGGATGCCCTGTAGTTAGTATAGCTATAGAAGTTGCAAAGGAATATGGCATAAAAATAGTAGTTGTAAAAAACTATTCCGTCTTGTTGGATGACCCTTATGCAGAAATAGTATCTGTAGATATTTCAAGGGACAGTGCTGATTATTACATAGCAAACAGGATTGCAAAAGGCGATATACTCATTACTCAGGACTATGGCCTTGCAGCTATGGCGCTGACAAGGGGTGCATATTGCATTAACCAGAATGGGCTTATCATTAATGATAAAAATATTGACAACATGCTTAACAGAAGGCATTTTAACGCAGAGCTTAGAAGGAAGAAGAAAATATACACAAAGTTCAAA
>Ga0134092_1002352_pt1 | contig 14579 bp, 9 predicted proteins | sample 3_6taG_FD_94454 | JGI IMG/M metagenome (GOLD analysis project Ga0134092, IMG submission 94454) | Switchgrass degrading microbial communities from high solid loading bioreactors in New Hampshire, USA - 3_6_20_6_A3 metaG | ecosystem: Engineered > Bioreactor > Semi-continuous > Anaerobic > Digestate...
AAGAGCACTATCGAGAGACTCATTTTCCTTAACTCGAACTTCAGACACGTATTTCCCTCCCTCCGATGGTAACAATTGTGCTAAGACTAAACTACTTCGATTAGTGTGGATTAAATTGGGAATAAATCTAAATATAGCACATATTATATTATATAATACTTTGTAAATCCGTGTCAACAATTATTTACTCTGCAATTACAGCAAATTCACCCTTTAATCTGCCTTTTACCGCAAAATAACAGTCAACACTTCCAATACTGCCAATGACCACATCTATCTCTGCAAACATTGTCTTAAACACAATATTTCTTATATTATTCTGTCATTATGATAACGGTAGATATTATATCAGATAATTTTTTAACAAGCAATGATTAATTATAGAATTTCATAAAAATTAATACTTCCTTTACAAATTATTATTGATTGAAATCAACTCTATTATTTTTTTAATGCTGCACATTCTGTTAAAACGCTCTAAATTTGAAACAAATCGCGTATTTCTTCCTCACTAAGCTTGGTCAGGAAATTTTCACCCGGCTGAATTACATTGTTTATAAGTCCTCTCTTCTTCTCCTGCAGTTCAAATATCTTTTCTTCAATGGTGCCCTTGGTAATAATTTTAAATACCTGCACGTTCTTTGTCTGTCCAATCCTATATGCACGGTCGGTAGCTTGGTCTTCAACCGCAGGATTCCACCATGGATCGTAGTGAACAACCACATCGGCTCCAATGAGGTTCAAACCTGTACCGCCAGCCTTTAAAGAAATAAGAAACATGTCCCTTTCACCGTCATTAAACCTGTTTACCATATCTAAACGCTCTTTCGCCTTGGTTGCACCATCCAAATAAAAATAACTCCTTCCCGATTCTTTCAAAGCCTTTCCGATAATTTCCAGCATGCTTGTAAACTGCGAAAACAACAGCAGCCTGTGGCCCGATTCAATGGAATTTGATACTATTTCCATCAATGTTTCCAGTTTACCGCTTCCGCCTTTGTAATTTTCAACAAACATTGCCGGATGGCAGCATATCTGCCTTAACCGCATCATCAGGGCCAATATTTTTATTTTACTTTTTTCAATGCCTCTTTCTTTAATTTCGGCCGCCACTTCCCTTTGTGCCTGTTTGAGATATGCTGCATACAGTTTTTTCTGCTCTGAAGTCATATCGGCTATGACTTTACTCTCAACTTTTTCAGGAAGTTCTGTTAAAACTTCGTTTTTAAGTCTTCTTAGTACAAAAGGCTTTATAAACTTTGAAAGTGTATTTAATTTTTCCTTGTCATTATTTTGGACAATGGGCCTCTCAAATTTTTGAACAAAACTGTTGTGGCTCATAAGGTATCCGGGCATTATAAAATCAAATATCGACCAAAGCTCTGTCAGAGAATTTTCAATAGGTGTACCCGTCAAAGCAAAATAACCTTTCGCTTTAATGCTTTTTACACTATTGGCATTTAAGGTGTTGGGATTTTTAATATGCTGGGCCTCATCTATAAATACATAAGAAAAATTCATCTTCCGGTACCTGTCAATATCTCTCTTGAGCGAACCGTAAGAAGTAACTATTATATCTATATCCTGCTCATCGCACAGTTTTAGAAGCCTATCCCTTTCTGCTTTAGTGCCATGGATAATCTCCACCTTCAATTCGGGAACAAATTTATCGGCTTCCCACTTCCAGTTATAAATCAAGGAAGTTGGAGCAACAACAAGGCATGGCCGCCTTTCCTCTTTATGTTCCTCATTTATAAAAGCCAGCACCTGAAGTGTTTTTCCAAGCCCCATATCATCGGCCAGTATACCGCCAAAGCCATAGTAAGAAAGAGTTTTCAGCCACTTGTATCCTACTTTTTGATAACCTCTCAAAACTTTAGCCAGCTTTTCATCTATCGGAAATTCCATATCCTTAGGGTTGGTTATGTCGTGAACAAGCTGCTTAAATCCCTCATTTTGTGTAAAGTTTACCGTTTTTCTTTCCTTTAAAAAATTATCTATAAAAAGTGCCCTGTTAGCAGGAAGATCTAAAACTCCATCTTTAAACTGCTTTATATCCAGATTTAAATCGTCAATAAGCTTTGCTACATCAAATAGTTCCTCGCTGTCAATTTTTAAAATAGTACCGTCCTTTAAACGGTAATATTTTTTCTTTTCCCTTACAGAATGAAAAAGTCTGTAAAGTTCATTATCGTCGAAATCATCTATATCAAAATCAACTTCAAGCAATTTGGATTGGGTATTTAGTCTTACACCCATCTGTACTTTTTTAAGCGGGCGGACTTGCATTTTCTTAAAATCTTCCGAATAGTAAACTTCAGCAAGCTGCTTTAATTGGTCAATTTGTTCTTCAATCAAACGAGCAATCTTTTCCTCATCATCAAGTATCAGCTTGCCGTTATTTTCATACATCCCCAAATCCTTAACAAAATTCAAAATCCTTTCTTCCTGCTCAAAATTACGCATATAATAGGTTTCTGCCGATTGTGATTTTTTATCTAAAGGATTTATAACTTTTTCGCCATAGCAATATTCAATTTTTGCAGAAATCCCCTTCTTTATTACATCAAAATAAATCTTTGCAACCAAATCCTTCGGAACCATTTTTTCCTTAAGATTTTCATCCATCTGTACTTTTAGTTTTTCACCATAGGGCTTTAAAAAATTTCTTATAAACTGTTCCTGTTCTGCCTTTGTAATTTTGAATACCGGTGTCCTTCTCTCCATACGGATTTTATGAATGTTTTTAAGAAGTGCGGCTTTTTCTTCGGAAACTCTGTATATATTCTTTTTATAAGGGTCAAGGACCAATTCAAAATCCTGTGTCAAAGGCATAATCTTTATATCTTTGCCGTAATCCGCCTCCAATACAAGAAAATCGTCTACTTCCTTAACTTTCATATTTATATCCAAATCATCATGTATTTTACATTCACTCTCATACTCTTGGGAAACATAAATGGGAATACCGCTGTCTTTCACCAGGTCCAAATATTTTTTCAAATTGTCTTCCACAAGAACCACTCGGTCGGCTCTTACACTTCCCAACTCTTTGTTATTGTAGTAACTGTAAGGATTGTGAAACTCTCTTTCAAATTTTTCTTTATAGTACAATTTTTCAATAAATTTCATAACTTCTTTTTCTATCCCGGTGAAGAACATGGTATCCGGTTCAAAAGTAAAATTTTTTCCATAATACAAGGGCATTTTTGAATGCATAGCTTCAATAAGCGCTACAAAACTCTTCACCTTATAAGGCCTTTCAATCCCTATCCTGCACCGAATCTCCAAATATGAAGAAGTATAGGAGGTTCCCGGCACAATATTCTGCTCTATCCACAATTTTACTTTCTGTCTTTTTTTACTCAAATCGATACCTAATTGGGAAATGGGCAAAAATTTATCCTCCGCATCATAGGATACGTTTTTTCGGTTTATAGCAATGTTATCGTAAAAATAAGGCATTTTCCTGCGCTCTTCCTCAAAATATTGATTGGCATACATCATAACCGCTACAATGTGCTTACACGCACCGAAATATGATTTAAAAGCCTCACATTCACACTTATAGCTTTTTGCATTGTCATTTCCACGCATCTCAATTTCAACTTCATAGGGATAAGTACCATGTACTGTAGCTGTAATAGTACCGGTATCCTCCGAATATTCAAAATCACCCACATGATCAATAAGCTTCATACCGCGGTTATATACGCCAATGTCATTTATTATTCTTTGTATATATTTATCTGAAAACATTTGCATTTCTTCGCCCATCCTTTATTTTATTGACAATACTAATGTTAACATGTCCAAAAATAAAAAACACCCCCATTTATTAATAATCACTTTATTTTTTTAATATTTAGTGTTAAAATATTCCTTGTAATATAATTTTGTAATATATCATACCATTTCAAAAGGTACATAATCCATCGCTTCCAGGTTAATTCCCGTCAAATCTGCTTTTTGAAATGGCAAAAATATAATCTTTTTTAAACAACTTTTTATAGAGAGATAGAGAAATTACTTAAATACATGTAATTGTTAGTGAGGTAGGGGAAGTATGCATAAACTCAATAAACAAGCTTATACAAATGTTCTTCAATTACTGTTGGACTTTATTTTCTTGCTTATATCCTATTTCGTTTCTTATTTTATTGCTTCAAAACTCACCACATTAATGGATATAAAAGAATATCTATGGATACTTCTAGTATTTATACCCGTGTGGATGTTCAGTATGGGATCTCTCGGAATGTATGACACCACCACCTTTTGCTATATCGACAGAATAATCCGTAATTCATTGTTTGCAACATTTATTTCAAGCCTTTTCCTTTCTTCAATGATTTTCTTCATCAAAGAAACCATGTTCAGTCGAGCCCTGTTTGTAATTTATGTAATATGTACTTTCAGTATACTGCTTTCAGAAAGACTGCTTTACCGGCTGTACATAAAAAAAGGCTCAAGGCATACCAATAGAGCAATAAGAGTCATAATAGTGGGTTCACCCCATGTAGCCCGTCAATTTACAAATTACATACAAAAGACCAATCTGAATTTTAATATTATCGGTTATGTCCGTGTGGACTCAGAAGAAGTCAAATCCGAAAAAGTACTCGGTCACATAAAGGATCTGGAAAAAATAATTAAAGAAAACGTTGTAGATGAAGTAGTATTTGCCCTGCCTAAAAATTATGTGGGCGAAGTGGAGCAATATGTGCTTCTGTGCGAAGAAATGGGAATTACTGTCCGCATGGTACTTAACCTTTATGACTTAAAGATTGCCAAGACTCATCTTACTTGTATAGGTACACTGCCCACACTGACCTTCCACACCGTTTCACTAAATCGGGTACAGCTTTTTATAAAGCGTGTCATGGATATTTGCGGTGCACTGGTGGGTCTGTTTATCACAGGAATAATTTCAATATTTGTGGCAATTGCTATTAAAATAGATTCTCCTGGCCCGGTTATTTTCGCACAAGACAGAGTTGGCCTTAACGGTAGGGTCTTTAAACTATACAAATTCCGCTCCATGTGCATCGATGCCGACCAAAAGAAAAAGGAATTGGCAAATTTAAATGAAGTTTGCGGAGGACTGATGTTTAAAATAAAAAACGACCCAAGAATCACACGGGTAGGCCGGTTTTTAAGAAAAACAAGCCTGGATGAATTTCCTCAATTTTTCAATGTACTTAAAGGTGATATGAGCCTTGTGGGTACAAGACCTCCTACCTTAGATGAAGTAAGTAAATACGCAGCCTATCACCGACGAAGAATAAGCATAAAACCCGGGTTAACGGGACTTTGGCAGATAAGCGGCCGAAGCAGCATAACTGATTTTGATGAGGTTGTAAAGCTGGATACAAAATATATAGACGAGTGGTCCATATTACTTGACATAAAAATTATTCTCAAAACAATGATTCAAATCTTTAAAAAAGATGGAGCCTATTAATAAGCTTCATCTTTTTTAATTCTGCGAAACATTTTTATCTTAAGCAATATGAATATTATTGCTGCAACTGCACCCATGGTGTCGATAAATACATCCCTTATTTTGGGCGACCTTCCCGGGATATGGCTCTGATAGTATTCATCTAAAGCTGCCACCGCAAAGGCAAAAAGTATTGTAATAGCCGGAATATATTTTAGTTTTACTTTTCCAACTCTCAATGTAATAAATACTAAAGTTGCCAATATAGCATATTCACAAAAATGCAAAATCTTTCGGAATATGAGGTTCCGGTGTTCATAAATCCATTCGTTTTTCTCTATGTAGCTTTGTATCCCCAATTTTTCAATCAAGGTGTCCAAAATCTCTTTGGATGTCCCTGTAGAAATATCGCCCTGCTGGGTAGAAAATGCAAATATTATTGACACCATTGCAACTACCAATATTGATGAAATTATAAGCATTAAGTTAACTTTCTTACTCATCGGTAAATCCTTTCATATAAGCTCCATACTTATTTTTATCATTTGTATAACTATTATATAAAATTAAGTTACATTATTAAAGCTGTATTTATACTATAATTTATTAAAATTCCATCAATCTGGCAAATACGTTATTATAATGATTCACTTCAAAGTATTCCTTAACAATCAAAACTTATATACCGATAAAAAAATTGAATTCATACTCAATTATAACCTTTTCATCTCATTATAAACATCATTGGAGGTATTTGTACATACATTAATTTATCGGGAGGAATTTATTTATGACAAAAAACTTTTAGCCACTTAGAGTTGTCGTTATTTATTTCATACACCTCTTTATTTTCTACTGAAAAATATACATACAATCTTGATTTTAAAAAATGTTTCAATGGTAAGTAAAAAGGATTATAAACATTTTGCGTAAACTATCCTCAATTAAAAATCTACTTCCAACCTGTCAAATATATTATAATAATGATACATTATAAAATATTCCTTAATAAACTTAACCAATATTCCGATAAAAAAATTGAAATCTCTTTCATAAATTACTGATTTGACTTATAATAAACATATTTTATATAACAACAATTTATCAGGAGGAATTAAATATGTTAAAAACATTTTTAAAGTTTTTAACTGTAGTATTTATTATCATTGTTCTAACTTCAACAATAGGAGTAGCAGAAATTCCGCTTAGAGTTGTCGTTAACGGTGAAAAAGTAAACTTTCCCGATGCTCAGCCTTTTATTGATGAAAACGGAAGAACACAAGTGCCCGTAAGATTCGTTAGTGAAGCTTTAGGTGCAAATGTAGCTTGGGACGGTGCTGCAAAAAAAGCTACAGTAACTTTAAATAACAGAAAAGTTGTTTTGACAATCGGTCTTAGAACTTACGAAATAAATAATCAAACCTATCAAATGGATACTGTTGCACTTCTAAAGGAATCCAGAACTTTTGTACCAATTCGTTTTGTTAGTGAAGCTTTAGGTGCCACAGTTACTTGGGATCAGAATGCCAGATCGGTATATATTAAATTCGATCCTAAAGCCTCACCTGCTCCACTTCCAACTCCTCTAGCAGGTACAACAAAATACTATGATGGAATTGCATTCAATGATGTCACTGATGTAGATCAATATGGAAGAATGACTATTGAGAAGACTAAGGAGTTTACCCTCAAATTAGCCAGCCAATTGTCTTTTATCAAAGAAAACGGCAAGTACTATATCAAGTGCGATTATCCGGAAATTCCGGAAGGTTATGAGTGGAGCTTAGGAATTAATATATTTAATAAAGATGGTAGTTATATTGGATATAACCCTCTTACTCGCGTACCGGATTGTCAAATACCTCGAAAAGGTTCATTTAAAAAAGAAGTTACGTATATAAAAAATACAAGTAATATAAGAAGTATAAGTATAGGGATATCTATACATAATTCAAAAAATGATAATACGGGATTACTCGACATCCTTTACTATATTGACGGTTCCGAAAAAGGAATCGAATTTATTCCTTATACCTCTTTATATCCTCAGGAAAAATATACAGATAGTTTTGACTTTAAAAGAATGTTTCAATGGTAATAATCAACAAAACCATGGAGGTATAGAATGAAAAAGTTTATCTGTATTTCTATACTTGCTATTTTTATCTACAGTTTTAGTTTTCATTATGGATTTCTAAAAATAATTCGTGCTGAAAATCAAACTATTGAAGTCTTGTTAGATGGAATAGATGCTAAACCATTATCCAAAACAATTGGAGAATTTGACTATGAAGACATTTCAATTGAAATGTGGCATTATAGCGGAAAGTATTGGAAGTATAAGAATTTAATAATTTATGATAAAGATTTAGATGAATTCTTAAGAAATTCAGAAAAATTAGAAAAAGCGATTAATGAAGAAATATCTTTTGAAATTCCAATAGAACCAAATCTTTATGATAAAATACAAAAACTTAAAAAATTAAAAATTATGTGCTCATCTAATTTAAAAAATAAATATTCTGAAAATATACCTATCATAGACTTATTTTATGACAGACCGGTTATTGAATTAAAAAATGGCAAATTACATTTCAAAGCAAGACCAAAACTTAATTTTTACAAAGATGAAACCATCACTTTCCAAGACATAATCGGTGATATGCTAAGCGTTAACATACCCATCGTAGATCCCGACTACGGCTGCAATTTGTACGCCATTTGGGGAAGGTATTCCGGAACAAGTTTAGGTGCAACAGACAGCTACTTTGACAAATCTGACCCCTTTGCATGGGCACCGGCTGACTCCTTCCTTATAGCCCCTGCGCAAATAAAAAACGCTAACGGTCATTTATATGATGGATTTACCTTCAAAACCGGTGACGTACTGCGTAATTCCGGAGACTGCTCTGTAGGATACGGTACGTTTAAAGAAGGGGGTGCAGTGGGAATAAAGTTCATATACCCCCTCAAATTTACTTTTTACTCCGACGATTACCCAATAGATCTATCTGCACATTTTGAAACATTGCCTTCAAGTGCATCGGAAGGTGAACCTGTACAAGTTTGCGTAAACGTCAAATCCAACCTTGAAATAGACCTTGAAAATGTACCTTTCAAATGGGAAATAACCAAAAGTGACGGTACAGCCTTAAAGGGAGTAAAATACACCGGCAATGGAGCATCGAAAGAAGGAACAGTCAACATCCCTAAAGAAACACAACAAGCAGTTTTCTATGCTGATTTTGTCATGCCGGACAGTGATGTAAAAATCAAATTCAGTATAAACACCGATGGTACCTCGCCTATAGAAGAATATCTTGAAAACAATAGCATCGATTCCGGCCAATCAATAAAAGTTGTAGATAAAATCCACTATGTAGGTAAATTTGATTTGGACTACAATGTACTATCCAGGGATATCTCCTTCCCTCTCATAAATGGAAAGGAAATAAAGGCTGAACTTATTCTGCCAAGAGGTCAGTGGGTGGGAAATGCAACAGGCAAACTGAATATTGATAACAGCTTAGCCAGCCTTTACAACAATTTTTCCACATCTCCCACCAATATAAACACAAACAGCTCAGTAATCATATTGAAGCCCATTATAAATGCGACTCTCAAAAGGAGCGATTTTGGCGATAATCCTTTAGCAGGAAAATATAAAAATTTAAGTAACCCCTACGAGCCGCTGACAAAAACCGCAGAATTGACCTTCAACGGTTCTGTAACAAGAAACTACAGATATTACTATGACAAACCGACAATTGATGAATTCGGAAACCTTATAGTCAAAACATATTCCGAAACCGCTTCCACTTCCGCTTCTTTTGATTCCGGAAGTGATGTAAGAGAAATCAGAGTTTTCACATACAACGGAAGAGAAATAATGCCTCCGGTTTCTGCCAGAAACTTCAAAACCACCGTTGAAAGCAGCGGATTGAAAAGAAATTTATTCTGGGTGATCGATCCCTATAAATTTGATGTAATACGCTGGATGTGTCACATTGACGCAGCAAACACCCCTTATAACTGGACAAAAGTTGACGGACAGTATCAAAGAACCTTCACCCAACAGAATACCGCCACTATCACATGGTCTGTCAAAAATTCCATGGCAAGCCTCTACAATTATGACAGGGAAAATGCTCGTAAAATGAATTACGGCAAGGAATTCTATCCCAACGCTGTATTTGCATCGGACAAAACCTTGCAAAAATACGATTGGCCAATAAAATCGGGATATTATTTCAACCCTTTGGGCGAGTACACTTGTACCGTCACAACCGTCCAATTTAAAGACACTCCCGATTCCACCAATGAGCATAAAGAATTGGTTGAGAAACTGAAAAACTCCTTCCACTATACATCCAACATGTTATATACCAGCGACGGTAAGAATTATCAAAACCTTGACCTGCATAACGGCAACGACAAAATATTCGGCATGGACATGCTGGACATCACAACCAACTACTCAAAGAAAGAAACTAAACTTGAATATTACCAAGATAGTGAGAACGCCGATAAAACCCATCAATATTTTAAAGAAATTCTTGAGGGCTACCGTGAGTCCAATACCGAGGATAGTAAAACCAATTTCAAATACCGCGAATATATAAAACAAGGAAATATATACAGAGTGGAAGAAACAACATTGATTACTTTCAAAGTTGCACCACCCAAAAACAAAAAACTCTACACCTACATAAATATGAAGGACGGCGAATACTTAATTAACGTAAAAGTAAACAGTTTTACATTAAACAATTATGCCTATAAAGGGCTTACTGTAAACGGTTTGCCTTCAATAGACGGTATTACGGTCAATGTAAAAGGAACTCTTTATGATGATCAAAATAGTTTAATTCGATAAATAAAACAGGCAAAGTGATCTATGTAAAAAGAAAATCCTCACTTCAGCCAGGGGGACAAATCTTGGCAAAAGTGAGGAATCTTTATTTACACCCCTTTAGCTATAGTTCCGGTTTTGGATCCGGTTTTATGTCAGATTCCGGCTTTGGGTCCGGTTCCGGCTTTGGCTCTGGCTTTGATTCCAATTTTGCATCGGGTTTTGGATCAGTTTCAGGCTTTGGCTCAGGTTCCGGCTTTATCTCCGGTTCTGACTTTGGTTCAGGTTTTATATCCGATTCAAGCTTTTTATCAGCCTCGAATTTTGGCTCGGGTCCGGGTTTAATTTCCGGATCCGGCTTTGCTTCTGCCTTGGGTACGTTTTTAGCTTCGGATTCGGACTTTTGCTCATCTTCTGCCTTTGGCGCAGGTTCCGATTTCGGTACCGGCTTTGTATCGACTTGGTTTTTCTGTTCAATCTCCGGTTTTATTTCTGCCTTCGGTTCTGTTTTGGATTCAGGTTCCAATTTCGTTCCCGTTTCCGGTTTTGGCTCAGTTACTTTCTTTACTGCCGTATCTGTCTTTTTCTCCGGATCTATCTTTATCTCCGGTTTTGTCTTTGCAGCTGTATCCGGCTTTATTTCCGGCTCTTGCTTTTCCTTTGCTTCAACTGCTTCTTTTACTTTATCCTTTGGTTCCTCTATAGGCTTAGGATCTTTTTTCTCTGTCTGAGCCGTTTTATCTATAGGTTCCACTTTTGGTATCGGTTCATCGGCAATCTTTTTAGGTTTCTTTACATCATGCACAATAGCCACATCGTCAATACTGACCTTTTTCAAAGCTTCCCCGATGCTCTCCTTTTTTATTTCTTCTATATCAATACCTTGTTCTTTAGCTTTCTCATAAACAATGCTCCTGCCTATGGAAATTTTATTACTATCGGCTAATTTTTTGTAGGTATAAGGGACTTCCACCACTTTCGATTGAATATCCCCATAAACATCGTCTTCCACAACACTTTTACACACATCAATTAATTGGCTAAATTCTTTATTTTGTACAGTATCATTGCTCTTTATTTTTTTATTTTCTTTTAAACAAGCTGATATCAATATTGTTGAATCCTTTGTACTTGTCTTCTCAATTACTTCTTTTATTGCCACATCAATAGGCTGGTGTCTTAAATCCATATCTTTCAATAGTTCATTTGTATCGGCATCAAAAGTATTTACTTTGATTATTTTATTGTCTTTATCCACCTCAAATTCAATACTTGCATCAGCATCTATTGTGACATAGGCATATACACCATTTCTAAACGGTGAATTAAAAATCATAAATATTATTACAAAAACTGCAGCAACTCCGGCAGTAATTCTTAATGGAAGAACCAATTTATTCTTCTTATGCACAATCTCATTTTTATTGAAGGAAATCTCCATGCCTACATCCATGCCCGGCTGCACTCTTATTGAAATAATTCTGCAATCGGAAGTCATTATAACGGCCAAGTCCTTCTTAATCTTTAAAATTATCCCCTTTTGTTTCATCATACTGCTTCACCGTCCTATAGTATCAAATATATATTTTTTAAGTACATCAAGGTCACTTTTTAATACTAAGACCATAGCAATAATAAATTTTCTGTTTTTCTCCAGAGTTCTTCTGCATAAATTAACATGTTTCTGTAGTTCATTATAAGGTAAAGTCTTTTTTTCCTCAAATTTTCTGAATAATGCCTCATCCTCAGCAATAATTTTCGCTATATTAAGGCACAGTACTCTGGTATCACGATGTTTTGGAGAAGAATTAATCAATTCTTCAATTGTCATTTTATATTTATTCATCTCATGTTCAAGATTTTTAATTTCTTCCTTAGTATCATAATAACTGCAATAGTCTGAACTGACATCATACAAATACTCTTCTTCAAAATTATTATCGTTTTCGCTAAAATACGAGAACGGTATGGTTATATTGTTCTTTTTTGTACTCCTTATATAATCTATAATTCGCCTTCTTATTATCTCTTTCGAAAAACTGATAAACTTAATATTTTTATCCGAATCATAGGCATCCAATGCTTCATTAAAAGCCATAAGAGCTATGCTGTACTCATCACTTTGCGTCAAATTATCTTTGTTACCTACCAATTTATATACACACTTTAATATAAAGGGTTTGTAATCATCTATAAATTTATTTCTCAGGAGAACATCACCATCTTTTATTCTTTGTATTATATCTAAGAAGGAATCTGTTTCCTGTTTTCTCATGCTGCGTAAGTTTAGATTTATCAATGAAATTTCCCCCCCTGATGCTCTCAATTAGTAAATTCGTTTATTGTTCTTAATTTTATTCGCAAATCAGACAATACATATATAATTCGTAGATTTTATAGCAAAATTTGTCGCACTTTCAAAATATGTCTAATTTTACATTTACCTTCACTTATAACTTTCATTGTTTAAATTGGTTAGATAATATTTCAAAAAAATAAAAAATTTTTTTTCATTGACCGAACGAAAAAAAGACATGCTATCGAAAGACTAGGGTGGAACAGTTGATAAACATTAAATCAGCTCAGGCTCAATTGCTCTAGATTGTAAATTATATAAAAACCTAAAAGTATTTCTTAATCGCACGGGAGGTTTTTATATAGTTTATAAAAATAAAAAAAATTAAGAAAAGGGGTATGTGACATGAAAAAATTTGTAAGTACAGCATTAACAGCATCATTAGTTTTCTCATTATCAACAAGTATTTTTGCACAGCCTGCAGCAGCTCCGGCTCCTGCTCCAGTAGCTCCAGGAGCTTTAAATCCAACTTTACTTAAGGCTATTAAACCTAACTTTTTACAAAGCCTAATTGAAAAGCAGGCAGAAGAAAAGATCAGAGCAGAATATGAAGCAGAAATTGCTGCTTTGGAAGAAAGCCTTAAGGCTATACGCGATGAAATCAAAGCAATCAGAGAAGTTAAGCCTGTTGATGAAGAAGCTGTTGAAGCATTAAAAGCAAAAGAAAAATCAATAAATGATGAAGTTAAAGCTTTAAGGGATGAAATGCATGAAGAAATCAGAATAGCTAAAGAAGTATTGAAATTCGGTAAAGAAGCTGTAGAAAAAATTGAAGCTTTAAAAGCTGAACTTAAGGCAGAAGAAGATAAAGTAAAAGAAAGCAAGGAAGAAATCAAAGCTCAAATTGATGAGCTTTTGGCAGCTGAAATAGTTGATGAAGAAAAGATTGAAGAATTAAAAGCTGCTGAAAAAGCATTGGATGAGGAATTAAAAGTTAAGAGAGATGCTATAAATAAGGAAATCGAAGGAATCAAATTGGTTGCTGAATACGGTCAGGAAGCAGCAGACCAAATCAAGGCTTTAAAAGCTGAACTTGAAAAAGAGGAAAGCAAAGCAAAAGAAATCAGAGACGAAATCAAAGCTAAGATAGACGAATTATTGGCAGCTGACACTATTGATGAAGAAAAAATTGCAGAATTAAAAGCTGCTCAGAAGGCATTGGATGAGGAATTAAAAGTTAAGAGAGATGCTATAAACAAGGAAATTGAAGAAATTAAATTGGTTGCAAAGTACGGTAAAGAAGCAGCTGATGAAATCTTGGCTATAAAAGCAGAATTTTCTGAAGAAGAAAGTGAAATAAAAGCAAAGAAGGAAGAAATCAAAGCTCAAATTGATGAATTATTGGCAGGTGAAACTGTTGATACTGAAAAAGTTGAAGAGTTAAAAGCTGCTCAGAAGGCATTAGATGAGGAATTAAAAGAAAAGAGAGATGCAGCTAACAGCAAAATAGAAAGAATTAAGTTGGTTGCACAGTACGGTGAAGATGTTATATCACATATAGAAAAAGTTCAAGCTTCCTTTGAAGAAAAACTTGCTGACTTAAATGTAAGCAAAGTTGAAATACAAGAAAAATTAAAAGAATTAAGAGCAGTTAAGCCAGTTGACAAAGAAGCTGAAGCTGCATTGGTAGCAGAAGAAAAGGAAATAAACGATCAAATTCACTCCATAAATAAAGATTTCGAAAATGCAGTTTTACTTATCCTTTCTTCATCAGTAGCTCAGTAATTTATACAATTTATACATAGAACTAAAAAGATACTCTTTCTTGGACCCCCTAAGAAAGAGTATCTTTTTTAGTTGCTGTAAAAAATCCGAGGATGTAAAGAAATTTGTGTATAGATGATTGAATGTTCTCCTTCTTGGCAAGGATTAATAATAATAAAAGCTAAGGAGGAGAACTTTATGTCAACGTTAACAAAAGAACAAAT
>Ga0134092_1002357_pt1 | contig 14571 bp, 7 predicted proteins | sample 3_6taG_FD_94454 | JGI IMG/M metagenome (GOLD analysis project Ga0134092, IMG submission 94454) | Switchgrass degrading microbial communities from high solid loading bioreactors in New Hampshire, USA - 3_6_20_6_A3 metaG | ecosystem: Engineered > Bioreactor > Semi-continuous > Anaerobic > Digestate...
CCTGCCGCGGAGGCTGATGGCCGCCGGCTTTTCCTACAGGGACGCGCTGGCTCTGATCGGCAAGTTCGGCGGAATGGCAATGAACATATCTTCTCTACCCTTCATTATTATCGGGTCGATGCTCACAGTGATGGTTCCGGACGTATCGCTGAACATAAGCAAAAAGGACTACTGGTCAGCTGAGGAAAGGATAGCCCAGGTCATGAAAACAGCATGCATCGTCGGCATAGCCACATCCATCATCTGTCTCGTCATACCATCGACATTGGGATGGGTATTTTATCATCGAAATGATCTGGGCGGCATGATCAGGTTTTCGGCCCCCATCTGTCTTATAACATTCGTGTCATCTCCCACCTTCGGCATACTCAATGCTCTTGGGAAGCAGAATATACTTCTCAGAAACTCCATGATCAACTCAATGCAGAGTCTGGTCCTCACCGTTATCCTCGCCGGAATACCGGCTCTGAACATATACGGCTATGGCATATCAGTCATGCTGACATCGGTCACATCATTCATACTGAATATCCATGAAATAAAAAAGATATGCGAAATAAAAATAGATCTGCATGATATCATCATCCTGCTGATGACAGGAGCAATATCATGGATCGTTGCCCTGCTTGCCGGAAATCTGCTTGCACCGTCACCGCCGGTCATTCGTACTGCAGGGATTATTGCCGCATGCTTCGGCAGCATGGCCGGGCTATGCAGCTTTGCATTCAGGATGAGGCAGGAGACCTGAACTGCATCACAAAGCAGGCTCCTGTTCCTCCGGGAACATTTTCAGCCCATATCCTTCCTTTCATTTCGTTCATGTAGTTGGCACAGCTATGCAGTCCGAAGCCATGTCCCTGATGCTTGGTGGTGAAACCGTAACCAAAAATGCTCTCCAGCTTGTCCTCCTCTATACCTGTCCCTGTATCGCTTATGCGGATGTAAACATAATCTCTGTCGCTGTAAACCTCTACTGTAAGCACATTATCAGTGCCATTACGGGCCTGCATAGACTCAATCGCATTTTTAACGACATTTGTGAGTATATGGAAAAGCTTTGCCCTCTGTGCCAGTGCTTTGACAGATCTGCCATATCTCCTGACAACTTTTATCCCATGCTCCTGTATGGAATTTTGGTTCAGCAGCAAAACATTTTCAATTACCGGAATCAGGTCTACCCGCTCAAGATTCGATTTTATCCCCGTAAAGGTCTGCTGCGTATTGATTATGCCCTCTATCAGACTGGTCCTTTCAAGCAGTCTTTCGACATTAGCTTTGAACCTGTCCCGGAACTGTGTGAAGGCATCACTGCTCAGTGCATAAAAACGCAAAAGAAGCTTGCCCTTCGGGTCGTTTCTAATGAAATCCTCCAGATCATCAATTTTTTCCTCCAGAATGCCGTTTGCCTTTCTGATATCGTTCAGGCAGCTGTTCTTCAGCATTTCTTCCATTGTGTTGATTGTCACAGTGACACTGTTCATAATATTGGCTATATTATGCAGGATTCCCGTAGTATCAGCCATCCCCTTTTTATGCGCCTGATCCATCAGCTTCCTGTAGTTGCGGTCCAGCTTTTCGAAGAGCAGTATGCCTTTCAGCGCGATACTCAAATTCGTGCTGAGCATATGTGCAATCCTGATGTCATCCTGGTCAAGTTCAAAAAATGCAAAACCAATGAACTCATCACTGATATGAAGCATATGAGACAAAAGAAAATAAGGCCTGTCTTCCCTGAATAAAATGCTTTCCAGTTCACAGGTACAGCTTTTTGCACCATGCTGATGCCTGATCCGCCTCCCGCCCGAATACTCAAACACAAGCTGGTATTCCGAAAACGGCTTGTATTCCACGGGATCCTTGAACATGTAGAGCCAGCACCCTTTTACCCCGATCCTTGGCAGATTCGTCTCCAGTGAGTCCAAAAGGCTTTCAAGGCTGAAATTGGTGATCAGTATCTTTCCGACCTCTCCCAATATAAACTTTTCCCTGTTTTTTTCAACATCTTCATGTGCCAGAACATTGGTGATCCTGTTTTGCAGCAGGACCTGCATCTGATGGAACATATTATCAGCCCAGAGGGTCTTGTTAAGGTCACATTGGGCATATGGCAGAAAATACGGCATCAGATTCCTTTTGAAAACTGCCGTGATCTGCTCAAACCGGCTGTATTCGTCATAATAGATGATCTTTCTGAGCTTCTGTTCGAAATCGACTAAAAACTGGCTATATTCACGGCTGTGAAAAGACTTTCTGAATGCGCTGATCAATTCTCCTGTTTCGGCAGCTGTAAACGGAGTATCCTTGGCTATGAATTTCGTGATTATATCGAGCTTCTCATCATCAAGTTCCTCAAAATTAAGCCCGGCTGAATCGATGTGACCGGTTCCAGGCGAAACGGCTGAATGGGCAACACAGCCGCATGAATTCCTGTATATAACCCTGCCGTTTACATATGTCATAAATGGCACATTGCCATGTGTGATATATCTGTACATGATCTCACATGCATAATAGCCGAGTTCCTTCCATGGAAAATATACCGTCGTAAATGCAGGAGTGGAAAACTTACTTATCTCACTGTCTCCGAAGCTTGTTACGGCTATATCTTCAGGAACTCGCATGCCTCTTGCATTCAGAGCCTTTATGACCTCGAATGTTTCTTCAGAATACAGCGACACTATCGCATCAGGCCGTGCCTTTCTTTCATCGAAAAGTATCTCCACTGCCCTGCGTCCTCTCTCAGCCACGCTCAATCCGGCAAGTTCGTCCTGACTTACATACAGCACCGGATCAAACATGTCACATTCATCCATCACTTTATTGTAGACACTGCTGTAATAGTCCATTCTGTTCGGCGCGATGAAGGCTATCCTTCTCTTTTTATGGACATTTATCAGGTGACGGATTATTTCCTCGACATGTCTTTCTCCCTGAAAAAAGACTCCGGGCATTCCTTCTCTGCCGATTCCCACATTGATTATCGGGATCGCTTCGAACATTTTTGCAAATTCCGGGTTGTATATTACACGGGACCATCCCAATACTATAAGGCCGTCCAGCTTGAATTGCCTGACGAAATCCATCAGCATTTTTTCCTGATACTCGTTTGACGCTGTGAAATGCTTAAGGAAATGCCCGATGCGTATGATATTAAGGTCATGATTGAATGCGGAAGCAAATACGCCCTTTGCCATAAGATCATGATGCTCGTAATATGAATCTTCGTCAATAAAACCAATAGTCAGTCTTTTGCCCACCATATCACACCGCCATCCCGTTACATAAACTTTAGAATAAATGATGATCCCTTATTTTCACCCTCACTCCTGGCCCAGATGGATCCGTTCATATCCTCCATATAAGCTGCACAACTGTATAGCCCGTAGCCGTAGCGGCCCTCCTTCGTCGAGAATCCATATTCAAAGATCCTGTCAATGATCTCCTCAGGGATGCCTCTGCCATTATCGCCTATTTCGATGTATTTGCCCCTATCATCCATGTATGTTCTCACTGTGAGCTTTCTGCCGTCATTGGATGAATTTATAAGGGCATCTGTGGCGTTGGAGATAATATTAAAAATAATAAAGAACAGCTTTGCCCGATTCACGTGTGCCTTGAATCCGGGCATATAATCTTTCTCTACCTTTATCCGAAGCTTTTCGAAGGATTCCTGATTCAGCTTGAGAGCATCCTCGATTATTGGCTCTATCAGAAGATCCTCGAGTTTTTCATCAACTCCGGCATAGCTCTGCTGGGCTGCGACTGCTTCATTTATCGTCCTGACTTTAGCGGCGATCCTGTCCAGATTGAATGTCAGCCGTTCGAACAGCTGCCGGGCAGCATTCCCCAGATTCAGGTACAGCTTCATGAGTTTTTTGCCTTTCGGGTCAGAACAGATGAATTCCTCGAGGCAGTTTATGTTTTTCAGAAGCATGTCACCGGCCATGATCAGATCATCTATTACAGACGACTTCATGCTTTCTTCCATCAGGTGAAGCGATACATTTATACTGTTGAGCATATTCCCGATACTGTGCAGGATATCTGCGGCAATATCCGCCATACCTTCCTTCCGGGCATGCTCCACAAGCTTTTTGTATGTAATGTTGAGCCTGTTGAGAAGTACGATTCCGTGCAGAACGGTGCTGATGCTGGTGGACAGGTTCTGATAAAATACTTCGTCCGGAGCTCCGCTTCCCGGTCCGAAAATGGCAAGGCCCATTATTTCATCAGTAACATGGAGCAGATATGCCAGCGATACGTGTCCGATCTCCTCCCGGATATCTGCGAGCTGCTGGCGCAAACCGCCTGCCTTTCCCGTCACTTCAAGCCTTTTCCCGTATTTGTATCTGAATATCAGCACGCTGTTGTCAAAAAGGCTTTCTTCCACATCCGTACCGGTAAAAATGGAATTCGAAATAAATATATGGCAATTATCCACATTTAACAGCTTCATTGCTTTTTCAACGGTGTCAGTCAGATGATTGAGGGAAAAGCTCATAAAAAGTTCCTGTTTTAGAGTCTGCATGTTCCGGTCTTTCATTCTGTTCATAAGCGCCGTACCGCCGTGAAAGCGGGCCACACTGTCGCTTACAATCACCTGTGCCTGCATGAACAGGTCTCCGGACCAGACCAGCATATCCATATCATTGATCAGATATGGATAAAAAAGATTTCTCATATCAGTTATCAATTCATTCAGCCTGATATTTCTCCTTGCATACCTCAGCTCCCTGTCCAAACCGGAAAGGAACTGCATGCTGTCCCTGCTTATGCATGATGAAGCGAAAGAATCGACCAGCCTGGCAAAGTTGATCCCTGATCCGCCGTACAGAATTTTCAATTCCTTTTCAATCTCATTTTTCTCTTCCTCCGACATCATGTCGGGTCCATGTCCTTCCGGCAGGCTGTGTCTGTCATCGGCAGGCTTCAGATAATAAGGCAGACATCCGCATGATCCCCTGCAAATTATATTATCGCACTCACCAATGACAGTTTTCTGCGGTATTTTCCCCTCGCGCAGCAATCCTGCCAGATTCCTGCAGCCGTTATATCCGAGCTCCCTCCACGGATAATATATGGTGGTAATCCCGGGCAGAGAGTACTCAGCAAAATCGTTCTCCTCGTAACTGACAACAGCGATATCCGAAGGTACTCGTATACCCCTTCCTTCCAGGGCATCAATAAAATATCCCGCCAGGTCGCAGCCAAGGGTAATGACCGCCTGAACATCGATGCCTCTTTCATCGAGCAGTATCTCGGCGGCTCTCCGGCTCCTCATCTGAGGGTCTGTCCATGACGGGAGGACGTCATTGCCTACATACAGCGACGGGTCATACAGACCATATTCCTTCATCACTTTTTCATAAGCGGCTTTCCGGTTATCTTCCCTGTAATGCTCTATGTAGGCTATCCTCGAATAATGGTGCTCTTCGATGAGGTGACGGGTCATTTTGGCGATCATCCGGTCTCCCGGGAAATAAACGCTCGGTATATCTTTGTAATTGACACCGAGGCTCATCATCGGCATATCACCGAAGCGCTTTATGAAATTTTCCCGGTTGTACATTGCACCAGCCTGTGTCCATCCGAGGAACAGCAGCCCGTCAAGGTCATACTGCTGTATATGGTCGATCACAATGTCGATCTGGTGTGAGAATTTGTAGGCGATGTGTGATGAATAGTAGCTGAACCTTATGATATCGATGCCCAGTTCGCGGGCAGCCTCCGAAATGCCGTCCAGGATCTGGTTGTGATAATCGTTGTCCCTGTTCTCATCCAGAAAGCCGAAGGTGTACCTGTCCTTTTTCACCGGTCCGGATTTGAGATAATAATACATATCATTCACCTTGTCCGAGTTCTTCGATATAACGGTCGAATGGTACGGGCCTGTTGAAATGATAACCCTGCAGAATACACTTCCTGGAATCCAGAAGCTGCTTTTGCTCCCGTGACTCGATCCCGCTTATGATAACATCAAGATCACAAGTCCTGATTATATCCATGAGTGCCAGCAAAAACTGCCTGTTTTTCTCGTTTGTCACGATATTCCTGACATATGACTTATTGAGCTTGATCATCGTATCCCTGGGAACCTGCTGAAGGAAAGAAAAAGCGGAATAATCACTGTCAAAGCCATTGATGGCAAACTGTATGCCGGCTTCATTCAGTTCCCTGATAATGGCCAGCGCCCCCTGGGCAGCCTGGAAGGGGAACTTGTCCTCCAGGTTCAGCTTCAGATGCCTGGGCTCGACGCCGGCATCACGCACCGCATTCTTTACCATATCGGCAAAGCCAGGGTGATAAAACTCCCTGGAAGTGCAGCTTACCATGATAAACATGTTCCTGTGTCCCGCTTCATGTATCCTCTTCAAGTAACTCAGCGATTTTCTCAAAACATAGTTGCCTATAGTGATTATCTGTCCGGTCTTCTGCGCAATATGCAGGAACTGATCCGGTTCCAGTTCCCCAAACTCCGGATGATGCCAGCGTACCAGAGCCTGTGCGCCCACGATGGTGTCATCTGTATCAACAAGGTTTTGCAGGTAGACATCTATTTGATTTTTTTCGACTGCCTTCCTTAGCTCCATCTCCATCCTGCTCTCATTCAGATACAGGTAGGTGTCAGAAAGCTCGTGGAACTTGTATGCTCCATGGATCCGCTTGGCCTCATACAATGCTATGTCTGCGAACTTCAGAAGTACATTGGCCGGCACATTGCCATTGTGATACATGCTGATGCCTATACAGCATGATATATCCAACTCGTGATCCGAAATAAAGTACGGCTCCTTTATTGCATCAATAAGCCTTTGCGCGATTTCGGCAGTCTTTTCCCTTTCTGCTTCGTTCACCAATGCCGTAAATTCGTCGCCGCCAAGCCTGAATACGGCTCTGACACAGCCGTCGGCGGTGACATGGTCTGATACCAGGCAAGCATGCTTTTCAAGGACATTCCATATCCTTCTGCTCACCTCTGTAAGAAGGAGGTCGCCGATATCATGGCCGTAAATATCATTCACGCTCTTAAAATTATCAAGGTCTATGTAAAACAGCGAAAAGCTGTCACTTTTATACGGTCCCTCACTGGTAAGGGAGGCCAGCGCAGAATAGAAAGATCTCCTGTTCAGTAATTCGGTAAGAGGATCATAATGCGCACTGTATGCGAGCTGCTTCTCTTTTTCCTCCCTGAGGGCTATCTCCTTTTTGAGTATCCCGACCGTCGAAGTAAGCTCGTTCGTCCTTGCCTCCACCAGCTTCTCAAGATTTCCGATATACTCATTCACCTGTATCTTCAGGCTCCATTTGGTGGTCATTGCAAGTGCTATCTGCTTTAATGACACATTGTCGAACGGTTTCCTGATGAACAGGAGATTATCGCTGTGGCCAAGCTTTGCAACTATCTGATTCCATGAATAATCTGAATAGGCCGTGCATATCACGACTCCGACATCAGGATCGATCTTCCATATGCTTTCTATGGTTTCGATACCGTCCATTCCGGGCGGCATCCGTACATCCATGAAAATAAGCGAATAGGGGTCGCCGGATTCCTTGGCCCGCTTAACCATTTCGACAGCTTCACTGCCCTGATATGCATCATCTATGGAATATTTTATATTGACAACTGCGTCACTTTCTTCCTCTGTGTCCCTCTCCCCGAAAAGCTCTTCCTTCAGACGCCTTGTTTCCTCAAACTCATCCGTACTGACAGTAGAAGTATCGAGTATGTATTTTATATCGTCGTGTATGTCTTTGTTATCGTCTGCAATCAATATCCTTCTGCGTTCGATATCCATTTCTCTCCCCGCTTCATACTGCAATCAATCATGCAGGTCAGTTCTCTCTGCTTTTCATACCTGCTGTCAAACCTTCCGGCAGGACAAGTATCCTGCCAATAAAGAAATAAGCGGGCATACATGCCCTATTATTATATTATAACGAGTTTATCGGCATTTTTCAATTAAATTTGACAATAGCTAGTTATTAGTACTTATTTTTGTTAATGTTGATACATTTAAATTTTCTGAAATAGAAATAATACGTATATTGGAAGTTTACTAACAAAGGAGTGCTGTTATATGAAAATGTCTACAATGGACGGTAATCAGGCCGCAGCATATGCTTCATATGCTTTCACTGAAGTCGCGGCAATTTTCCCTATAACGCCCTCGTCCCCCATGGCTGAAACAGTTGACGAATGGGCATCACATGGAAGAAAGAATATATTCGGGCAGATAGTCAATGTTGTGGAAATGCAGTCCGAAGCAGGCGCCGCCGGCGCTATGCACGGCTCTCTGCAGGCAGGCGCACTTACTACCACTTACACTGCATCACAGGGCCTGCTTCTGATGATACCGAATCTGTACAAAATGGCGGGCGAGCTGCTCCCCGGTGTTCTGCATGTGTCGGCAAGAGCCCTGGCAACGCATGCATTATCCATATTCGGCGACCATCAGGATGTAATGGCCTGCAGACAAACCGGAGCAGCCATGCTGGCCTCATGCAACGTACAGGAAGTCATGGACCTCGGATGCATAGCACACCTGGCATCGATCAAATCGCGGATTCCCTTCATCCACTTTTTTGACGGTTTCAGGACCTCTCACGAATATCAGAAGATCAGTCCGATAGAGTATTCGGATCTGGCAACCCTTATCGATATGGATGCTGTCCGGGAATTCAGAGAAAGAGCGCTGAATCCTGAGCATCCTGTTGCAAGAGGAACGGCGCAGAACCCTGATATATATTTCCAGGGCAGGGAAGCAGCCAACAGGTTCTATGACCGTGTACCCTCCATTGTTGAGGAATACATGAGAAAAATAGAACAGCTGACCGGAAGAAGCTACCATCTCTTTGATTATTACGGCGCTCCCGATGCCGAGTATGTCGTCATTGCAATGGGTTCAGTCTGTGATACTGTAAATGAAACGGTTGACTACCTGAACTCCAAAGGTCACAAAACCGGAGCAATAAGAGTCAGACTTTACAGGCCATTTTCCGAAAAGCACCTGTTGGATGCTATACCGAAAACGGTCAAAAAAATAGCTGTGCTGGATCGTACAAAAGAGCCGGGTGCACCTGGTGAACCATTGTACCTTGATGTCTGCAAGGCATATTACAGCGTAAACGGCAATAAACCGCTCATAATCGGCGGCAGGTACGGCCTGGGTTCAAAGGATACACGTCCTTCTCAGATCTTTTCTGTTTTTGAAAACCTTATGTCGGAAAGCCCCAAGGATCATTTCACAATTGGTATAGTCGACGACCTTACCAACACATCGCTTCCGGAGGGCGACATCATTGATACCACCCCTGCCGGAACCATCAGCTGTAAATTCTGGGGTCTCGGCTCCGACGGAACAGTGGGAGCAAACAAATCCGCAATAAAGATAATAGGCGACAACACCGATCTGTACGCGCAGGCATATTTTTCATACGACAGCAAAAAGTCGGGAGGCACCACAGTATCACATCTCAGGTTCGGTCCAAAACCTATCACGAGCCCGTACCTTGTTTACAATGCTGACTATGTTGCCTGCCACAACAAATCGTTCCTGTATAACTATGACATTCTCAAGGGCCTTAAGAAAAAAGGAGTATTCGTGCTCAACTGTCCATGGGATGCCGATGGACTGGAAAGAAACATTCCTGCCCATATCAAAAGGTATATAGCTCAGAACGAAATCGACTTCTATACCATAGACGCTGTCAAAATCGCAGGAAAAATAGGCCTTGGCAACAGGATAAACATGATAATGCAGACCGTCTTCTTCAAACTGGCCAATATCATACCTGTGGATGATGCCATCAGGTATCTCAAGGAATCAATCGAAAAATCATACGGCAAGAAAGGCCAGAAGATAGTCGATATGAACAACCAGGCAGTGGACCACGCCCTCGAAGCCCTTCACAAGGTATCTGTCCCTAAGGAATGGGCAAATGCAGCTGACGAGGAGAGAACTCCTGAAACATTGCCGGATTTCGTGCGCAGAATACAAAGGCCCATGGCGCGCCAGGAGGGCGACGAACTGCCTGTCAGTGCATTTGAAGGCATCGAGGACGGTACTCATCCTTTAGGCACTACGGCTTATGAGAAACGCGGCATCGCTGTCATGATTCCTCAATGGCAGCCTCAGAACTGCATACAGTGCGGCAGATGCGCATATGTTTGTCCGCATGCCACCATACGGCTGTTCCTTCTCGATGAACAGGAGGCTGCCAAAGCACCTGAGAAATATACAACCCTCAAGGCTGCCGGCAAGGGACTCGAAAATTACCGCTTCCGTGTCCAGGTAAGCACACTGGACTGTACCGGCTGCGGCAACTGCGCAGATGTCTGTCCGCCTGCTGAAAAGGCACTGGTGATGGTCCCTGCCGAAGAAGAAATAGAAGCACAGCAGGGCAACTGGGAGTTCTCACTGTCCCTTTCCTCCAAAGAGGGCATCATGGACAAGAAGACCCTCAAAGGCAGCCAGTTCGTACAGCCTCTGCTGGAGTACAACGGCGCATGTCCCGGATGCGGCGAAACTCCGTATGTCCGTCTGATCACACAGCTGTTCGGTGACAGAATGATGATCGCCAACGCCACAGGCTGTTCATCCATCTGGGCCGCCAGCTCGCCATCCATCGCTTATACGACCAATTCACAGGGCAAAGGACCCGCATGGGCTAATTCGCTGTTCGAGGACAATGCTGAGTACGGCTTTGGCATGTATCTGGGAGTAAATCAGATACGTGAACATCTGGCCGATCTCATGAGAAACTGTATTGAACAGGGCGGTCTGCCCGATGCTGCTGTTGAAGCATTCAAACAGTGGCTGGATGCAAAGGAAGACGGCGAAGCCTCAAAATCAGCTTCAGCCAACGTGATAAAAGTACTGTCCGGCATGGACATCAGCGGCAACAAGATGCTGCAGGAAATCCTCGAGAAGAAGGATTACCTTGTAAAGAGATCCATCTGGATCATAGGCGGAGACGGCTGGGCATACGATATAGGCTACGGCGGCCTTGATCATGTGATTGCCTCGGGAGCGGACGTAAACCTCTTCGTTATGGACACCGAAGTCTACTCCAATACAGGCGGCCAGTCATCGAAGGCCACACCTGCCGGAGCAGTCGCCAAATTCGCGGCAGCCGGCAAACATTTAAGAAAGAAAGACCTCGGCATGATGGCGATGAGCTACGGATACGTATATGTGGCACAGATCGCCATGGGCGCAAACATGAATCAGACCATCAAGGCACTCACAGAAGCAGAAAACTACAAAGGTCCTTCTCTGATAATCGCCTATGCACCCTGCATCTCCCACGGCATCAAGTCGGGCATGGGCACAAGCATAGCAGAGGAACGCAAGGCCGTGGATACAGGCTACTGGCATCTCTACCGCTACAATCCGGATCTTCGGGCGGAAGGCAAGAATCCGTTCCAGCTTGATTCCAAGAAGCCCGAAAGACCATACAGGGATTTCCTCGCTGGAGAAGTGCGTTATACACAGCTTATGAACACATTCCCAGACATTGCAGAAAAGCTTTTCGAGGAATCGGCGAAGCATGCACAGGACCGTTACGAAGCCTACAGCCGCCTCGCCGGGCAATGATAATGGCAAAAAGCCGGGCACATCGGCAAAGGCTTTTGTTCCCGGCTTCCTTTGGGATCTCACCGGGTGAAATATCACCCGGTGAAGGTCACCCTTACCCCTGGCAGGGAATTGGTGCTGTCATCAATATTAGCGACCTTTCATACAGCAGAAAAAATTATTATTGTTCAACAGCCTCTAAAATCAAAATTTTGCATCCTTCGTCCGGATCATTAACAGAACATACAATTCTGCCTTTATGGCAGTTAAAACCGAAGAAATACTCATCCCTGTCTGCAGTAATACATGATTTTTCTCTATTTTTTGTATTGTATACATATAAATCTCCCGATTTTGAATAAATCAGATTGTCCTGTGAAAAATCAAAAAAGTCAATTCCTGTATCAATTAAGGTAATCTTATTCTCTTCAATATCAAATATATACAGCTTGTCATCGGGGTTAAAATTTCCAATAAATTCTGCCCACGCTATATATTTGCCATTGCTGCAAACAAATTCGGTATTTGTCCCTGCGTGGGTTTTTATGGTTGTTTTCTTATTGCTGTCTATGTCAACCACATTTATAGTCCATACACCGTCGATCTCGTCAGGATAGCATATATTGCGGTTACGTATGTGGATTACGTTAAAAGGATTATAATATCTGTTGATTTCTGCAACTTTAACCGGTTCATCTTTTATAAAGTCAAAATAATATACATGGTATTTTTTGTTATTATTTTGTTATTATCACCATTTTCAAATCCTTCCACCCATGTAATCGTATTATCATCATTATCGATTCTCGGCATCATAATTGACATGTTTCCATACGGATTCTTTCTTAATGTTCTAACTTCTACTGTATTTATGCTGCATGCTTTTATCTCCCATCCATATAAATCATTACCATCCCTGCCTTCTACCCAGAATACCCATTCACTCCCTATTCTGTTATCATCAACTATCCTGTCATTTTCAGGAACATATATATTTTTTTCTTTCATTCCTTTCAGATCCAATATGCGGAGTTTTCTCAGCTCATTTGTATCAATGTTAATGTTGGAATAAACTACAAAACTATCATATATATCTGGCCAAACTACGGATTTAGTCACATCAGGATAATAAGGTACGATATTATACTTATATTTACTGATATCATCCATCAAGCCTGCCGATTCTTCAGAAACAGATACATCATTAATATCAACATTATAGGAGTTGATATCATTACTGCCTGCACTTACAGTTCCGCCAGGAACTTGAGTATTATCTGCAATGCTTTCTCCATTATTAATAATGTCGACAGGAATATCATTTGTGCTGACATTATCGATATTGTCTCTTTTTTCTCCATTTACATTATTTGCTGATTTTACACCGCTGCAATGCTGTAAGTAATGAAATTATCAGAATTATTAAGCTGAGTAACATTGTACTTTTCATCATAGAACCCTCAGTATTGGCATACATTGATAAGCTGGTAAATAGTAAGGTCAACGAAAGCACAATAGATATTTCTTAATATATTGCACCTCTATAAACTAATTGTGTTAATTTATTCTAATTGTATTATACAAAATATTTTTTGTTGTAAACACTTTTTCTTTACAAAAATTTACTTCTGTAAAAATTAATCTTTTATACAGAAGATGGTATCATTTAATCCATGCAGCTGAAAGGGGCTGCACATAATAACAGCCCCTTTCGTGATTTTACTGACTATTTTTACTTTTCGTTTTCATCCGCATGGAGCTTTGCATTTATGACCTGAAACTCAGACGGTATCGTTACTCCTGAATGGGATTTCGTCTTTTCGATGTTGGCCCATGCGGCAGTGTCGTGCCTTTCCACAGGCACCCCCATATTATAATCCTTCCTTTTTTCCCGCATAATGATTCTCCTTTGCTCCTGAACGATATTTGCCCGGACATTCCCTTCGTTTTTCGGAACCAGGCATTTTGATTCCCTGGTATTTAGTTTTGGACTAATCGGTTTAATTATGCGGGCTTTGGCTTCATTTCAACGAAAAAATTAAAAGTTAGCCGGCAATTTCAAAACAGACTGGCATAGCAGCGCTGTTTTCTCAGAAGATTTCCATCAGTCCAGGATGGCTTCCCGTTATGCATTTGCCTCCGTCCGGTGTAACGAGGAATGTATTTTCGATGCCTACCATGCCGATACCTTCAACTCCGGCCTTGGGCTCCACAGCAAAAACCATTCCTTCCTGCAGAGGCTCATCGAAACCCCTGGCCAGCACCGGCAGCTCGTCCACCTGCAGTCCTATTCCATGACCGAGGAATTTTACCCTCCTGCTGCCGTATCCCATGAAGTTCGGCAGGCTCTCCTCTGATACATCCTTCATGATGCATTCATATATGTACGACGGCTTAACGCCGGGTCTGAGCATTTCAGCGATCCTTTCCTGTATCTCAAGGCATTTGGCGTGGATCTTTTTTGCATGCTCCGGCAGCGGTCTTCCGAAAACATATGTCATGGTCTTGTCAGACTGATAGCCTTCATATCCGCAGCCGGTGTCGATGAATATCAGATCTCCAGCCGTCAGTTTTCTCTCTCTGCTGCCCATCAGCTGCATTTCCGGCCCCAGACCATAATTACCTCCCGGTCCGTTGAAGTAGGTTGGATACAGCGAGCTTTCGCCAAATGCGATATGGCCCAGCAAAACCTCGGTATCGAACATACTGAACCGTGCCGTTCCCTGATGGCCTTCCTCCACTAAAACTCTGAATATTTCAGCTGTCAGTTCGGCCTCTGTCATGCCTTCCCTGAAAAGCTGCGGGACACGTTCCTCCAGCACTCTCCTGTGTATGTCGCCGGCCTTTATCATCAGATCAAGCTCATACCGGCTTTTGACCGACCGCACTCCGGACAGCACAGCATCCATCGGCCTGAAATCATCAAAGCCGAAATACTTCGTCAGTCTGCCGCACATAGCATACGGGACTGTTTCAGCTTCTATGTGGACAG
>Ga0134092_1002361_pt1 | contig 14565 bp, 15 predicted proteins | sample 3_6taG_FD_94454 | JGI IMG/M metagenome (GOLD analysis project Ga0134092, IMG submission 94454) | Switchgrass degrading microbial communities from high solid loading bioreactors in New Hampshire, USA - 3_6_20_6_A3 metaG | ecosystem: Engineered > Bioreactor > Semi-continuous > Anaerobic >...
GCAGGGCTTCAGCCACATCCAGTATACCGCCTCCGCCCTTTTCGCTCTCAGTCCCGTCGGAGGGCACATAGGATTCGTCTGTATGGGTGCAGTAGAGCAGGATATTGCCCGGGTTTTCCCTTCCCAGCAAAGAAGCGGTAATTGCTGCATCCGCCAATTCTACTTCAGGAAGTTTCACATCGCCCAGGTATTCTGCATGGGCCTTTTTGGAGTCCTTGTCCACCTTTGTGATCCTGTAGTGTTTATTATCGCTGCTGATATATTCATCATCGACAAACATCTCCCTGGCCATCAGGGTGAGCTCTTCGCCCGCTTCGTCCAGGAGGGTAAAATAGCCCTTCTCGCTCTCATACCAATCATCTGCCAATGCGGAGGAAGAAAAAGCCATGGATCCAATCAAAGCAGCAATCAGTATGAACTTAACTATCTTTTTCATTGCTGTCAGCTCCTTTTCCTTCCTTGTCCTCTTTTCCTTGCTCTTCTTCCGCTCCCAGGGCACTGGTAAACTCTGCATGGTCAAAGTGCATGTTTTTCTTGGCTGTCCCGCCTTGAATCCTTTCTCTGAACTCGCCTACTACCTCTGCCAAAATGACAGCCAAGAGGCCGGAAATGACAACTGCATCCACCGCTCCGGCACCTCCGATACGGGTCGGTGCGGGAATATTGCGGATCAAATTCTCCACCCCCTGGGCCAGGTCTGCCAGGATTACCCCCATAATGCCGGCAATAAATGCGCTCCGTCTGGAACGCCCAAAAAGATAGGCAATGATGCCGGCAACGATTCCATATACATAGTTGATATCAACCATCATGCTCTCCGGCTCGTCCGGGAAAAAGCGGCCCAGCAGGTATACGGCCGCACCGGACAGAGCAGAAGCCGCAAGGGCCCGCCCCTTCTCCTTCGCAGTCCCGGCCTTGACATATAAGTACACAGCGAGTATAAAGGGAACCACGGCTCCGCCCAAGTTGACTGAAAAGCGCCTTCCCAGGGGAATATCGGGAATTAAGCTTCCGACAAAAATGGCTGCTGCAAAAAGCAGCGCTGTCTTATCATTGAGCCGCATCCTGTCCAGTATGCGGTGGCCGATTCCGAATAAAATCAAAATACTGACTACCACCAATGCTGTTAAACCAAAGGGCATTTTATTCACCTCTTTGAATTCATTTTCGATTTTAGCTTTCCCTAGCGGCGGCTTATGTATTCGATTGCAGATGAATTGAAAACCAATAAAAAAAGCATTGAGACTGCTCAATGCTTTTTTTAAAGAATGAACGATATTCAGATCAGCATCATCAGGGCTATCATACTGCCCGTTTTCCCGGCTTCCTTTCGATAAGAAAAGAAGCGGTCCGTATGACAGGCGGTACAGAGGGAGGCCATGTAAATGTTTCCATCCGGTACTCCCGCATCTAAAAATTGCAGGCGATTGGCTTCCCATAAATCAATATGATATTTCCCATGCCCTCCTCCACTGACTACTTTTGTAGCCCATGGAAAGGCCCCGGCAAAGGCCTCCACAACGGGCTCATCCACTTCAAAGCAGCAGGGTCCGATCGAAGGTCCAATGGCGACCAGGCAAGACTCCGGCTCCGTTCCGTATTCCTCCTTCATCTTGAGCAGGGTTTTTTGCCCAATCCGGGCTACCGTTCCCCTCCAGCCTGAATGGCTCAGGCCTATGGCCCGATGTTTTGTGTCCAATAGATATAAAGGGACGCAATCGGCATAGAAGGTCACCAAAGCAACTCCTTTTTGGTTTGTCACAAGGCCGTCCGTCAAGCGGATATCCGATTCCTTCAAAAAACCCTTTCCCCTGTCCCGTGTTCCGACCGCTGCAATCTTGTCCCGGTGCACCTGGTCTGAAAAAACCATGTCCTCCACTTGAAATCCCACAGCAGCGGCAAAACGATGAAAGTTCTCCACCACACTTTCACGGGAGTTCATCCGTTTAAAACCCAAATTCAAACTGTCATAGGGTGCTGTGCTTACCCCTCCTTTTCGCGTTGAAAAACAGGCTTTGACCATTCCCGTTTGCTCAAAGGCCGGGATTGTATAAAATTCCAGATCTCCCCTGCGCTCCAGGATAAAAGCCTTTGTCACGGCCATAACAATCCTCTCCTAACGATCCGATCATATGATATCCATGCACGAATCCTTCTTCAGTGGTTCATCCATGAAAAAAAGAGGAACAGCCGGCTTCCGCCGCATTGTTCCTACTTATCCTTCAGAAGCTTCTCCAATTCTTCCATAAAGGTATTGATATCCTTAAAATGACGATAGACCGAAGCAAAACGGACATATGCCACTTCGTCTAAAGCTTTCAGCCTTTCCATTACCAGCTGGCCAATTTGTTCACTGGTTACTTCCTGCTCAAGGGTATTGTATACCTGTTTTTCGACATCCTGAACCAGTGCTTCCAGGTCCCGCATAGGAATAGGCCTTTTTTCGCATGCCCTGAGCAAACCGTTCATGATTTTCCTGCTGTCAAAGGCCTCTCTTCGACCATCCTTTTTGACCACCATAATCGGCAAATGCTCAATCTTTTCATAGGTTGTGAACCGTTTGCCGCAGCTGATGCACTCACGCCTGCGCCGAATCACCGAGCCTTCGTCAGTGGGACGGGAATCCACCACCTTGCTTTCACTTTCATTACAAAAAGGACATCTCACTGCCCAGACCTCCTTGAACAGGCATACTTTGATACTATTATATCCCGTTTTTTAAAACTCGTCCACTTTTTCATTTCGAAAATAAAAGCAATACCAATTCATTGAACGAAAGCAAGGCTTTTTCATAAAGAGAGCTGCCGACAATTCTTTTCCGTATTTTGCTTTGCCTGTTTTAGTGCCCGGTTTTCTGCCAGATAACAAAAAACCCAAGTATGGGTCCTTGCCTGCTCCTGACATTGCTTTTACTTGGAACCGGGGATATCCACTTCCACCAGAATCACATCATCGCCGATTTTTTTGATGCACTCCCAGGGAATGACCAAATCCTGCTCCCCCTTCAAAAAGCCCAGCAGGCGGTTGGGGCCCGGCACAACGATTGCAGTAATCCTCCCTTCACGCAAATTGAACTCCATATCTATGATAACTCCCAGCCTTCTCCCGTCCTTGATGTTAATCACTTCTTTTTGGCGGAAATCAGAAGATTTGACCATGCTGAACCCCCTTATCAGAGCCCCTTGAGGACCCTGTTTTTACTATATTATTTTTATGTTTATGCCCATCAAAAAAGAACCAAAAGGAAAGCCCGGCTGTCATGAAAGCCGGGCTTTCCTTTCCCGTTAAATATAGCGCCTCATATGTCCCAAAGCCGTTTTCTCCAGCCTGGACACCTGGGCCTGGGATATACCGATCTCCTCGGCTACCTCCATCTGGGTCCGGCCTTCGAAAAAGCGTAGGGTTAGGATCAACTTTTCCCTGTCGTTTAGCTTTCGCATGGCTTCCCTCAGCGCTATCCCTTCCAGCCAATTTTCGTCGTGGTTTTTGTCATCGCTGACCTGATCCATCACATAAATGGCATCCCCTCCGTCATGATAAATCGGTTCAAAGAGGGAAATGGGATCCTGGATGGCATCCAGGGCAAAAACCACTTCTTCCCGGGGCATGTTGAGGGCTTCTGCAATTTCGGAAATCGTAGGCTCCTTTGAATTTTTGTTAATGAGCTGATCCCTGACTTGAAGGGCCTTATAGGCAATATCCCTGAGGGACCTGCTGACCCTGATGGCATTGTTGTCCCTCAGATATCTTCTGATCTCGCCTATGATCATCGGCACCGCATAAGTCGAAAACTTCACATTCTGGTTTATATCGAAATTATCAATGGCCTTTATCAATCCAATGCAGCCAACTTGAAACAGATCGTCTATATGCTCGCCTCTGTTGTTGAATCGCTGTATGACGCTCAAAACCAGGCGCAGATTTCCCTGAATGAATTCCTCCCTTGCACTTTTATCTCCAGCATGCATCCGTTCAAACAATTTCATCATTTCTTCGTTTGTAAGCACCGGCAGCTTCGATGTATTCACGCCGCATATTTCTACCTTGTTTGTCAGCATGCCTATTTCCTCCATCCGTAACACTCTTTTTGCCAAACAATACAGCTTCATAAGATGAGGCTCTTTGGGAGCTGCTATAAGCTTCCTTAGAAAAGAGTATTACCTTGGATGGGAGTTTTTATTCAAAATCATACCATGCGATCAATTTCCTTTTTTAACCTTTTTATGATTCTCTTTTCCAGCCTGGAAATGTAGGATTGGGATATTCCCAGCATATCTGCGACCTCTTTTTGGGTTTTCTCCGTACCGTCCCGGAGCCCGAAGCGAAGCTCCATAATGCGCTTTTCCCTTTTGCTCAGCTTGGCCATTGCCAGGCTTAAAAGCTCCTTGTCTACTTCATCCTCAATAAATTTATAGACCAGGTCATTTTCCGTCCCCAGAATATCGGAAAGCAACAGCTCATTCCCGTCCCAGTCGGTATTTAAGGGCTCATCAAAGGAAATCTCCGATTTAACTTTGCCGTTTCTTCTCAAATACATTAATATTTCATTTTCAATACACCTGGAAGCATAGGTAGCCAGCTTGATCTTTTTTGAAGGATCAAAGGTATTGACTGCTTTGATGAGTCCAATGGTGCCGATGGAAATCAGGTCTTCCACACCGACGCCTGTATTTTCGAACTTGCGGGCGATATAAACAACCAGCCTTAGATTTCTTTCAATCAGGATGCTTTTTACCGATTTATCGCCCGCTCCCAGCCTGCCTACCAGGGAAGTCTCTTCTTCCGAAGACAGGGGGGGCGGGAGGGCTTCGTTCCCGCTGATGTAATAAATGTACAGGCTCCGAAGCCATTTCAATTTTCCAAGCAGCTTCCATACCAGGATATGGAGTTGAAAAATGACCTTTTGAAGATTTACCATATGGACCTCCTTCCATCAGCGTATGATCGCAGGGTGCATCAAGGCGTGGTAATGGCTGTCCTTTGACAGCTTGTTATTGTATACCCCTATGATGTTCTCCTCCAGCTCAAGCCACTCCTCATCCCGCCTGATTTTTACTTTATCCGGTTTAAAGCCTATGAGCATTCCATTGGGCTTTCCCAGGGCTGTAAAGGGTATCATTCTAAATCGGCTTACCCAGGATGAGTTGGCAATCGCCTGTATGATGAACTCCAGATTGTTTTCCTTGTACTCCGCAAAGATGGAGTTAATATCATTGGGCAAAAGCTCTTTGAATTTTTCATATTCCACCACTATAACCGGACAATGGGAAATGGGATCCCACAGGGCATTCCCGGTATCCAGAAGGGCTTCGACATCTACGCTCTTTCCGTCGATTTCAATCATCAAATCGCAGAGCAATGAGTCGTGATATAAAAATTTGCGAACGGAAATCCATATCGCGCGAATCAGCAGGATTCCCAAAACCGTGGCCAGGATCAGGGTCTTGACCGGAAAATTCTTAAGGACAAAAACTCCGCTGGATATTTCCATATTCTCGCCGGTCAAATAGTACAAACCCAAGGCGGCTCCTCCAAAGGCAAAGGTCATCCCATAAAAATAAAGAAGAAGCTTGAACAACTCTTTGAAATTCCTTATTTGAAATGCAATCAAAAGCATGGTCAGCGAAAGGGCGATCTTGATGGGTAACCTTTGCAGCAGTTCAAAACCCGGAAGAAAGATACAGACGGCATACAGGGCTCCTGCACCGGCAGCCAACCAAAGGCGCCAAAGCGGGCTTCTGTTCTTGGAGAGCTTCAAGGTAATCCACAGAAGGACAAAATTCATGATCAGGTTATCGAACCATATGACATCTAAATAACGAACTTCCGTTACCACCTTTTCCCCCGTCCAATCTCCCTTGATTTCTAGTTTAGGAAGCTGACTTTTCCTGCAAGAAATATCCGTTGTCCTTATTATATCTTATTACTGTTTAAAAACTTGTAGAACGCTGTCTCCAAAAACCAAAAAAAGAACGACAATAAAATGAATTTTATTGCCGTTTTCTTATTCCGGTGATTCAATTTGCAGGTACACAAATCCTATGTAGGCATCAATACTGCTTAAAACGGTTTCTTCGGAGGAATGTAGGAATATCCAAATCGTCCTCTGCTTTGCCCTTCACAGCATTTTCGATGACTTTTTCAACTTTTTTTCTTTCATCCCTGGGACCATTCTGCTCGAAACCGGTCGCAATAACGGTAATGCGGACCTCATCTCCCATATTCTCATCAATCACTGCGCCGAAAATAATCGTTGCATCAGGGTCGGTGGCTTGGGCAACCAATTCAGCCGCTTCATTGACTTCAAACAAACCGAGATTTTCCCCGCCGGTAATGTTCAGAAGTACACTCCTGGCACCTTCAATGGTGGTTTCCAATAAGGGGCTGTGAATGGCCTGCTTTGCTGCCTCGGTGGCGCGGTTATCCCCGCTTCCTCGCCCAATACCCATGTGGGCCAGGCCCTTCTCATTCATAATGGTCCGAACATCGGCAAAGTCCAGATTCACAAGGCCGGGTACCGCAATTAAGTCCGATATTCCCTGAACACCCTGCCTTAGGACATCATCGGCCATTTTGAACGCCTCTATCATCGATGTTTTCTTTTCAACTACCTGCAGGAGGCGATCATTTGGAATGATGACCAGGGTATCCACTTTGCTTTTCAGCTCCTGAATGCCTCTCTCGGCATTGAGCATGCGCTGCCTTCCTTCAAACAGAAAAGGTTTCGTAATAACCCCGACCGTCAGGATGCCCAATTCCTTTGCAATCTCTGCAATGACCGGCGCGGCTCCGGTGCCGGTACCGCCCCCCATCCCGGCCGTTATGAAAACCATGTCGGCCCCCTTGATGGTTTGCATAATCTCATCCCGGCTTTCCTCAGCCGCTTTCAAGCCAATTTCAGGGTTTGCACCGGCTCCAAGCCCTTTTGTAAGCTTTTCCCCAATTTGAATCTTATGATTGGCTTTTGAGAGCATCAGGGCTTGTTTATCCGTATTGATTGAGATAAACTCAATCCCTTTGAGTCCAAAATCAATCATGCGATTTACCGCATTGTTGCCTCCTCCGCCCACCCCGACGACCTTTATCTGCGCAAACTGGCTCGTTTCAATGTCAAATTCCAACACAATGTACCCTCCCCTTTAGCAAAATATACACGGTCTACAAAAAATATAAAAAGGCTGACACCAATGAAAACGTTATATATAAAATTCAATAAGAGAATTGAATTTCCTGCTTTGTCATAAAATTATGTTATCACAAATTCGTCAAAAATGAAATATATTTATTCATATTCATGATCAGGCATATTTTCAGTTGAAATTTCGTCTGTCAAATCTTCGATTTTGTTGCCTTTTTTCTTCAGGTAATTCAAGAAGTAGCGCCTGAGCATGGCAAAGTTTTGAAACAGCCTGCTTCCAAAGGCAAAGATGGCTGCCAGATAGATCGGTATGTCCAGCCTGTCCCCTATGTAAGCCAGGCCTGCAGCCAAAAATGCATTTCCAAAAAAACCTGAAATAAATACATCCGCTTCAAACTTCTTTTCCAAGCTGGCCCGAATCCCTCCAAATACGGAATCCAAAGCTGCCAGTACGGCAATGGACATGTAGGAAGAATAGGCAGTCGGTATGTGAATCGGCAAAATCATTCCCAAAATAATGCCCAGAAGTATCCCAATAATCGGCAACCACATTTTATTCACCTTCTTTTATCGGTATCGCATACTGCATTGTAACATCTCTAAAATATCGAGGGATCCTGACCAGTTCCTTTTTTGTAATGTCAAATTGCAAACCCCAGAAAACCAATGTATGGTAGATGCTGTCAGGGTTTTTGAAATAACCGGCAAGCTTTTCCGGATCCCCGATCGCGTGGATCACAAAAGGTGGCGCAAAGCGCTCATATCTTCCGACATTAATCGTCGGTCCTCCGCAGCTGATCCTGGAGGTTGCCAGGATTCGCTCTCCGTTGATCGCAATGGCTTCCGCGCCGGCAGCCCGCAGTTCATTGACCACCGCCAGCAAATCGCTGTCATGAACAATATAGGCGCTCAAGAAATGTGGGTTGTCCATAATGATGGTATCGCGTTTTCGATCATTCAAAACCACTTCCACCCCAGGCCCTTCCAGCTCCGTCATCCCAGCCAGCATTCTTGCTTCCTGCAGCTGCTGTAAAAGCCTTTGTCCACTGACGCTCCGATCGGCGATCTTCTTTTCATGCTCCTCTACGGTCCTTAAGTAGCTGTTATACCTGTCGATCAGCTGCTGGTACTGCTGTTCAAGGAGCTTTTTTTCCTGGAGCAGCTCATCGATTTTTTCAAGGGAAGGGATCCCGATGAATTCTTCCCGGGAATCCGGATCTTCAAAAGCCTTTACACAAAAAAAACCCAAAAGGATGCATATCAGCGTAATACTCCACATTCCTTTTCGAATCTTCATGCCGAACCCTCACTATTGTCCATCATCCACGCGCTTTGCATACTCATAACTCAAAGGACCCTGGTATTTGGGTATGCGTATCTTGCTCTGGGTTTTTATTTTGATGTTGAGAATTTCGCCCAATGAATCCGCCACTCCTCCAAGGAGCTTTAAAGAGGCTTCCAGGGTTTCCGGATTGCCGATGGCCTTTATTTCAAAGGGAACTGAGTGGCGATTTGTATTGATCACAATATAATCACCGGCGTTTCGAATTTCCGTTGTGGATATGATCCGCTCATTGTTGATCGCGATGGCTTCGGCTCCGGCTGCATTCAATTCATTGACCAGTTTCAGCAAATCGTCATAGTGGACATTTTGCACAACCTGTATTCCGTCAACCTCGTTGCCTACATAGAGGTTATTGACGGTCACAACGACTCCGGGACCTTCGAGGTCCACCAGGCCTGCTAAGATCCGGGCCTCCTCCAGGTCCTTGTAAAGGGCGTCATAAAGGCTCCCTTCATCCTTTGCGGCCCTTTCATACTCCCATATTTTTCTTTCCAATTGGCTTATTTGCCTCTCCAGGTTCTCATTGTCCTGCCTGAGCTTTTGAATCTGGCTGGTAAGCTCTTCGGTGCGCTGCAGCGACACGCTGCCCCCTACCCGCTGCACATTCTTAAATTGGGCAGCCAGCATCAAGCCCAGTATAAGGCCCAATAATGTGATTGCCAGTTGTCCTCCCAAATTCCTTTTCATGAATCCACCTCGGTTTCCACCAGCTTTATCACCGGCTTGCTTGCAACGCTGACGTCCAGAATTCCGTTTTTTATCGTATCCTCCATTTCAGCGAACTCATCCACCGTAAGCCAACGGAGCTTATTGTGGACATCAACGGCTTGTCCCATCCGGATCTTCATTCCGGACTTGCTGATGAGAAAAATATCCTCTGTATCCTTTAGGATAATTTCAGAGATCTGGTCCTGAATCCCTTCTTCGTCAATTCCTTCAAGGAGCCGATACAGCACCTTCAATTGATAGGAATTCTCCACGACAAGCTCCCGACCGATGACAAAGCTCTTTACCCTTAAATCTCGAATAATCGGATATTGAAACTCTTCCAATTCCTTTTGTATCTCCAGTATAATTCCATGATCGTCAATGATGATATAGGAACCCAGATAAGGAATGATTGCCGCTGGTTTCCGCTCCCTGATGTTGATGATAAGCTCATCAGGGTAATTCGGTAAAATGGAAATGACTTCTATATATGGATTGGACTCAAGCCTCTTTTCGACCAGTTGCTTGTCCACCTTGAAGATATTACAGCCGTAATCGATACCGGACAGCTTTATGATATCATTATAAACCAATTTTTCATTGCCGAAAACAGTTACTTTTTTAATTTGAAACAGTTCTGCTCCTATGAATACCATACAGACCAGTGCCATTAATAATACCAAAAACACAAGGAAACCTTTTTTCCTTCCTATGTTACTCATAGAAACCTCCTGTTGCCTATCTTGTCCTTCCGCTTCTTCTTATAGTAGGCCTTAGGGGTATTCACTAACTGCCAAAAAGCTTTCAGCAGATAGTTCATACCCTGTTTTCAAATGCTCTACTATTCCCAAGCTAAGCTCACCGAACTGTTGCTGCCGGCATCAGACCATTCTCCTGATATCAGCCCCGACGCTTCTGAGCTTTTCATCAAAGTCCTCATATCCTCGATCGATATGAAGAATATTATCAACAATTGTTTGTCCTTCTGCACGAAGCCCTGCGATGACCAGGGCCGCCCCGCCTCGAAGATCCCGGGCAAAAACCTCGGCTCCGGTTAATCTCTCCACCCCCTGGATGATCGCCGTCTTCCCGTCGATGCGAATATTGGCTCCCATCCGGATCAGTTCTCCCACATGCTTAAATCGATTCTCAAAGATCTCTTCCGTGATGATGCTGGTTCCCCTGGCAAGGGTCATCAAGCTCATCAGTTGAGCCTGCATATCAGTGGGAAAACCGGGGTAAGGCTGTGTAATGGTATGATCAATGGCCCGTATGGGGTCCCTTCCCTTGATCCGCACTTCATGATCATGAATCCAAACACTGCATCCGGCCTCCCGGAGCTTGGCCAGGGTGGATTGAATGTGCTCGGGAATCACATTGGTGAGGGTTACATCCCCATTCGTAATTGCACCGGCCACCAGAAAGGTACCTGCAACTATCCTGTCCGGTATCACCTTGTATTCCGTACCCCTAAAGCGCTCCACTCCCTCAATGATGATTGTATTGCTTCCTGCCCCGCGAATTTTTCCGCCCAAGGAATTGATGAAGTTCTGCAAATCTACGATTTCCGGTTCCTTGGCTGCATGACGGATAACCGTTGTTCCCTCTGCTACGGATGCGGCCAGCATGATGTTCTCGGTAGCACCGACGCTTGGATAATCCAGCTGGATTTCCGTGCCTACAAGCCGGGGAGCATGGCAGTCAAGGTATCCGCCTGATTCATCAATGATGACTCCCAGCTGCCTCAGGCCTTTTAAATGGAGATTGATGGGCCTTAAGCCGATCTCACATCCTCCGGGGTATGTAATTTTGGCCTTTCTCATCCTTGCAAGCATCGCACCCAAAAAAACAATGGACGAGCGTATTTCTCGAACATATCGATCGGGAATGTTCCAATCATTGACTGTAGAAGGATCTATGATCAGCGTGCTGCCTTCCCGTTTCACCTTGCAGCCAATCGCAATAAGGATCCGGATCATGTTTTCTACATCCAAAAGCTTTGGACAATCATGTATGATAATATTCTCCTGACTCAAAAGAACAGCAGCCAGTATAGGAAGAATCGAATTCTTTGCACCGGTTACGCGAATCGTTCCCTGTAACCTGTTCCCACCATTGATGATATAGCGAGCCATGGTTCACACCTCTTTCTTGTTTCTCAACAGCATAGGTCGGTAAAAAGCAGCAATTTGTGTTTGCTACCACATAATCATCATATGCAATCCCAAAAGAGGTGTGACACCCCGAACCTATCAAGCTCCTTTTTTAGGCTTTGAATATGCCTAAAAATATCGCTTTTCAGCCGGATTTAGAATATTTTGAAATGTTCAGCAAAACTCCGATGCTGGCCAGGAAGAAAGCCAGAGAAGAACCGCCGAAGCTGATAAAGGGAAGGGGCAAACCCGTAGGGGGCATGGAGCCGGTTACCACTGCGATATTGATGATGGTTTGAATGGCAATCACGGATATGACCCCGGTTGCCAGAAGACAACCGAAAAGATCCGGAGCAGAGATGGCGATCTTGAGCCCTCTCCAGATCAAAACCAGGAAAATCAGGATCAATAAGGCAGCACCGATGAATCCCAATTCTTCACCAATGATGGCAAATATGAAGTCCGTCTCGGCATAGGGCAGATATAGATACTTTTGCCTGCTTTCTCCCAGGCCCATTCCAAAAAGGCCCCCTGAACCCAAGGAATACAGGGATTGGATCACCTGATATCCCGTATCCAGCGGATCGGCCCAGGGATTTCGGAAAGCCATAAAGCGATTATACCGGTATTCCGAAGACATGATGAGGGCCACCCCGGCGGCAAAGCCCGCTCCCGCCAGCCCGCCCAGGTAAAATAAAGGGGCACCGGCCACAAACAGCATGACAAAGGTAAGCATCACCAGGCTTGCCGCAGTGCTCATATTGGGCTGAAGCATAATCAAACCGGCAAATACGCCCGCAATGAGCAAATAGGGCATAAATCCGCTAAAGAAATGCTTCAGTTTATCCCGCCTTTTCGACATACTGGCGGCAAAAAAGACAATTAACGAAAACTTGGCTATCTCCGACGGCTGCACGCTGATGCCTGCAATATTCAACCAGCGGGTGGCGCCGTTTAACTCCACTCCGAAAAACAAAACCGCCACCAGCAGGCCGAAGCTGACAGCCAGGAAGGGAAAAGCAAATTTTTCCAGCTTCCAATAGTCAAAATGGGTCATAATAAACATACCCACAAAGCCGACACAGGCCCACATGCACTGCCTGATAAAAAAATAATAGCTGTTTCCAAATCGCTGCTGTGCATAATAAAAGCTGGCGCTGAAAACCATCACAATTCCGATGGCCACCAGCAAAACGGTCATGAAAAGGATGGGGTAATCGATGGGCTTTTTGCTCATTCATTCTACCTCCTCAGAGCCCTGACAGCCTCCTTAAAGACCCTTCCTCGCTCCTCGTAGTCCTTGAACATATCCCAGCTTGCACAAGCAGGGGAAAGCAGTACATTTCCGCCGGGAACTGCCAGGCTAAAGGCTTTCTGCACCGCTTCTTCCATCGTACTTACTCTGGTCACTTTATCAAAACCCTTTTCCTTTGCAGTTCTCATGAGCTTTTCCGCCGTTTCGCCCAATACAACCATATGGGTAATGATGTTGCCAAAAGCATCGATGAATCCGTCAAATTCGCTGCCCTTATCCATCCCGCCTGCGATCAGGACCGTCGGTTTTTTCATGGTCTGAATGGCTTTGATGGATGAATCCGGATTGGTTCCCTTGGAATCATTATAAAAGCTGATGCCGCCAATCGTATCCACAAACTCTATCCGGTGTTCAATGCCCCTAAAAGTGCGAAGGGTCCTGGCTATGGTTTGCCCCGGTATGCCCAGGGCTTTGGCCATCAGCACGGCAGCCAGCGCATTTTCCAGGTTATGCTTGCCCGGAATGAAGATCTCATCCACACCGCAGACTTCTTCCAGGCCTTCGCCGATATTGAGCACGACTTTTTCCTTTTCTACCCAGGCGCCCATTTGCAAGGGCTGTGAAGAGCTGAAGAGGAGGACCTTTGCCCGGGCCGCATCGCGTAGTGAAGAGGTCCTTTCATCATCTGCGTTCAGCACAAGCCAATCCTCCGGGGTCATATTCTCAAAGATCCTTGCCTTCATATGAATATAGTTCTCCATGGTTTTATGGCGGTTTAAATGATCCTCGGTGATGTTCAGAATGGCAGCTACCTTAGGATGAAAATCCTTGATCCCTTCCAGTTGAAAACTGCTGACCTCTGCAACCACAATATCTTCCTCTTTAAAATCCAGCACTTGATCAATAAAAGGAAATCCGATATTTCCTACTACATGGGTAGTAAAGCCTGCATTTCTAAAGATCTCACCGACCAGGGCTGTGGTGGTTGTTTTCCCGTTGGTCCCGGTAATGGCTACAATGGGTGCCTTACATAATCTATATGCCATCTCAATTTCGCTCATTACTTCGATTCCCCTGGCTCTGGCAATTTGTACAAACTCCGAATCTATCGGTACGCTGGGGCTTATGATGATCAAATCCGCCCTGTCTATCAGCTGATCCGGTCTCATTCCCAGGTGCAGTTCCACATGATTTAAGGAAAGAATGGGTTCCAGCTGATTATTAAGCTCATCGCGGTTTTTCAAATCATTGGCCAGCACATGGGCCCCCAAAGCACAGAGGGTTTTTACGACCGATATCCCCGTTCGGGCCAGGCCTACCACCAGCACTGTTTTCCCCTTCAAATTCATTTTTATGCGCCTCCTATAAAGCCAGCAATCCCACCAAGCACAAAACAGCAGTGGCGATCATAAACATGGCAACGACTTTCGTTTCATGCATGCCCGACAGTTCAAAATGGTGATGAAGGGGGCTCATACGGAAAACCCTCTTGCCTGTCAGCTTAAAGGAAGCCACCTGGATGATTACCGAAAGGGTCTCCGCTACGTAAATTCCCCCCACAATGGGCAACAAAAGAGGCCATTTTGTCATGACGGCTATTGCCGCAACTGCCCCTCCCAGCCCCAATGAACCGGTGTCTCCCATAAAAACCTGCGCCGGATGGGCATTGAATCTCAGAAATCCCAGGCATGCTCCGGTCAAAGCCCCGGCAAAAACAGCCAGGTTCCTGTAATTTTCAAAAAGATAGGGCATGCTTTCCTGACCGGCCTTGGCCGTCAAATAAGAGAGAATCAAGGTGAAGGTTGCCGACACAATGAGGGTAACTCCGCCGGCCAATCCATCCAGGCCGTCGGTCAAGTTGACGCTGTTCACCGCCCCGACGATCACAAAAGTCATGATCGGGATATACCAGATTCCCAGATCCCACTGACCGCCAAAAAAAGGAATCTCTACGGCACTGCCGATA
>Ga0134092_1002367_pt1 | contig 14540 bp, 14 predicted proteins | sample 3_6taG_FD_94454 | JGI IMG/M metagenome (GOLD analysis project Ga0134092, IMG submission 94454) | Switchgrass degrading microbial communities from high solid loading bioreactors in New Hampshire, USA - 3_6_20_6_A3 metaG | ecosystem: Engineered > Bioreactor > Semi-continuous > Anaerobic >...
AAAAATGCACTCCATAAGAAACCAAAAGGAAGGCCTAACCAATATAGATATTATGGAGTACATTAAAAAACGTTGCAATCTCAAATACATGTCTGATTTTGCCCTTGAGATGAATAGATCTGCAAGAAAATATTTAGATGAGTTCAGATCCTAGTTGTTTTTATGGAATTTCAATTACCTGGTTTTCCCTGTGGATTTCAAGGATTGTAGTATTAGGGTCATTTATGTCCCTTGCAAAATCCTTAGTGGTGCTGAATTTATTCCAGAAGTGGATTGGTATGAAGTACTTGGGCTTTATTTGTTCTATAAAGTATTTTCCCCCTAGGGAGTAGTTTTCCCTAAGCCTTGGGTCTACAGGGAAAAAGGCTATATCTACGTTATTTCCTTTTATCTGTTCTATTTCCTTCTTAAAATCCCTTTCCATCATCTCTTTTTCTTCTTCAGTATCATTTGGCCACAGCCACCAGTTTAAATCTCCTGCAAAGAATATATTTTTTCCTTCTACTTCCACTAAAAAGGACAAGCCCCTATCAGTTGAGCCGAAAGAATGGACGCTTACATCGTATACCTTTAGGGATTCATAGGGTTCCATAATTCGAATATTAGGTTTAGGTTCCACATCTATATCGCTGCTTAAAATATATATGATATCTGGATTCTTCTCTTCCCATGTTAGTATTTCTGCATTGAAATGATCTCCATGGTTATGGCTTGAAAATACTATAGTTCTCTTATCCTCTCTTAAGTTTATTTTTCCCTTATAGTAGTCAAATACTAAGAAATAATTATCTGTTTCTACAGTAAATCCGCTGTGAAAGATATACTCAATTTTCATATAGCTCACCTCAGAATGATTATACCATATTTTCCATACTTTTTTCCCATGCTTATAAGCTGTATAGGTTATGGGACTCTAAAAATCTATTCTACAAGCAATTTAGTTGTGTTATAATTAGATTACTAATAATAGTAATAATAGTATGAATATTGAAATAATGACAAGCAAAGGATAAATTTAGTTAATAGGATTGGAGGTAATACATATAATGAAAGAAATTATTCATAGTAGTAGATTTAAAGGAATAATGTCAGCAGTAATTGCATCAGTTTTATGGAGTATAGGAGGATTATTAGTAAAACTTCTGGATTGGAATCCTGTTGCCATATCAGGCACGAGAAGTATTATAGCTGCATTAGTTTTATTAGCCTATATTAAGAAACCAAAGATAACCAAATCTAAACCTCAAATTTTAGGTGCCATTGCTTATTCAACAACAGTACTTTTTTATGTTATAGCAAATAAACTTACTACCGCAGCTAATGCCATACTTCTTCAGTATACTGCACCCATTTTTGTAGCTCTATTGAGTTTCTGGATATTGAAGGAGAAGGTTCACTGGTATGACATAATTTCCATTGGTGTAGTTATTTTTGGAATGGGTCTTTTTTTCATAGAGGATGTTAGTTCTGGAAATATTTTAGGAAACATTATAGCCATAGTTTCAGGATTTACGTTAGCATGCTGTACATTAGCCTTAAGAGCACAGAAAGATGGTTCCGGAATGGAAACAATATGCCTTGGGAACTTGTTGACTTTTATAATAGCCATACCTTTCATACTAAAAGTAGAAGCCACCATGAGGGATCTGATAGTAGCTATTAGTTTGGGAGTTTTTCAACTAGGAATATCATACATATTTTACGTTAACTCGCTAAAATACATTACGGCACTAGAAGCCATTCTCATTGCAGTATTTGAGCCCATATTGAATCCACTATGGGTTTATATTTTCTTACGAGAAAAACCTGGTATTAATGCGATTATAGGAGGAGTCATAGTTATTATTGCAGTTACCCTTAGGGGAATTTATGCTACAAAAATAAAATCTGAAGAATATGTTCATAAAAATTCATGAATTACAATAGAATTTAATTGAATATTGTATAATTATATGATACAATGTAAGAAAAGTAAAAACATTCATAAAATTAATAACAAACTAATATACATTTGTTATAGCTATGTAGCCATAAAATTAAATAATCGTCCCGATTCATAATTGACCTATATTGATTAAAACATATAGGCCACTATGAACGATAGGGTATAAAAAGCAATTTTTATACCTGCCATTGCGCAAAGGGATTAATATCTATCAGCTTTAATGATAGGTGTTAATCCTTTATTATTTTTAATTAATTAAAGGGGGGTGAGTTTCTGGTACCGTTTAGGTGACCAGAGGCAATATGTCTAAAGGTATAGTTATTTCACCAGATAAATGTACCGGTTGCAGGACTTGTGAGCTAACCTGTTCATTTGTAAAAAATGATAATTTTAATCCAAAGGATGCTGCAATTTCAGTATTATTCTTTGATGAAGTGGGACTCCAAGTGCCTATGACTTGTTTGCAATGCGATGATGCCCATTGTGTTAAAGTATGTCCAGTAAGTGCATTAACTAAGGATGAGAATACGGGAGTAGTAAATTACGATAGTGAAAAATGTATTGGATGTAAAATGTGTGTAAGCGCTTGTCCTTTTGGAAATATGACCTATAGTTCAAGGCTTAAAAAGGTTGTAAAATGCGATGTATGTGGGGGAGACCCTCAATGTGTTAAAATGTGTCCTTCAGGAGCTTTAGAATACAAGGAATTAGATAGCTCATTGGAAAGAAGAAAGAATATAGCCAGCCAGTTTAAAGAAGCCTTTGAGGAGGTGGCTAAATAATGTACGGATGGACTGGAAAGATTATCAGAGTTGATCTGACTAACAAGAGTATAAAAGTCGAAGACCTAAATATGGAATATGCAAAAATGTATCTTGGAGGTAGAGGATTAGGCTCTAAATACCTATGTGAAGAGGTAGATCCCAAAATAGATCCATTAAGCCCAGAAAATAAGCTGATATTTATGACCGGACCACTAACAGGGACCTATGCTGCCTGTGCAGGAAGATTCAATGTAGTAGCAAAAGCCCCTTTAACTGGAACCATTGGAGCAGCAAACTCAGGAGGACATTTTGGACCTGAACTAAAATTTGCAGGTTATGATGGCATCATATTTGAAGGAAAATCAGATACACCAGTTTATTTGCACATATATGATGATTTAATAGAGCTAAAGAGCGCAGAGCATCTTTGGGGCAAGGATGTATTTGAAACAACTGATACTCTTTTGAAAGAAAATGAAGAGGATGCAAGAGTTGCTTGTATAGGACCAGCAGGAGAAAAACAGGTACTTTTTGCTGCAATTATGAACGATAAGGATAGAGCTGCAGGTAGATCTGGACTTGGGGCGGTTATGGGTTCAAAAAATCTTAAGGCAGTTGTAGTAAAAGGAACTAAGGGAATAAATGTAGCCGATAAGAGTAAATTCATAAACTCTACTATAGATGCTAGAAACAAGATCAAAGATAATCCAGTAACAGGACCAGGCGGAGGACTTCCAACCTATGGTACTGAGGTACTTGTTAATATTCTAAATGAGGTTCACGGATTACCAACTAGAAACTGGCAAGATTCTCATTTTGAACATGGAGACTTGATAAGCGGCGAATATATGACTGAAAACTATCTGGTAAGGAATAAAGCTTGTTTTGCATGCAGCATTGGCTGTGGAAGAGTTATAAAAATTCCTGATGGTAAGTATAAGGGAATTGTAGCAGGGCCAGAGTATGAGGCAGGATGGTCTTATGGTGCATCCTGTGGTGTAAAAGATTTGAATGCTATAGACCAAGCTAACCATGTATGCAACCTTCTAGGACTAGATCCAATTACTATGGGAGCCACTATAGCTTGCGCAATGGAATTGTATGAAAAAGGATACATAACTAAAGAGGATTTAGGTGGTAAAGAACTTAGATTTGGAGATGCTGAAAGCATTATAGAATGGACAGAGCTTACAGGATATAGAGAAGGCTTTGGAGATATTATGGCTTTAGGTTCTTATAGAATGGCAGAAAAATACGGGCATCCTGAGCTATCCATGAGCGTTAAGAAACAAGAAATGCCAGCTTATGATGGAAGGGTATTACAAGGAATAGGATTAGAATATGCTACTAGCAACAGAGGAGGTTGCCACGTTAGAGGATATTTAACTTGTCCAGAAATATTAGGTATTCCAGTAAAATTAGACCCTCATACAACAGAAGGAAAACCAGCCATGTTGAAGACCTTCCAAGATTTAACTGCAGTTGTAGATTCATCTGATATATGTTTGTTTAGTACTTTTGCTATAGGCCTACCTGAAATTTCAGAGATGTTGAGAAACGCTACAGGATTAGAATATAGTGACGAAGAGATATTGAAAATAGGCGAAAGAATATGGAATCTTGAAAAGCTATTCAATATAGAAGCTGGATTTTCAAGAAAAGACGATACGCTTCCATACAGATTATTACATGAGCCTGTAAATAGCGGTCCAGCAAAAGGCAAGGTAACTGAACTTGATAAGATGTTGGATGAATATTATGAGCTTAGAGGATGGGATAAGGAAGGTATACCAACTGATGAAAAATTAGAAGAATTGTCATTGGAAAGAAAGGCTTTTGCATAATACTATAATTAGAATAAGGAACATCCATCATATTCCATGATGGATGTTCCATATATTTATTTGCAGAGGGTGATGACTGTGGAAAATAACTTAAATAATTATGAGAATTCAATTGATATTATAAAAGAATATCCTCAAGACAAAAGATATACTTTAGCAATGCTTCAGGATATTCAAAGACACTATGGATTTATACCTAGAGAAGCTATGGAATATATATCTGAATATTTAAATCTACCTTTGAGCCATATATACAGCATGGCAACTTTCTATAAAGCTTTGAAATTAACTCCTAAAGGCAAACATACAATTAAAGTATGTAGTGGGACAGCTTGTCACATAAGGGGTTCAGAAACAGTTAAGGATCAGATATTGTCCATATTAAATATAAAGCCAGGAGAAACCACCTCCGATGGATTGTTTTCATTAGAAGTAGTTAATTGTATAGGTGCTTGTGCTCTTGCTCCAGTTATGGTTATAGATGATAAATATTATGGCAATATGACTCCGGAAAAGATTCAATCTGTAATAGACCAATATAAGGGGGCAAGTATATATGGTTAGTAGGAAAATATATGTATGTTGTGGAACTGGATGTTTAGCCAATAATAGCTATGAGGTGTATTTAAGATTAAAGGAAAGGTTAGAAAATATTCCTCAGACTGAAGTGCAAACTTTAGTTAAATCCACGGGGTGTAATGGATTATGCGAAAAGGGTCCTGTTGTAAAGATATATCCTGATGAAATATCATATTTTAAAGTAACCGTTGATGATGTGGATGAAATAGTGGAAAAGACCGTACTAAAGGGCGAGGTCATAGATAGACTTCTATATTTTGATACAGGGTTAAAGAAGAGATTGAGATCTCATAGAGACGCTAGCTTTTATAAGCATCAGCATAAGCTTGCTTTAAGAAATATTGGTGAAATTGACCCTACTAACATAGATGACTATATTGAAAGAGGAGGATACAAGGCATTAGAAAAAGCCTTAACTATGAAACCAGAAGAGATAATAGATGAAGTTGAAAAATCAAACCTAAGAGGAAGAGGAGGAGCAGGATTCCCAACAGGAAAGAAGTGGAGATCATGTGCTGGATATAATGATTTTCCTAAATATGTAGTGTGCAATGGAGATGAAGGAGACCCTGGCGCTTTTATGGACAGAAGTATCATGGAAGGAGACCCAAATACTGTAATAGAAGGCATGATAATCTGCGGATATGCTATCGGTGCTCATAATGGATATCTATACATAAGAGATGAATACGAACTAGCTTTAAAAAATATGCAGAAAGCTATAGATAATGCAAAAGAACGTGGATATTTAGGGAAAAACATATTGAATAGCGGATTTGATTTTGATTTGGAGATAGTTAGAGGTGGAGGAGCTTTTGTATGCGGCGAATCCAGTGCTCTTATGGCATCCATTGAGGGCAATGTGGGAGAACCAAGAGCTAAGTATATAAGAAGTGTAGAAAAGGGCCTTTGGAACAAACCTACAGTATTGAACAACGTGGAAACATGGGCAAATATACCTCTTATTATTTTAAATGGAGCAGAATGGTTTAAGAAAATAGGTACGGAAGGCAACTCAGGAACTAAAGTATTTTCATTAGTAGGAAAGGTAAAGAATACTGGACTAGCAGAGATTCCTATGGGGACAACCCTAAGACAATTGGTTTTCGATATAGGAGGAGGAATTATTAATAATAGACCATTTAAGGCAGTTCAGACAGGAGGACCATCAGGGGGATGTATTCCAAAGGAATATTTGGATATTTCTATGGATTTTGATTCTCTATCAGAAATAGGGTCTATGATGGGATCTGGTGGTGTAATAGTAATGGACGATACCACCTGTATAGTTGATGTTGCAAGATATTACATGAACTTCCTTTCAGAGGAATCCTGTGGTAAATGTACAACCTGCAGGGAAGGTATAAAGACCATGCTAGATATACTGACAAACATTACGCAGGGAAAGGGACAGTTAGAAGATATTGATTTACTTCTAAGGATAGGAGAAACTGTTCAAAAAGCTTCTCTTTGTGGGCTTGGCAAATCAGCTCCTAATCCAGTTCTTACAACTATCAAGTACTTTAGAGATGAATATGAGGAACATATAATCAATAAGAGATGCCCAGCTGGTACGTGTAAGAATTTAACTAGCTATTACATAGACCATGAAGCTTGCATTGGATGTGGAATTTGCAGTAAGAACTGTCCTGTAGATGCAATTACAGGAAAAATCAAAGAGGTACATGTAATAGATGAAAGCAAATGTATTAAATGTGGTACATGCTTTACTAAATGTCCAAGAGATGCTGTGAAGATCGGGGGGATGAAAGTTGAAGCTTAAAATAGATGGAAAGCTTTGTGAAGGTTACCAAGGAGAAACCTTGATGGAAGTAGCAAGAAGAAATAATATTGATATCCCCGGATTGTGCTATAAAAAGGGAGTTGAAGGTCAAGGAAGATGCAGGTTATGCTTAGTTGAAGTAAAGGAAGGAAATAGAAGAAGGATTGTCTCTGCCTGTGTATACCCAATCAAAGATGGCATTGAAGTTACTACCACTACAGATGAAATAATTAACATGAGAAAAGATATAATACTCATGTTGTTCTTGAGATCCCCTAATAATGAATATATTAGCAGTTTAGTAAAAGAATACAATATAGTGATACCTGAAAGATATTTGGATAAGGATCGAAAGGATGACTGCATACTATGTGGTCTCTGTGTTAAAGCTTGCCAATCTATGGGAACTAGTGCCATTTCATTAGTGGATAGAGGTATAAATAAGAAGGTATCCACTCCTTATGACGATGCTTCAAAGGATTGCATAGGGTGTGGAGCTTGTGCTGAAGTCTGTCCTACAAATGCTATAAAGATGACAGATGAGAATGGCAAAAGGACAATTTGGAACAGAACCTTTGAGTTAATAAAATGTTCCGTATGTGGCGAATATTTTATAACTAAAGAAGCTTATGACCATATGGAGAATAAGCTTGATGAGGAGAAAAGGCCAATATGCGATCATTGTAAGAAAAAAGCTATAGCACAGAAATTCAAGGAATCCTTTGTGAATATTTCTTAGTTGAGGAGTTCATTATATATCAACAAATTATAAAGATTTGGACCTCTGTTGTAGTGGAGGTCCAAATCTTTGTAATGTATTTTTTAAGCTAAGCTTGTCCATTAATATTCAAGATACAATCATTTCTTAAAATACTTGCCTTTGCTATTCAATAGATATTGTGCTAAATGGGATGATACTTTTTGTGCGCCCCCATAATTCAAATGGCTGGAATCTGAAAAGTCTTCATTTGTAACCAGCTTTTTCTCTTTATTTATCATATTGTAATCTATATATTCTACTTCATACATATCAGCTATCTTATTAGCTGTTTTATTTATATTTTCATAATCAAACCAATAGGCGTCATATAGCTCAAGATAAATTGGAGATTGAGGAGCTGTAACAAATATCAATTTTATGCCTTTTTTCTTGCATAGGTTTACTATTTTATCTAGGTATTTCAATTGTTTTTTGTTCCATACATAGGTCTTAGGACTTTTAATAGCATTGTCAAACTTGCTCTTTATAGTGTTTACGTCCACTACATTATTATCTACTATGAATCCCTTACCTTTATAGTTTTTTAAATAAGAATCTAAATTTACGCTACTTGCGGTTACATCTTTTCCCATGAGTTTCTTTATCAATTCTTCTGTATGCTGGTGGTATCTTACGGTCTTAAATAATGCATAGGAGTACTGATCCACATCAAATACATTTAATAGATATCCAATCTTATTTGCAGAAAACTTCATATTATCGAAATTCCATAGTTTAGTATTTAGATACTTGTCATCATTAAACAATCCCCAGTTGATATCCAAGACAACTAATGAAGGCTTTTGATACTTTAGAGTTTCTTTTAATACATAATAGGTTTCTACTGGTTTTTGAAGAGGACTTCCCATATTAAATGAATTTATATTAAGCTTTTTATCAAATACTTCTGGATCGAAAGTTCTATATGAATAGGAAGAACCGATAAATACTAAATTTACACTATTAGAAGGCAGCCCATAGAACTCATTCCATTTTACCTGAGCATATAGGTCAGTTGAACCAGCTATGTTTTCAAGCTGTACCTCAAAAAAGTTGTTGATTGCTAAAAAGATGAATAAAAATAGAACAAATTTTGATAGAGTTTTTGTATATTCATTAAAACTGGACATATAAAAACTGGGTCTGCTCTTCATATCCATATCCTCCTAACAAAATTATTGAAAATATCAATATATAATAGAAACTCCATCTAATCCAAATAGGTTTACTGCCCACTATTTCTAAAATAGAATTGCTGCTTTTTATATATTCCATCAATACTAAAAGCATTAAAAATGTCATAGTTATAATGAAATCATATTTTTCAATTCCAAAGCTTGCCAACAATTCTGCCATATAAGAAAGGCTTAAGCCACTGCTTATATCTTTAAACATATTAGATATAATGTAAATCGCATCAGATAAGCTGTTAGCCCTAAAGAATATCCAAGCAAAATCTACTAGCAAAAAGGTTAATATCATCTGAAGGATAGAATGGAATCTTGGATGTCTATTAAATCCTAATTTATCAGTTAACTGGTTCCTGATATTTTTAGTTAATTTAGATATGATGGTTAAAATGCCATGTAATATTCCCCAAATGACAAAGGTCCAGTTAGCTCCATGCCATAGACCACTTAGCAAAAATACGATAAGTTGGTTAAAGCACCATCTCTTTGTACTAACTCTATTTCCTCCTAAAGGGATGTATACATAGTCTCTAAACCAAGAAGAAAGGGATATATGCCATCTTCTCCAAAATTCAGGTACCGATTTGGAAGTATAGGGATTATTAAAATTGTTTATGGAGTTAAAACCAAGTACCTTTGCACATCCTATAGCTACATCAGAGTAGCCTGAAAAGTCACAGTATATTTGAAAGGCAAAAAATATTGATGCCAATATAAGGGGTATTCCCTTATAATTTTGAGGATGATTAAATACAGGATTTATAAACAGAGCCAAATTATCTGCAATTACCAATTTTTTAAAGAATCCCCATAGCATGAGTATAAAACCATCTTTTATCCTGGTAAGGTCTATATGATGTTTTTCATGAAATTGAGGTATGAGATTGTATGACCTGTCTATAGGACCGGATAATACTTGGGGGAAGAAGGATAAGAATAGAGCAAATATACCAAAATGCTTTTCTGCCTTAATGTTTTCTCTATAAACATCTATGGTATACCCTAAGGCTTTAAAAGTATAGAAGGATATTCCTATAGGTAATAGCAAATCTAGGGTTGGAAATCTATAGGATAGGGAAACCCATTTTAAAACATTATTAAGTGATGAACTAATGAAGTTGAAATACTTAAATAGAAATAATATGCTTGAATTGATAATCAAGTTCATCACTAATAGACTTTTCTTTGCTTTTTGTGAGCTATATCTATCCATTAATATTCCAGTTAGATAAGTGGTTATTGTAGTGATTAGTATGAACAAAGTGTACTTAACATTCCATAACATATAAAAATAATAGCTGGCAATTAATAATACAATCCAACGATATTTATCCTTTACAATATAATAGAGTATAGTTGCTAAAGAAAAAAATATAATAAACTTAGTTGAAGTAAATATCATATTAAACCTCCAAAAGTTAATATTGTTCATATAATACATATAGCACAAGAGATATTTTAACATATGTACAAAATTTTTGGAATATAGTACCTTTTCTTCTAAGATCATATATCTATGAATGGATTGATACAATTAGCGGGAGTAGAGCGTATAGAGCATATTAACTGGATATTATGACTTTATAATGGTATAATGTGTATAATAAGGAGAATTTTAATTTAATAATGAACAGTTTCATTAAGAATACATATAAGTGGTATGGAGATGGTGAGTATGGAATATAGGATAAGGACAAATAAATCTCAAGAGTTTATCGACATTACCCATTTAATTAATGAGGAGATAAAAAGGACGAATGTAAAAGATGGAATAGCAGTAGTATTTGTTCCCCATACAACAGCAGGGGTTACAATTAATGAAAATACGGATCCTGATGTGGTAGAAGATATATTGTCGTCTTTAAATAAAGTTTTTCCTGTAAATGGCAGCTATCTCCATTATGAAGGCAATTCTCATGCTCATATAAAAGCTTCAATCATGGGATCCTCCTGTACTATTATCATTGAAAATGGAAGAATGAAGTTAGGTACCTGGCAGGGAGTGTATTTCTGCGAATTTGATGGTCCAAGGGATAGGAAGGTATACATAAAGGTTATAGGTTAAAGGCTCTAAAGGTCAACTTTAGAGCCTTTTTCATGGGATTGTAACATTATGGTCTTTCCAACATAGTATATATATTGGTTATAAATTTTATTGGGGGGTTCTTATGAAAAGAAAAAGTTTTCTGGTGCTAGGAGGGGATAACCGCAATTTAGAGCTTGCAAATCTTCTCAAAAAGGATGGGCACAATGTGTATCTATCCCATGCTGATGGAATGAACTTTCAGGAATCATCTATAATAATCGGTCCACTGCCTTTGTCCTACGATGGATATACTCTTAATGCGCCCTTTCATTCTGAGAAGATAATTTTGGAAGATATACTTACAGATATGAAAAAGGGCCAAGTTTTCATAGCAGGCAATATGGATAATGGGTTTATGTCAAAGGCAGAAGAATATGGAATTACTGTAATAGACTATTTTAGAAGAGAAGATATGCAAGTGTTAAATGCTGTTCCAACTGCTGAAGGAGCTATTAAGCTAGCCATAGAACATTTACCTATAACTATACATAATTCCAATACTCTAGTATTGGGATTTGGAAGGATAGGAAAGGCCCTATCTAAAATGCTTCAGGGGATAGGCGGAAATGTATATGTAGCTGCTAGAAATTACAGTGATATAGCTTGGATAAAAAACTATAGATACACACCAATATTGTTTTGGGAGTTAGATAAATATATTCATAAAATGGATATAGTTTTCAATACAGTCCCAGCTATGGTACTAGATAGAGACCTATTAATCAAGTTAAATAAGGAAGCATTAATAATAGATTTAGCTTCCAAACCAGGGGGAGTGGATTTCCTAGCAGCAGAAGAGTTAGGAATTAAGACCATCCATGCATTGGGATTACCAGGGAAAACTGCTCCAGTGTCTGCTGCAAGGATAATAAAGGATACCATATATAATATTCTTGAAGAAAGGGGTATATAGAATGTCATTAAAGGGAGTTAAAATAGGATGGGCATTAACAGGCTCATTTTGTAATTTTCAGTTTGTATTTCCACATATTGAAAACATAGCAAAAGAAGGAGCAGACATATATCCCATAGTATCCTATTCTGTAGATTCATTTGATACAAGATTTGGAAAAGCAGAAGAATGGAAGAATAAGTTAAGGGAAATAACAGGAAAGGATATAATTTCAACTATAGTTGATGCAGAACCTGTTGGACCACAGCTAAAAATGGACATAATGATAGTGGCTCCATGCACAGGCAACACAATAGCAAAGCTAGCTAATGCAATAACTGATACTCCTGTAACTATGGCATGCAAAGCTCATTTGAGAAATCAGAGACCTTTAGTATTAGCCATTGCAACAAATGATGCTTTAGGGGCTAATGCGAAAAATATTGGTCTTCTTTTAAACACTAAAAATGTGTACTTTGTTCCCTTTGGTCAAGATGACCCGATAAAAAAACCTAATTCAATGATAGCACATTTTGAAAAGATAAAATTGACTCTAGAAGAGGCTTTAAAAGGGAAACAGATACAACCCATATTGGAATAAAGAGACCCAAAGTTGGGTCTCTTTTATATTGAATTTATTTCATCAGACTATCGTATAGATTTTGAGCGAAATCAGTTAAATTAGGAGTATTTGTATTTATAGTTATACTTTCATAGGAAAACTCAATGTCTAATAGGTTTTGTTTATTATTATCTATAAATCTATTTATCTTATTAGTGATAGATTCCTTGTATTCTTTATTAAACATAATAGAGAAAACTGTATAGATGTCTTTGCTTTCTACAGCAATTCCTATTATCTCTTCTTGGCCACCCTTATTGGATATGAGAGTTCCTTCCACATCTAAAAAAGTTGAAGTAACTCTAACAGGTATATTAAACTTTTTGGCAAATAGTACTGATTTAGGATGGATTACTTTAGCTCCTTTTGATGCTAGCTTATACATGTTGTCATAGGATATTTTTTCAATGTATTTTGTATAGGGAACTAGTTTAGGGTCTATAAAGGCTACCCCTGGCACATCGGTGAAAATGTCAACTCTTTTTGCATTTAAGTAGCCGCCTAAAGCAATTGCAGTAATATCGCTGCCACCTCTGCCTAAGGTTGTAATCTCTTTTTTCTCAGTTATCCCTTGAAATCCTGCTACAACTACAATCTTGCCTTCTTTTATATACTCTTTTATAGTGGATACATCAATATCTAATATTTCTGCAGAATTAAAATTGTCATCTGTCAATATGCCAGCTTGAAAGCCAGTCAAAGGCTCTGATGAAATGTTGTTGCTCTCCAATAGATGAGATACTACAGCTGTGGAAATGGTTTCTCCGCAGGACATTATTAAATCCTTCTTTTTTGGATTTATTTTTGGATTTATCTGTTCAAGCTGCTTAATAAGAGTATCAGTAGCATAAGGGTCTTTATCTCTGCCTATGGCAGATACTACTAATACAGGGGTTTCTCCTTTTTTCATGGATTTTTTTATATGTCTTAAAATATGGGAATCCTTGTTAAGGTTTCTAAGGGATGTTCCACCAAATTTAAGCACAACTATTGACATGATATCACCTTCACTATACTAGGTTCATTTCTATTAACTTTTCAGCAATTTGCACTGAATTAAGGGCTGCACCTTTTCTTAGGTTATCTGCTACTATCCACATGTTTATTCCGTTCTTTATTGAGAAGTCCTTTCTAATTCTTCCTACAAACACATCATCTTCTCCATCAACATAAATAGGCATAGGGTATAAGTTGGATTTTGGTTCATCTACTACTTTAACCCCTTTAGTTTTATTAAGAATTTCTCTTACTTCATCAGGAGAAATGGCTTTTTCAGTCTCTATGTTTACCGATTCTGAATGGCAATTGAATACAGGTACTCTAACTGTTGTAGAAGATACTTCAATGTTTTCATCTAATATCTTTTTGGTTTCATTGACCATTTTCATTTCTTCTTTGGTGTAACCATTTTCCAAGAAATCGTCTATATGAGGTAAAAGATTAAATAGTATTTGATGTGGATACACTGAATTTAAAATTGGTTCATCAGAAAAATAACTTAAAACTTGATTGTGTAGCTCATTGATGGCATCTTTCCCAGTGCCAGATACTGCTTGGTAAGTGGATACTACAATTCGCTTAATATTATAGATATCATGAATGGGCTTTAAAGGAACTAGCATCTGTATTGTGGAACAGTTTGGGTTAGCTATAAGCCCTTTATGGTGTTTTAAATCTTCAGGGTTTACTTCTGGAATTACTAAAGGCACATCTTTATCCATTCTCCATGCACTGCTGTTATCTATGACTATTGCATTTTCATTTACTGCAATGGGGACCAGCTCTCTGCTTACACTGCTATCAACACAGAAAAATGCTATATCAACATCTTTAAAGGCTACTTTTTCTGCTACTTCAGTAAAAAATATTTCATTGTTGAACTCTATTTCTTTATCTTTATTCCTATGAGTTCCCAAGAATTTGATTTTATTAATAGGGAAGTTTCTCTCCTGAAGTATACTTGTGAGTTTCCTTCCTACTACCCCTAAGGGACCAACTACTGCCACATTATAAGTTTTCAAAATATCCCCTCCTATATCTATATTTGGTATGGCTAGCTAGTACATAATTATAAT
>Ga0134092_1002369_pt1 | contig 14534 bp, 27 predicted proteins | sample 3_6taG_FD_94454 | JGI IMG/M metagenome (GOLD analysis project Ga0134092, IMG submission 94454) | Switchgrass degrading microbial communities from high solid loading bioreactors in New Hampshire, USA - 3_6_20_6_A3 metaG | ecosystem: Engineered > Bioreactor > Semi-continuous > Anaerobic >...
AAATGCGCAGTAAATTTGCCCGCAGTTGTTACCTCAGTAGTTACGGGTAACAACTTTGCCAACAAAAATAAGACTTGTTGTTACTCTATGTTTTTACCCTTATGATGTTACTCTTATGTTTTTACTTATATGTTGTTACCTATTTAACGTTTGAAACCCTTAAAAATCAAGGGTTTTTTGTTTTTTCTTTATTTTTAGAGGAAAGTAGGAAAGCCATGTCTAGTAGTCGCTTAAAAACAAGGCAAAAATTTAGACATGGTATTTTCGAAAATATGATTATTTTCGCATGGCTTTCCTACCAGTTTCTTAAGATACGGAGGTTGACTATGGTGGATAAGATTTGCGATGAAAGACATAGTCAAATTAATTACAGGCTTGATATAGCAGAAAAAAGGCTTAATGCTCACGGTGAAAGACTCGATAGAATAGAACTTGCAAATAGCCGGTTAGAAGAAAGACTAAATAGTCTTATCAATCAATTAGAACAGCTAAATAAAACAATGAAGTGGTTTGTCGGTTTAATGGTCGGAGCTTTTGTAAGCTTCTTTTTTTATGCGGTTCAAAAAGGGTTATTTTAAGGAGGTGAGAACGTGAACTATATTGTAGACCACATTCCCAAAGGAAAACTCCGTCCCGGTACGAAAATGACTCCGACCACAATTACTATTCACAGTACAGGAAACCTAGAAAGTACAGCCAAGAATGAAAGGAGTTGGCTCACAAACCCTACAAATGACCGTGTGGCTAGTTGGCACATTTGCGTAGATGAAAAAGAAGCAGTGGAAGCTATTCCGCTTGACGAAGTGGCCTATCACGCCGGAAACAATACAGGAAATCGTTCAAGTATAAGTATAGAGATATGCGAAAGCGGAAACCGGGAAAAAACTGTAGAAAATGCGGTCAAATTAGTCGCCAAATTGCTAAAGGAGAGAGGCTGGGGTATTGACCGGCTTCGCCGGCATTATGACTGGAGTGGGAAAATTTGTCCTCAAATCTTTTATGATGGCGGGAAATGGACCGGTTGGACCAAGTTTAAAAATGATGTCAACAAGGAGTTGATAAGCATGAATAAGCCAATAATGCCTAATCCATCTAACCAACCCAGTCCCTGGGCAAAGGAAGCCTGGGAATGGGCCAAAAAAGAAGGCTTATTGGACGGGACAAGGCCGAAAGATGGGCTGACCCGGGAAGAATTTGCTGTTGTGCTGAAAAGGCTGGTAGACAAAAAGTGAAATTTTCAAAAGCAATAGTTACCTTGGTTGTGTTGCTTAACACTGTTTTTACTGTAGCGGTGCTAGTTATTTTTAACCGAACTGGGGCAGAGCCGACGGCGCTTATAGCTGCATGGTTTGGATTTACAACGGTTGAGCTCTGGGCCCTAGCCGGAATTAAGAAAAAAGAGGTTGAGAGGTACAGCGACAAGGAGGAGATATAATGGGTTGGAAACAAAAACTCACCAGCCGCAAGTTTTGGGTAGCCGTCGCCAGTGCGGCTTTTATTGTGCTATCCGAAGGGCTTGGCTTGAATGTAGATAGCGAATTGTACTGGAAACTGGTAGCCCTGGCCCTTGGCTACATTTTCGGTGAGGCCGCTGTGGACGTGGCAAGGGCAAAGAAAGAACAACCCCCGGCGTAGGCCGGGGGTTGTTTTTATTGTCTGTTTATTTGCCTTTTTTACAGGACAATCTATCTTCATGCAGAACTATATCCAAAAACACCCAGGGTGGTGATACTGTACTGTGAGCCGGCAGGAGATTGAAAAGCTTGAGGAAGCCATGCTGCGCATAATGTCAGCAATTCATGAGGTGCGATTAGAGTTGGAATGCGTGAGCGATGAGCAAGAAAAACAGAAACTCTGGAGGAGAAAGAAAAGGCTGCAGTATAGGCAGCTTAATAATTTAAAGAAGTGGGAACAACTGTAGGTAGGCAAAATATAAAGCATTATAAAAAGGTAATGCAATGGGTAATGCAACCGGAGCGGTAACAGGTAAGAAAACGTAACACAAAATAAAAAGACACCCTGCGATAGGGTGTCGGTACTATCAACTTATAAATAGTTTTAAAACGATAAGGGGATAGACGGGAAAGCGGAATTCTACCTTGGGGTGGTAGAGGCCGCACGTTCAAGTCGTGTCGCTCCGACCATTCTCTGATAAGGCTTGGCGGGTTTTTTAAAACCCGCTTAATCATAAAAGTAATGCAACGGTAATGCAACCGATTTACAAAACCAAAATACGATGCATAATTTCCTCTCGGATTATTCCCGAGAGGAAATTTTTTTTGATAGCAGCTTGTCCATTTTGGCAGCGGCTTTTTGTTTTACCTCCACAGAAACATGAGAATAAGTGTTGGCGGTAGTGGAAATGTCAGTATGCCCTAGCAGTTCTTGAACGGTTTTAAGGTTTTCTCCCTGCTCAAGCAGTCTTGTGGCATAGGTATGCCTTAAAGCATGGAGATTAATATCGTCTGGTATGCCTGCTTTTTTGCGCAGCTCATAAAATTTCCTGGTAAAGTTTCTTGGGTAAATCGGAGTACCTACACTTGTCGCGAAAACCAAATCAGGATTTTTATATTCTTGCCCAACTGCTAGTCTTAACTGCAGTTGTTGAATGCGATGGTTTTTTAGCGCGGCTACTACCTCGTCAGGAAGTGGGACAACGCGTTTAGATTTTTCTGTTTTCGGTTCATCAAAATAAAGGCCTTTCTCTTTGGTGCGAACAAGAGCTTGTCTAACGTAAAGCAGCTTGTTGTCAAAGTCAATATCTTCCCAGCGTAGAGCAAGTAGCTCACCCATGCGAAGGCCGGTTCCCAATAAGCATAGAAAGGCGGCCCCCCAACGATCTTGCTGCAGTACAGAAAGGAATTTTTCCATCTCATCTATGGTCATAGCCCTAACTTGCGTATCGGTCAATTTAGGAAGTTTGGCGGCCTCGGTCGGATTCCATGCGAGCAGCCGATTTTGGACGGCCTGTTTAAGGCAAGAATTGATAATTTGATGATTTCTGCGTACTGTGGCTGGCGCCCGGCCTTCCTTAATCATTCTATTATATAGGTTTTGGATATCATCAGTCTTTAAGTCCCTAAGTGGGATATGACCTAGAGCAGGGTAAATGTGGTTTTTTATGCTTCGCATGTAATTTTCCCAAGTGGATAAGCGCAGTTCTATTTTTTTGTAATTATCCATCCAGAATAAAATCCACTCACCAAAGGTTTGTTCTTGGCCCATAATATCTAACCCTTGGGCCATCTCTTCCTGATATTCCCTCATCTTTTCCTTTACTTCAGCTCTAGTTTTCCCGTAGAAACTTTTACGTTTAGGTTTGCCGGTATCAGGATTTGTTCCAATAACCAGCTGACCGATCCACCTCCCTTTGTGTTTCCCACTTTTGCATTGGTAGATTGTCCCTTCACCATTGGCATTTTTTCGTTTTTTGGCCATTATTATTTAAACCTCCCAACAATTAATGCATAATTAATGTAATATTATCGGAAGACACACGGGCGTAAACAGCTACTTTTATTAATTAATAACTTCTTTACAAAACGTATGTTCGGGTGGCGAGTTAAAAAAAATTAGCGTAATCTAAACTCTTAATGATTCCTAAGGGTTCAAAACAAATATAGTAATCATCCACTCGGCGATAAGGGCCATATTTTTCTTTATAGTATTTCAATGCCTCAGCTAAAAACTGTTCTGTAACACCTAAGAATTCTGCCAGTTCGTATTTGGTTCTAATACCTTCTTTGTAGGCCAATACAAGCTTGTCCAAAGGAACAAGTTTCTGGTAGGCCAAGGTTCTTGCTCTACGCTCCTGCTTACGATTCTCTATTTTTGATTGGTCTAGGATATTGCCAGCACTTGTGTAATAATGGCCGAGTTCTTCGGCGAGAATACAGGTTTTTTCTGCAGTTGTTTCTATGTGTTTATTAATGGCAATTACCCTATTATAATAAAGTCCTTTGATTTTTCCTTTAAATGAAATTTCAATAACTTCAATGCATTCATTTTCAGCCTCACGAGCTAGGGTTTCATACATATGCAAGTTGCCTCACTACCAACATATTTATCCTGTTTAAAGTTATAAAGTTATTTAGTACGTCAAATCTCTAAAAACTAGAATAGGGGTGATTGCATAGTCAATAGTTTCCTGATCGTAAATTTCTTTTATTGCTATAGCAAATTCATCAATAGACTGTCTTAAATTAGATACATTGGTGGCACTTTTAAGCTGCTTAATGGAATCAACTATGCCTAAACAATACCATTGCCCGGGAAGTTCGTTCCCATAAATCTTTAATAAATCGTTTGGACTTTCAGTTAGGAATTGCTCTTTTAAAAAGCCAATTAGGGTTGTATTATCCTCCATTTTAATTTCCAATTCTAATCCCATTGGTACCAATTTAAACAATGATTCGACAAATTTTTTCTGTTCATTTAGTTCTTTTTTGGATAGTTTGACTTTATTACTATTTGGAATTGTAAATGAAGATAAGATTATTGGAATGGCATTCTTGATGGTTTGATAATCCCTAATATTGATGTTTCCTTTGATTAAAAATATTTGTCCTATAGGGTTTGAGGGAAGGTTATAGCTAACTTGAGGTAAGTTTAGGTATTTAAGAATATCTAAAATTTTTTGGTCATGAGGATCAATACGTTTCTCTAAGGTATCTATTTTTTGTTTTTCTGATGTTTTGCTACCCTCTACAGCATGTAATCCAGCTTTAAAAGTATTGGAAGAAGAAGTACCAAAGCTTTCTGTAGCGGCTATTTCTTTTAACGAACCATGAAATAATTGAGCAAATAGTGACTCTATTCTGGATAAGTCTTTATATAAAAAATCAATTAATCCTGTTTTGGCTTCCCCCATTTAGTCCACTCCTTATAAAATTCTTTCTCCTTACACTTAATTTCTTTTTCTGCTGTTGTAATATCGTTCAAAACCTGCTTAATAAAGTTTATAGGGGGCAAACTAATTTTTTTGTTTTTCATTCTTTTCACCCCAGTTTTTTGCTTTTATTATATCATACATTCTCTCCAAGATGTTTTCAACAGTGGTGTAATAAAGATTAAAATCTTCAGCAAGGACACATGTTATTTCTAAAATAGTTACTATGTTTTTATTAATTGCAATTACTTTTCATAGTAAAGCCCTTTATTTTCCCTCTAAATGGCAAATGAACGATTTCAATACATTCCATTTTAGCTTCACTAAATAAGACTTCATATATAGGAAAACCTCTTTTTACCAGTTTTTTCAATTGACAAATTACCAAGTATAATATATCATGAAATTGAACCACTGAAAGCTCGAATGAGCCGTAGGTGGTGTTTTTTTATGTCATGCGTTTGTGATTTTTATAGGGTAATGTACTATCCCGAATTCATTACTTCTGCTTGCAGATAAATTTAACACGCTTTTCATATTTTGGAGACATTGATAGACATCATTATAAGTAAGTTTATTTTCTACTCTATTAGCCCATTTGCTACTATTAAAATTTTTTAAAGAATATAAGAATACAATATATGAAACAAAATCTGCAAGTTGAATAAAGTAAGATTCATTTGATTTTTTAGGAAGTGGATCTTCTATTAGCCTTTCTATTTCTTGCCTATACGGAGAATTTCCAAATTTAGAAGGAATATAATTAATTTTTTGTATTCTTCTGGCAATTTTTCTCATTTTTCCAACTCTACCTTCATCAGTTATGATAAGGAACATTTCTTTTTCGCTATCGTTATGATTCCTTAAGGTATTTTCAATTCTTTGAATATTGTATGTTAAAGCATTTTCAAGTACTGGATATTGTGCAGAAACAATATTTTTTTTGTTAATCACAACATTTACTATTTTGACACCTAGTCTAGATATTAAGTTTGTAAAGCGAAAAACAATATCTTTTTTATCTTCAGCACTCATGTTATAACGTCTATAAGGATTTTTATCTGTTAAAAAATGTTTAGTATGGAATTCCAATTTGACTGGTAAACCAAAATCTTTTTTTAGCTCTCTTCGAAAATTTAATATTTTATTATAGTTATCTTTCCAATCTTGGTGATGCATATAAATGCTAGTTAAAACAAAAAGCTCTGATGAGTAAGTTGGAAAGCCATCGTCTCCAGTTTCGTCAAAGTAAGCAATATACATATAACCTGAACTCTCCCCTTATTACCACTGGTTAACCTGTGTTTTTTATTTTTCCTTTTTCTCCCGCTGTTGCCTCCTCATCCGCACAAACTCCTTGAAGGCTTCTATCTCTTCCAGCTCCTCCTCAGTCCATTCCTCACCTTCATGATGGGCGGCGATGGTTTCAATTGGGGTGGGTATGTCAGTTTTCCCCAACAAGAAATCTACCGACGTTTCGTATATTTCGGCTAATTTAGAAACCGTTGCAAGATCAGGTTCACTTTTACCTGTCTCATACATCGAAAGGTTTCCAAGCTTGGTCAATATCAGCTTTTCTGGGCTCAATCATTTTGTTAATCTTGGTTAAAACGGTGTCATATATCGTGTATAATGGAGTTAAGGCATTCTCTGTTAAATCATACTCTACACCTTGCACAATTATTTTGTCATCGGTGGTACTAGATACGTCTTTGCGAAAATATGGGTGATTTTCTAAACGTTCATCAATATGTTCAAAGTGATTTCTTATTGTTCTATAATACTCGTATAAATCATTGAAATCATTGTCTTTTTTGATATCCCAGTTAATCTTATTCGCTAATCTACAGGAGAACTGTAGAAACTTAAAAGCACAGTTAAAGAAAAAATGAATATCACCAAAATATAATCTAATGGCTTCAAGATGCTCTGGCTCAGTTATTCTTCCTTGTACGCCTGCTAATTTTTCATCAATTGACTTTATGCGTTTCATTTGCAAGGTTGCTAAGTTGAGATAGTTTTCTGCAAAGGTCAAAAGATCATGTATTGTTTCTTCGGTTGGATTGTCTAAGGTAGGGTTAAAATAACGATATAACTTATTAGCCTCATAATATATTTTCATTTTAATCCCCTTTCTAAAACGTATCAGGAAAGGAGCGATATGAAATGTACCCGCCATTAGTGAAACAAAAACCACAAAATCTACAAACAATTGAAGTCGAGTATACTGATAAAGATGGTAAATTTCATAGAGATGTTTTTAAAGAAACTTTAGGGCTTATAGATTCCAAAATGTCCTTTATTGTAGAATGCCATTTATTTGACAACGATGCCGACTTTACAAAGCCAATTACAATAAAATACATTCCCGAAAGGACTCATTCTTGAGTCTTTTTTTGTTGCCGTTTCATTCTCACGAATTCCTTAAATCTCTCAATTTCTTCCAGTTCCTCTTCCGTCCAGTCCTCACCGTCATGGTGAGCGGCGATGGTTTCGATGTGAGGGTCAGTTTCGGGAATACTAGGCTCAATATAGCCGATCATTTTTAAAAGTTCATCCAATGGTATATTTATTGCCTCGGAAATTTTTTTTACTGTATCTAATGTAGGTTCTATTTTTTTCCCACTGCGGGGGTCTTTGCCTTCTTCTAGTTTTGATATATAAGAATGGCTCAAATCACATTTATCAGCAAACTCCCGTAATGATAGGTTGTTTTCTTCTCTGTATTTCTTTATGATTTCTCCTAACTTCATTATTTCACCAACTTTCTACCATCTTGCTTGATTATATTCTAATGTAATCTATGGAATACAACAATAAAAAATATATATATTTTTTTGTATCACATAGTTGACAAATTATAGATAAGGAATTAAAATAAAGATGTAAACCGTGGTGAACAATATAACAGGAGGTGGTAACCAGTGGCAACCATGAGAAACAGATTAAAGCAGATAAGGAATCAAAAAGGTATAACCCAAGAAGAGTTAGCAAAAGCAGTAGGTATAACAAGGCCATATTTATCGGATATAGAACGAGGCGTTAAGACTCCTGGTGGGGACATAATCATAAGAATCGCAAATTATTTAAAATTACCAGTTGAAGAAATTTTTTTTACGATTACTGTAAACCATGGTGAACAAATACGAACTGCATATACCGAAAAAACCGAAAAGACGGCTTAAGGGGGTAATACCATGAACCAATCCGAACTTGCCGCACTAAAAGAACAAATAAAAGCGGAGCTTTTGCAGGAAATGAGTAAAGTACCAAAGGCACGATTGCCCAGACCATGGGATGAGGTGAAAGAATCGTTTTTGCCGCGCATAGCCCATAATGACCCATACGTACAGTATCAACTTACTACAGCGATCTCAACATTAATCAGGTATTCTCTCGGAATTAAAAATGTATCAATGCTCTGCTACTCCCAGGTGGAGCAGGCCAAGGAAATTGCTAGCAAAATACTGGATGTTGTTGATGCCGCTAACGGCACCGGTTCAACCGGCACTGAAGGGTAGGAGGTAGAAAGGAGGGAGAATATTGGATAAAAAGTTAGAACTTATTCACACAGAAGAAAAGTTTTCTTTGTGCAATAAAGGCGGGGATTAAAATGATGACGCAGCAGACCAATGATCCAATAGAGTTATTTGAGAGTATTACGTCTGGGAAATTATACCAAATAATCATCGGGAATATCAAGTATATCAAAAGAGAAACCAGAAGTTGGGTAGGCTGTGATTGTTGTGGTCGAGATATTAAATTTGGGACAAAAAACAGCGGGTATTTTCAGAAGGGAAAATCGGGTAAACGTTTCTGTATTGATTGCTTTGGTGATTTAGCGAGAAAAAGTATTTTTGATGGTAAGCCAATAACCATTGATTTTAAATGATTACGCATTATGCACAATAATGCGCAACGGGTTCGAAGACGAACACGCGGCCACCAGAGAGGCCACCGGTACTGATGGGTAAGGGGAGGTGAGTTGGATGGATAAAACACTTGAGCGACGAGTAGAGGAGCTGGAGAAAAGGGTGGCTGAACTGGAGAACAAGAATCAGCCTGCATCAATTTATCAAGGCAACGATAATCAAGTTGTTGATGACGAAAGAGATCTGAAGCAAAGCGTTAGAAAAATATTACAGCTGATGGAAGATGAGAAGGTTGAATTAGCAATATACGATGAAGGAGAACTTTACTTTGAAACAAGAGGGAAAAGAAGTGGACATCTTATTAGGGTCAAGTTTTCGGATATGATTAGAGCTTATTTGTATTAAGAACGTTGATATCCAGTTGGAAACGCTTCATCAAGTTTTTTATGGATATAAGACAATATGGTGAAACAATCCAATACCTCTTGGTATTCGTAGTCTTTGTAGATTTTTGGTTCATGAGCAGTAACATTTCGGAAAAGTTGAAAGACGCCTTTAATAAGCAGTCCAAGACCTTGTTGTTCGTTTCGTTCGGTTGGTGTCGATAGCTTATTTATTGCTAAAGAAGGCCTATCACCTAATAGGGTACTGTCAACAAGCTTGCTTCCATCCAAAGATAGTAAGCCAGATTTTTCTCTTAATCTATCAGCAACACTTTTTGTAGCTTCAAGAACAGCGTGAAAGTAGTTTTCTTGTAAAAATTCAGGTTCACAAAACTTTAGTACATTTGGATGAATAGTTCTTTTATACAAATCTGCCTTCAATTTATTTGATCTAGCCAGAGCTTCATCAATTGTAGACGCTTTTGGAATTTCAGATATTTTTCCTGACTGTGAAATACGATATCCAGAAAAAGCCAGCACTGAGTTAATCTCATCTCGAGCATTATTAAACAATTTTTCATTATTGATGAATCGAACTGGATCCATCATCACTTCAATCAAGCGCAGGATGCAGCTTCCATTTTGATGTTGATTTTGCCAGTGAGCTAAGGAATTAAAAAGTCTTCGCCATTTAGTAGCATTTGGTCCGTCAATGTCTTGTAAATTCATTTGTTTAAGAAAATAAGTTATTTCGCTTCCAGTTGCTATATCTCCAAGCACTCTACAAATTTTTTCTAATTGATTTGCCGTAAATGGATTAATCATGACCATTGACTCCTTTTGTCGATTGTAACCCATGTAAATCTACTATTCGACAAAAGGGAGGTAAATCCTGTCAATTTTGTGAAGTGTAACCGCTACCGATAAATAAGAGGTATGTCATGACCAGAAAAACCAAAATCAAAAGCTGTGAATACCCACGACAACACCAATTTAAAATGTACACGAAACAAAGGAGGATTATCTATGCCCAGGCTAATGCGTTTTCGCTACAACCGAAAAGCTGCCGAAGATGCCTGCCGCAAAGGCTTGCCTTTGCCGGCGCCGGAGAGCGTAGAGGACTTGGGTGTCGCGGAATACGATGAGGGAGCTTTGATGCAGGTAGCAAGGATTTTCTATCAGAGGATGAAAGCTAGTGAAAAACAAGGTACTCCTAGTGAAGCAACTGGAACTGAGGGATAGGGGGTGAGGAAATGGATAATCTGCGGTATGAAGACCTGCCGGACGTTATGACAATTCAGGATCTAAAGACATATCTTAGAGTTGGAAAAAACAAAGCCTACGAGATTGGCCAGCAGATTCCACATATCAAGAACGGCAACCGTCGGCTTTTCCCAAAGCAAAAGGTTCGGGAATGGCTGGAGCAGCAGGCCGAACAGGGCCGCTTGCCGCGCCGGCTGAGGGCCGTGAAATAGAAGGCAGGACCCCGACAAGGACAAGCCGGGGCGAGAGAGGAGGGGTGGAAACAGTGAAAAGATTCTTCAGATGGTTAAACTGGATGTTCCAGGAAAGAAAAAGACGCCAGAGGTGGGAGAGGTACTTTAAAAGCGGTGGGCTAATTCGTTAACTTTTTCTGTTATCTAAATTTTAACAAATTTTAAGGAGGGTTTGACATGTTTAGAAAGGCACGAAACGCAGCTGGATTGAGTAGAGAAGAGGCTGCACAAAGGCTTTATATCGGCACCAGGACGCTATCTGACTATGAAACCTGTCGCACCATTGCACCACCTGATGTGGTCATGAGGATGGCAGAGGTGTACCAAGACCCGGCACTCCCGGCAGAGTATTGCTCAAAAGTGTGTCCGATTGGGCAGGTGCTTGCACACTCTGTTGAGCGGTCCGAACTTGCAATGACTGTGCTCCGAGTGCTGAAAGAGTTCGCTGATGTTGAGAAAATGAAGGAACAACTGATACAGATAGCCTCGGACGGCAAGATTTGTCCTCATGAAGAGGATGAGTTTAGGACCATTATGAAGGAAATGGTCGAGTTGGAGCGCTGGATTGGGGAACTGAAGTTTTTTGCGCTAAGACACGGCATTGATGTTGGGGATATTATGCCAGGGAAAGAGAGGACAAGAGGGGTGGCGTGATAGTCAAGAGGAGGTGAATCAATATTGAAGGCGATAGCAAAGTTTTTTGGCAGAAACAAAGATTTTAAAGCCTGGTTGGCCGCCGGTATGCCACAGAACGTAATATGCCTGGCGGAGTATCGGGAAAAAAGAAAGACCGCTCGAAAGCGGCCCAAAGTAAAACCTTTTAACCCGAGTATAGCATAGCGCAACTTTATTTGCAACTGCTCTCTCTGCAGTAGGCGGGGGTGCAAGTTCCCGGCCCCCCGCCAATATAAAAAAAGGAGTTGATACCCATGACCGTTAACTTGGATAGATTTTCCCAGGGCTTGCCCGATCCACAGAACGTAGCGCCGCTGCAGTATTGCCATACCTGCGGTGGGGAGATATACCCGGGCGAAGATGTCTATGTTGTTGAGAACGCAATACTACATGCAGATTGGGATTGTTTGTATCAGTATATTAACCCCGAATTTATGACGGTGGAAGAAGCCCTGGGAGTGAAGAAAGAATGAGAGCAAATGCACTGGTTCGCACGCTGGATATGGAACGAGACGAATGGCTTGAGTGGCAGAGACGTGGCAGAGAAGAATGGAAAGACGTACCTGGATTTGAAGGGTTATATAAAGTCAGCAACTATGGAAGGATTTATTCTTGCCCTAGATGCGGAACTAAAGGTGGAATTTTAAAACAATACGTAGACCGATATGGATACCTCAAAGTTATACTCTACAGAAATGGCAAGCCTTACTATTTCAAAGTTCATAGGCTGGTGGCGATGGCTTTTATCCCTAACCCAGAAAACAAGCCAACCGTCAACCATAAGAATAACAATAGACAAAACAACATGGTGGACAACTTGGAATGGACAACAATGGCCGAAAACCTTGACCATTCTCATAAGCAAAAGAGGCAAGTCCATAACAAGATGCCTATTATAGCAATCCACAAAAGCGGGGAAGTTCGAATATTCGAGTCACAAAGAGAAGCGGCAAGACAATTAAATCTTTGCCAACGTCACATCCATAACGTTCTATACCGCAAAAACAGGATGAAAACTTACAAGGGGTGGTGTTTTAAATATGCATAGCGTCGCTTTAGTCTCAACAAAGAGCATTGACCATGATGAATGGTTAAGATGGAGAAGGACTGGAGTATCAGGTAGCGATGCCGCCGCCATAATTGGCCTTGATCGGTACCGCTCTGCATTTGATGTATATGTGGACAAATTAGGATTAAAGAAAGAACAGCCGGACAACGAAGCAATGAGGCAGGGCCGGGATTTAGAGGAATACGTTGCATCTAGGTTTTGTGAGCAGACAGGCAAGAAAGTCCGTCGCAGGAATGCGATACTCCAGCATCCAGAACATCATTGGATGTTAGGCAATATAGACCGCTGGGTTGTTGGAGAAAACGCCGGGTTGGAATGCAAAACCACTTCTGTACTAAACCGGGCAAAATTCAGCCAAGGCGAATTTCCACCCAACTACTATGTCCAATGTGTTCATTATATGGCTGTTACCGGTGCTGAACGCTGGTACCTGGCGGTATTGGTCCTTAATAAGGCATTCCATGTGTTCACCATTGAGCGAGACGAAGCAGAGGTCCAGGCACTTATAGAAGCTGAAAAAGATTTTTGGGAGAATCACGTTTTGAAGCAGATACCGCCTGCTCCGGACGGGAGCGAGGCAACAACAGAAGTCATAAAACAACTATTTCCGGAAGCCAAGGAGCGCAAGGAAACCGCACTTTTTGGCTATGAACAAAAGATCGAGCAATATCTTGTGCTGGACGAACAAGTAAAAGAACTCACAAAACAAAGAGACGCACTCAAGCAAGAGATACAGCTTGCACTTGCAGACGCAGAAATAGGACGCGCCCGGGGGTATATAGTGGAGTGGAAAAACCAGGTCCGGCAGACACTTGATACCCAGCAATTGAAAAGGGATCAGGCTGAAATCTATGAAAAATACCTAAAAGCCGCCCAAACGGTTAGAATATTCAAAATTAAGGAGGTTTCATAATTATGTCAAAGCAGACAGGTTTAATTCAGAAGGCTACAAAGACAAACGAAGAAAGTAAGGCCCTTGCAAGACCGATTGATAAACTTAAGAATATTTTAGCTGCTCAAAGTGTGAAAGAGCAGTTTGAAGCAGTATTGAAGGAAAACGCAGGTGCTTTTGTTGCCAGCATAATCGACCTGTACAACACAGACCGGACCCTGCAAATGTGTGACCCAAAGAACGTCGTTATGGAGGCTTTGAAAGCTGCTAGCCTAAAATTGCCTATCAACAAGCAACTCGGATTTGCCTGGATAGTACCATATCGGGACGGGAGGACAGGGCAATATATTCCTACTTTCCAGCTTGGCTATAAGGGATATATTCAGCTTTGCATGAGGACTGGTGCTTACCGCTACATTAACGCTGATGTTGTGTATGAAGGGGAACTGGTAAAGCAGGATAAGTTAACTGGCGAAATAGAGATTGATCCTGTGCAACGTAAAAGCGACAAGAAAATAGGCTACTTTGCCTTTATCGAGACGTTGAACGGTTTCCGAAAAACCCTTTATATGTCGGTTGATGAAGTCACAAAACACGCCCAGCAGTATAGCAAAAGCTACGGCAGCAAAAATAGCGTATGGGCGACAGACTTTGATGCTATGGCACTCAAAACATGCTTGCGACTGCTACTGTCTAAGTACGGCATTATGTCCGTTGAGATGCAACGCGCATATATCCAGGACGTCAGCCCTGATACTGTAGAAGTTGCCGACGCCGCTATAACCGAGGGCGAAGATGTGATTGACATGGATGTCATCGCGGAAGAAGAACCGCAAGAGCGTGAGCCGGGGGCAGACTGATGCCTGCCCCACGTTCTCAAATTGTCGATTGCCCGACGCTGAACTGCGGCAGGTGGTGTGGGAGACACAGCAGGTTAGCGGGTGTGCTGCGCTCTCATTTTAGTTTAGAAAACGTCAAAGAGTTTCTCCAGGCCAATGACCTTTCCCGAGTACAGGAAATCTGGCTGTTGCACGTATCTGATGGGAATTCAGACGCAGACCGTTTTAAACGGGAGGTCATGGAGCTAACCGGGAAGGAAGTATACATCGCGGGGGCCTAACGCCCCCGCAAGGGAGGAAGAAAGCATGGCAAACTACAGGCCGCTATTGCCAAGGCGGAGAGGGAGGGCAACAGGTGTATACGCGAGTTGAAAGCAGATTCTGGCAAGATGAGAAAATGCGCAAAATCTTTCCAAGAAT
>Ga0134092_1002370_pt1 | contig 14530 bp, 12 predicted proteins | sample 3_6taG_FD_94454 | JGI IMG/M metagenome (GOLD analysis project Ga0134092, IMG submission 94454) | Switchgrass degrading microbial communities from high solid loading bioreactors in New Hampshire, USA - 3_6_20_6_A3 metaG | ecosystem: Engineered > Bioreactor > Semi-continuous > Anaerobic >...
ACCGATTCCTGTGTCCAGGTGTTTTTTATAAGGGGAGGAAAACTAATTGGAAGGGAACACTTTATATTTGAAGGAGTTGGAGAGGTCTCCGACAAGGAGCTAATGACATCTTTCATAAAACAGTTTTATTCTGCTGCAGCCTATGTTCCCAGCGAAATAGTTCTCCAGGAAGACATTGATGAAATGGAGATAATTGAAAGATGGCTCAGTTCCAAAAGAGAAGCAAAGGTACATATAAAAGTACCTAGAAGAGGCGAAAAATTAAAACTTGTTGAGATGGTATCCCAGAACGCACTTATAGCTCTCAATCAGTTTAAGGAGAATATAAGAAATCAGGAGAAGATGGCAAAGGAAGGAATGGAAAAGTTAAAAGAAATTCTCCAACTGGATGAGATACCACACAGGATAGAAGCTTATGATATTTCCAATACCGGAAGTACTGAAATAGTGGCATCAATGGTAGTATTTGAGGGAGGCCATCCCGAGAAAAAAGAATATAGAAGGTTTAAGATAAAATCTTTAAATTCACAAAATGACTATGCCAGTATGCAGGAGGTAGTTTACAGGAGATTTAACCATGCTCGAAAAGAAAAGGAAGAAAACACCTCACAAACTAAATTCAGCAGATTTCCCCAATTGATTCTGGTGGATGGGGGACTAGGACATGTAAATTCGGTTTTAGCAGTCCTTGAAGATATGGATATATCAATACCTGTTGCCGGAATGGTAAAGGATGATCATCATAGGACGAGAGGTCTGGTAACGAGGGAAAAAGAGGTTGACCTTTCAAAAGACCTAAATTTGCTTAGATTTATTACTGCTATACAGGACGAAGCACATCGCTTTGCCATAGAGTACAACAGAAAGCTTGTACAAAAGAGATATAAGGGTTCTGAGTTAGATAATATAGAGGGAATAGGTCCTAAAAAGAAAAAAGCTTTGTTAAAACATTTTGGGTCTATAAAAAATATAAAAAAGGCAAACGTTGATGATTTGGAAGCTGTTGAGGGAATAAGCCCAGCACTTGCAAAAAAAATATTCGAATACTTTAACGGTGGGAGCAATATATAGATGTCAATATATGCAATATCCGATCTCCATTTGGCTTTAAGTATAGACAAGCCAATGGATATTTTCGGTGAAAGATGGTATAATTACATGGAAAGACTAAAACAAAATTGGATAAAAATCGTAGATGATGAAGATTATATTATTATACCGGGCGATATCTCATGGGCTACGTATCTTGAACAAGCCTATGAAGATTTTAAATTTATTGAATCGCTGCCTGGAAGGAAGATAATATCAAAAGGGAATCATGATTATTGGTGGACCACATTAAGTAAATTGAATAAATTCTTAGATGCCAATAATTTTAAATCTATAAGTTTTATGCATAATAACAGTTTTTCTGTAGAAGGAATTACTTTTTGCGGTACCCGAGGATGGAAATGCCCTGGAGATGATGAATTTAATAAAGAGGATGAAAAGATATTTGAAAGGGAACTTCAGAGGCTGGAACTTTCCTTAAAAAGTTCCTGTAGTGAATCAAGGGATGAAAATATCATTGTAGCAATGCACTATCCACCCTTTAATGCAAAAAAGGAGCCGTCAAAATTTGTGGAAATAATGAGGAAATATAATGTACGAAGATGCATATACGGTCATTTACATGGAGCAGGTTTTAAAAGCGCAGTAATTGGAGATGTTGACGGGATAGAATTTAATCTTGTGTCAGCGGATTTTTTAAATTTCGAGCCGTTAAAGCTGCAAATTTTGTAATGTCATAGAAAATGATTCTTTAAAAATTTTAATTTTTCTCGTTTATGAAAAAACTAGATTTTACTAGTGGACAGGCTAATAAAAATTGATTTGGGATCTTTTTAATGACTGACTCAAAAAAATTTTAAAGCTTAATATTGGCTTTTCAAAATATATTATGTTATAATGGAATGGCTGATTTTTTGTACATCGTAATATTACGCTTAAAATTTAGGATTTTAGGCTCAAGGATTAGACCGGTTTTCGGTACATAGTAATTGAAAATCAAATTATTATTAATATAAACCAAACAATGGGAGGAACGGTTATAAAATGAGTGTTAAAGTAGAAAAAACGGAAAAAAATAGAGTTCGACTTGAAATAGAAGTTGATGCTGCAAAGTTTGAAGAAGGATTACAAAAATCCTATTTAAAGAACGTAAAGAGATTTAATGTTCCGGGCTTTAGGAAAGGTAAAGCTCCTAGAAACATAGTGGAAAGATATTATGGCGTTGAGGTTCTTTATGAAGACGCTATAAATATAGTTTGTTCTGAAGCTTATGATAAAGCAGTAGAAGAAAATGATATTCATCCTGTGGACAGACCTGAAATAGATATTAAGCAAATTGGAAAGGGCAAAAACCTTATTTTTGTTGCAGACGTTACTGTTAGACCTGAGGTTGTTTTAGGACAGTATAAAGGAATCGAAGTTGAAAAGATAGATGTCATCGTAACTGAAGATGATGTAGAAAAAGAAATAAATAAAGTGGCTGAAAAAAGTGCCAGATTGATAACTGTTGAAGACAGGGGTATTCAAAAAGGTGATATAGCTGACATAGACTTTGAAGGTTTTATTGACGGTGTGCCTTTTGAAGGTGGAAAAGCAAGTGGATATAGACTTGAGATAGGATCAGGGAACTTCATTGATGGTTTCGAAGATCAACTTATTGGAGCTATGCCAGGTGATGATGTAGAAGTTAATGTTACGTTCCCAGAGGATTATTCCAATGAAGAACTTGCAGGAAAAAAAGCACTGTTTAAAGTAATTATTAATGATATAAAGATTAAAGAATTACCTGTAATAGATGATGAATTTGCAAAAGACGTAAGTGAATTTGATACCCTTGAAGAGTATAAGAATGACATCAGAAACAAACTTAAAGAAGCTGCAGAACATAAAGCAAGACATGAAACTAAAGACAAGATAATAAACAAAGTATGTGAAAATGCAGAAGTTGAAATTCCTAATGTCATGATACAAAGACACATTGACAATCTTGTTAGAGATTTTGATATGAGATTGCGTTATCAAGGTCTTGACCTTGAAAAGTATCTCAACATTATGGGATTGGAATATACGGATTTTAGAAGTCAATTTGAGAAGAGGGCTGAAGTAGAGGTTAAGACTCAACTTGTTTTAGATGCTGTAAGTAAAGCAGAAAATATTCAGGCAACAGAAGAAGAGTTTGACGAAGAGATTGAAAAGATAGCTGAAAGTTATAAGACTGAAGTGGAAGAATTTAAGAAACATTTGCAGGAAAACGATATAGAATATATTAAAGATACTATAAGAATAAGAAAAACTGTTCAATTCTTAGTTGACAACGCAAAAATCGTTTAATATAGGTTTAATTTGAAAAGTTTGTGGGAAGAAATAAATAAGAATAAGATAGAGGGAGGCATTGTTATGAGTCTTGTGCCAATAGTAGTTGAGCAAACAAACCGTGGAGAACGTTCCTATGATATATTTTCCAGGTTGCTAAAAGATAGAATAATTGTTTTGAGTGACGAAGTAAACGATGCTACGGCGAGTCTTGTAGTTGCACAGATGTTGTTTCTCGAAGCTGAAGACCCGGATAAAGATATACAGCTCTATATAAACAGTCCTGGGGGTTCTGTATCGGCAGGGTTTGCTATTTATGATACCATGCAGTATGTTAAACCGGACGTTTCGACAATATGCATTGGTATGGCTGCAAGTATGGGAGCATTCCTTTTGGCTGCCGGTGCAAAAGGAAAAAGATTTGCCCTTCCTAATAGTGAAATAATGATACATCAACCGCTAGGTGGAACTAGAGGCCAGGCGACAGATATCAAAATACATGCAGATCACATAATCAAAACAAGAGAAAGATTGAACAGGATTTTGAGTGAAAGAACAGGTCAGCCTTTAGAAAGAATTGAAGCAGATACAGAAAGAGACTTTTTCATGTCAGCGGAAGAAGCTAAAGCCTATGGATTGGTAGATGAAGTAATGGAGAGAAGAAAATAAACGAGGTGGTAGGATGTCCAGATATGATGATAAGAAGCAGCTAAAGTGCTCTTTCTGCGGTAAGACTCAAGAGCAGGTAAAAAGGTTAGTAGCTGGACCTGGAGTTTATATTTGCGATGAGTGTATAGAGCTTTGCTCAGAGATAATTGAGGAAGAGTTTGAAGAAGCAAGAACTGATACCGAACTTAATGATATACCTAAGCCTTCGGAAATAAAGGAAATACTGGACCAATACGTGATTGGACAGGAAGCTGCCAAAAAGGCTCTGTCTGTGGCAGTGTATAATCACTATAAAAGAATAAATTCCGATGTTAAAGGATCAGATGTTGAACTGCAGAAGAGCAATATTATAATGCTTGGGCCTACTGGCTCAGGAAAGACTCTTCTGGCTCAGACTCTTGCCAAAATACTCAATGTACCTTTTGCTATTGCGGATGCTACTTCATTGACTGAAGCAGGGTATGTTGGAGAAGATGTGGAGAACATTCTTTTGAAGCTTATACAGGCTGCCGATTATGATATTGAGAGAGCAGAAAAAGGTATAATTTACATCGATGAAATTGATAAGATTGCCAGGAAGTCTGAGAATCCTTCTATTACCAGGGATGTTAGCGGTGAAGGAGTACAACAGGCACTGCTAAAGATTCTAGAAGGAACAGTTGCTTCTGTGCCTCCTCAAGGTGGCAGAAAACATCCTCACCAGGAGTTTATTCAAATTGATACCACTAATATTCTGTTTATCTGCGGTGGAGCTTTTGATGGAATTGAAAAAATTATTCAAAACAGAATCGGTAAAAAATCCATGGGTTTTGGAGCTAATATAGAAAGCAAAAAGTCAATGGATGTAGGAGAAATCTTGAAGCACATCTATCCTCAGGATTTATTGAAGTTTGGATTAATTCCTGAGTTTGTAGGACGTCTACCCATTATGGTATCCCTGCATTCCCTTGATAAAGCAGCTTTGATGCAGATATTGACCGAGCCGAAAAATGCTCTTGTAAAACAGTATAAGAAGCTGTTTGAAATGGATGATGTGGAATTGGAATTTGAAGAAGGTGCATTAGAAGCAATTGCTGAGAAGTCAATAGAAAGGAATACTGGTGCGAGAGGACTTAGAGCTATAATTGAGGAAATTATGCTTGATGTAATGTATGAGATTCCTAGCATGGGAAATGTTGAGAAATGTATTGTTACGAGAGATACAGTATTAAAAAGCACACCTCCTGAAATTGTTATTAATGAGAATAAGAAGTCGATGAAAAAGCCAGTAAAGAAAAAGTCAAATGTTAAGAAAGAGTCAGCTTCTTAAGGAATGGATATTTAAAAAGTAAATTATAAAGTTTTTAAAAAGGGCTAAAGTCTAATGGGAAAAACTCATTGAACTTCAGCCTTTTTTAATTAATATGAAAAACCATTGATTTTATATTTGCACATCTGATAAAATATCTTACTTTTTATCATTTCTTTTTCCTCCTTTGTAATATAATATTTTAATCGATACGAATTCCATTAAATTATCGGAAAGATCTTAAGGAAATGCTTGCCATTTAAAATTATCAGGATAAATTATCTAACATAGTAAATAATATATTTGTAATTTAAAAATATTACATTCACAATAGTTAAAATTACATCTTAGGAGGATATAAAATGCTAACGAGCACTCTCTTTATAATACAGCTATTCTTTTCCATAGTTATAGGACTTTACTTTTTTAATATGCTAAAATCACAGCAAGGAAATAAAAGTGCAATTGAGAAAGAATCAAAAAAGGAACTGGACAAGCTAAGGAAGCTTCGGGAAATTAAACTTTCAGAACCGTTATCCGAGCGTACAAGGCCAACCAGTTTAAAGGATATTGTCGGTCAGGAACAGGGAATTAAGGCACTCCGGGCTGCTTTATGCGGGCCCAACCCTCAGCATGTAATTATATATGGACCACCTGGGGTGGGAAAAACAGCTGCGGCAAGGGTAATCCTAGAAGAAGCAAAACAAAATGACATGTCACCTTTTAAAAAAGACGCTAAATTTGTGGAGGTAGATGCAACGACACTGCGATTTGATGAAAGAGGAATAGCGGATCCCCTTATTGGATCGGTACATGATCCTATATACCAAGGCGCAGGGGCTTATGGGGTGGCAGGAATTCCGCAGCCAAAGCCGGGAGCTGTTACAAAAGCACATGGTGGAATACTGTTTCTGGATGAAATAGGGGAATTACATCCTATACAGATGAACAAACTGCTTAAAGTTTTAGAGGACAGGAGAGTCTTTTTAGAGAGTGCATATTATAGCTCGGAGGATAAGAATATTCCTTTACACATACATGAGATATTTCAAAAAGGTTTGCCGGCCGATTTCAGGCTTGTAGGAGCAACAACGAGAACTGCAGATGAAATTCCGCCAGCAATAAGATCCAGGTGTGTAGAAATATATTTTAGACCGCTTACAACAGAAGAAGTGAGAGAAATTGCAAGAAATGCGGCACAAAAGGGCGGTTTTATACTGGAAGAAGGCGGGGATGAATTAATAGCCAAATATGCGCAAAATGGAAGAGATGCAGTAAACATAGTACAAATTGCCGGAGGAGTGGCATTAGTAGAGGAAAGAAATCTTATAAAAAAGTCGGATATAGAATGGGTTATTGAGTTTGGAAAATATAATCCACGGATAGATAAAAAAGTGGATAAAGGAGAACAGATAGGCTGCGTTAATGGTCTGGCGGTATTTGGGAACTGTACCGGAATGGTGCTGGAAATAGAAGCTGCAGCTACTAAAACTTTAAGTGGAGAAGGCACTTTGAAAATTACAGGAATAATTGAAGAGGAGGAAATGGACGGAAGGGGACATAGATTAAGAAGAACGAGTACTGCAAGAGCTTCTGTTGAGAATGTGTTAACGGTTTTAAAAAGAGTTTTTGATATAGAGTACAGGGATTATGATTTACATTTGAATTTCCCGGGAGGTGTTCCTATTGACGGACCTTCAGCAGGTATTGCGATAGCTACTGCTGTATACTCGGCAATAAAAAATGTCCCTATAAGCAGCGAGATTGCAATGACAGGAGAAATATCCATTCGGGGCAAAGTAAAGCCTGTAGGAGGAGTTATTGCGAAAGTTGAAGCAGCCATGAATGCCGGTATTAAAAAGGTAATAATAGCGAAGGACAACTGGCAGGAAATATTTAAAACTATGGATATTGAAGTAATACCTGTTGATAACATATTTGAAGTCAGGGATATTGTATTTGGAAGAAAAGAAAAAGGAGAGGCTGAGAATATCTCAATACAGGGAAATCCTATCAATGTATTGAGTGCATCGGGAGCATAAAAATTACAGCTTACTTAAAGCAGAACTGTAAAATGGAACGGTTTTAAATGAGGTGGCAAGAAGCCAACTCATTTTTTTATATTAATATTATTACTGTTTATTTTGTCCATTTATCAGTTCTTCTCGAAATTAAATATTTGTGATATGCTATAGTTTATTAAAAGAAATTATTCGTAAGTTGATTGAACTTAGATTACTTGGGGGTTGAATCTATAATCAAATTTTTTATACTTTGATATGTGGGCATGATAAAATACTATAAAAGGAAAAATAAAAGATAAGCAGGTGTTGGAATTGATAGATAAAATTATTCTGGGAATTGAAACAAGTTGTGATGAGACTTCGGCGTCGGTGGTGAGAAACGGACGTGAGGTACTTTCGAATGTTATATCCTCACAGGTAGATTTACATCAAAAATATGGCGGTGTGGTTCCGGAAATTGCATCTAGAAAGCATGTTGAGCTGATTATACCGGTGGTTAACCAAGCAATGGAGGAAGCCGGAATAACACCGGATTCTATTGATGCAGTAGGAGTAACTTATGGGCCAGGCCTTGTTGGTGCACTACTGGTGGGATTATCAGCTGCCAAGGCAATAGCTTTTGCTTGGGACAAGCCTCTAGTAGGGGTACATCACATTGAAGGGCATATTGCTGCCAATTATATAGAATATAAAGAACTGGAGCCACCTTTTGTGTGTCTGGTGGCATCGGGAGGTCACAGTCACATTGTGTATGTTGAAGATTATGATAGCTTTAAAATCCTCGGAAAGACAAGGGATGATGCGGCCGGTGAGGCTTTTGACAAGGTTGCAAGGGCAGTAGGTTTGGGTTATCCCGGTGGGCCGTTGATTGATAAAAAGGCTAAGGAAGGCAATCCTAAAGCTATCGATTTTCCTAGGGTATATTTTGAAAAAGGCTGTTTTGATTTTAGTTTTAGTGGGATTAAGACAGCGGTATTAAATTATTTGAACAATGCAGAACAAAAAGGTGAGAAGTATCGTATTGAAGATATTTGTGCAAGTTTCCAGGCTGCGGTTGTAGATGTATTAGTGACAAATTTAATATCTGCAGCAAAACAGGTAGATTCAAAAAAGGTTGCATTGGCAGGTGGTGTAGCTGCAAATTCAGCGCTTAGGAGAGAATTGGAAGAACGGGCAGGTAAGGCTGGTCTTGAAATATACTATCCAAGTCCCATCTTGTGTACTGACAATGCAGCAATGATTGCATGTGCTGCATATTATGAGTTTAATAGAGGTAATGTATCGGATTTAAATTTGAATGCCATACCGGGTTTAAAACTTGGAGAAAGAGCATAGATTCAAATCTGTGGATAACTAAAAGTTATCCACAGATTAATATTATTTCCCGATATTTTAAACTTCTAATGGGTTATGGAAGTTTGTGGTATAAAATTTGGCAAATTATGTCTTAAATATATGCGTTTTTAGTATAACAAAGTTGCTACAGAATTGTAAAAAATTTTACGTGCGACTTATACAAAAGACTAAATGGTAAAATGCTGAAAGCCGGTTATATCAGTATTTTGAGAAATTGAACCAAAAAAATAATAAATAAATTAATATTCCGTTTACGTAATTTTATGATATAAAATTAATTTTTTATAGGACAAAAGTCCTATAAAAATTTTGACGAATTATACCCAATGTTGTTGAAATTTATTTTGTGAATAATGTGGAAATATTTCTCCAACCCCTATAAAATCTAAGGGTATAATTGTGGATAACGTTGTGGAAATTGTGGATTAATATGTGCATAATTATTTTACAAGATATAAGAAAATTAATGAATGTACAAATTTTATGTATACTTAAATATTAAAATAGTTCTAATTTAAATATTTCAATTTGGATTAAATTGCTATTTACATAAAAGTAAAAAATGAACGTTAAGTATTGAATAACATGGATTGGAAATACCTAACAATTTTCTAAAAGGGTGAATTATGAATACAGCAACAAAGGATTATATTATAAATACAGTATATAGAACCAATATTCTTCCGGTTATTTCTGCTTGTAACACGTCGTGCGTTTTTTGCAGCCATAAGCAGAATCCTAAAGAAGTGGAAGTATATAGACTTGATAAACTTGAACTTTGTGATTTTGAAGAGATTATTGAATTTTTGTCTCCCGATAGAAAAATAATTATCGGGGAGTCGGCAACCAGGATTATTGAAGGAGAGCCCCTTCTCCATAAAAACTTTATAGAGATTGTGGAAATGGTGAGAAGTAAATATAAAACTACTCCGATACAGATAACTACCAATGGAATTTTGCTCAATGAAAAGTTGGTAAATAGATTTTTAGAGTTAGGAGACATAGAGCTTAATGTGTCGGTAAACAGCATCAGAGATGACAGAAGAAGAGAAATATTGGGGCTAAAAAGTCCGGATGCTATTAAGGAAAAGCTAGCTCTGCTTAAAGGGAGAATTAATTATACAGCCAGCGCTGTTTTTGATCCCAATTACATGGAATATGAAGAAATTGAAGAAATGGCTGAGTTTTTAGATGAAAACGGTGCCAATTCCATCCGATTGTTTTTGCCGGGATATACCTATTTGACAGGAAGGCATCTTGAATTGGAGACCTTATACAATGATGTTTGCGCCTATGTAAAGAAATTTAAGCAAAAAAATAGCATACCGATAATTATTGAACCTTCCTATATTTTTGATTTGAAGGCGAGAATTGAAGGCGTTGTGAAGAATTCAGCAGCCCAAGAGGCAGGGATTCAGAAAGATGATATTATTGTGGGGGTGAACAATGAAAAGGTTTTAACCAGGGTTGAGGCTTTCAACAAAGTTTTCCGCTTAAAGGACCCTCATTTGGATATAATCCGGGGCGATAAAAAATTTAAAGTAAGACTTAAGAAAGAGAAAAATACTTCTCCAGGTTTTATAATGCTCTACGATATTGATCCAGATGAGGCGGAAAGAATAAGGAAACTTGTGAAAAGGCACAAAAGCAATAATGTGCTTTTTATAACCTCTGAGCTTGCATATTGCGTTTTAAAGTCTCTTTTTGATGCAGTAGAATTTGACTTTAACTACGATATAATAAAAGCTCCTAATGCCTTTTTTGGAGGAACTATTAAGTGTGCAGGACTACTAACAGTTCAGGATATTATAGATAGTGCCAAGACCTACATAAAAGAAAAAGGGAAGCCTGATTTGATAGTGCTTCCGCCAATTATGTTCGATAATAGGAAAAGGGACCTCTTAGGAAGAAAAATAGATGAAATTGAGGCAGTACTTAAAACTGCCGTAGATATACCATAAAAAAGGTTGAGTTTATTTAAATAGAATTTATTAACCACCTTTATACATCCTGTAGTACTCAGTAACCTTTTTTACATAGTTCTGAGTTTCCGAATAGGGAGGAATTCCATTATACTTTCTTACACTGCCGGGACCTGCATTATAAGCAGCCAAGGCAAGGCTTATATTTCCATTGAAGGCCTTTAGCTGATCTCTTATATACCTTGTACCGCCGTCTATATTCTGATCAATGTCCCAAGGATCGGTAACGCCAAGAGCGTCTGCCGTTCCTGGCATTAATTGCATCAAGCCTTGAGCGCCGGAATGGGACAGTGCTTTAGGATTAAAACTAGATTCCTGCTTTATAATAGCACGGATAAGATTTGCATCTACTCCATATTTTTGAGAAGCTTTTTCAATACTTGAGTTAATAAGATCCATTAATTCCGACTTGTTTTCAGGTATATAAGAAGTACTTGCTGCTCTAGTTCTTGTAGCTCTTTCCACATCGGAAGATCTGTCGTTTCCGAATTTATCTACAGCATTTAATATCCTAGTGCCGGATTTTTTTGTAGGTTCTTCTATGAAGGTACTATTTGAAACAATATCTTCAGCCGATTCTAAAACCTCTTCAAAAGATATGCTACTTGTATTTGCAGTTTTTATTTTAATAGGAAGTCTGCTTTGTATTTCACTAAGTTTTGCACTGAAAATATCGCTTACTTTCATTGAAATCACCGAACCTGTTAGTTGTATTTGAATTAGCTAGTTAAAAAAGTGAACTAATAATTCTAATTATTTATCGGATGATTTTAAAATAAACATTATAGGCAAAAAATATCATCTTTAAGGTGATCAAAACTGTAGATAGAGTAGTGGAAGTTATGAAACTTCACGCTTGCTTCGTTTCACAAATTTTGAGCAGGCATTTTTCTGTTTACCGTCATATTTTCTTACAGTAAATAACTGGCATATTCCATAAGCTTTTTCTTCGATTTTACTTGTATCATAGACAATGAAATTTTCGCAATCCAAACAAGTGTTTATACGCCGCTTAAGGGAGTTAAACTCGGGTATAAATCTATGCTTTGAGCAAACATAGTCTTGAGATACTACACCCTTTTCAATACACAATATGTCATTGTTGATAGTAATAGCAGTTCCCTTAAGGCAATTGCTGCATGATCTTGTTTTTTTAGAATTCAAAACTTTCTCCTCCTAATAAGATGGTTAGAACTCTTTTTGTAATAAATTCTATTTATAGGGTGCTAATCCATTATAACACTGTAAAAGCTGCTGTGGAAGAATACGGGAAATATTATAGAGACAAATTTAAGTTTTCAAAAATAGTCAATTGATATATAATTATTAAAAAGATGGGCATTTACAGTTTGTAAATTAAATAGAAAACTTTTTTACCAGGGAGACAAATATGAAAAAACCAACAGTATTGAGAAAAAGATATATTCCTTTTGAAACGGTTGATATATCGGGCGATGAGCTGATATCAAGAAGTGATGAGTTGCTAGTGACCCGATGGAAACCTATCAAAAGTCGCTCGGATATTTCCGGGGGCATGTCTTATACTTTTTTAAAGGAAGGATATAAAGTTAGCAAATTTTTAGGTCCGTCCGGTGAATTTAAATATTGGTATTGTGATATCATAAATGTGGATTATGATGAGGAAGCAGATAAATATGTTTTGACCGATTTGCTTCTTGATGTAAAAATAATGCCCGATGGCTCTGTAATAGTATTGGATGTAGATGAAGTTGCAGAGGCAATGGAAAAAGGAATTATTACAAAAGAAGAGGCATGTACGGCGTTAAGAACTTTGGCTAAAATACTGGAAATGGCTTATAGCGGTAAGTTTCCGCCTCCGGTTTGCTTGGAGTAAATGAGCTTATTTTAAATTTAGTTTTAGTAATTCGGAAATAGTATGGATTGTTTGATGGAGGATAAAAATGAAAAGACGTATAGATTTGCATACCCATTCCACTGCATCGGACGGCAGTATGAGTCCTAGGGAATTGGTAAGGCACGCAAAGGAAAACGGACTTAGTGCAATGGCTATTACCGATCATGATACGATAGACGGTGTTGATGAAGCATTAGATGAAGGTGCAAAGATTGGTATTGAAGTAATTGCCGGAGTAGAGATAAGTGTTGACTTTGACCCTGAGATGCATATTTTAGGATACTTTTTTGGTGATTCCTATAAAAATATGGAGCCCACATTAGAAAAGCTTAGGATTAGCAGGGATGAGCGAAATCCCAAAATGGTTGAAAAACTTAGAAGTTTAGGGTTTGATATAACCATGGAAGAGGTTCAGGCAGAAGCTAAAGGCAATATTGTAGCAAGGCCCCACATGGCCAGTGTCTTGTTAAAAAAAGGCTATGTACAAAGTATCCGGGAAGCTTTTGATAAATATATTTCTGAGGGTAAACCGGCCTTTGTCAAGAAAGAAAAAATGTCTCCGGAAGAGTGTATAGAAACCATAACTAAAGCCGGAGGAATACCGGTGATTGCCCACCCAATTTTCCTTAACCGCACATGGGATGAGATAGATGTGCTGGTTGAAAGGCTAAAAAAGGTTGGACTTAAAGGAATTGAAACCTATTATGTTGAGAATTCGGAAGAGGATACCGATAATCTCTTGAAAATAGCCGTAAAGCATAATATTATACCTACAGGCGGAAGTGATTTTCACGGAACATTTAAGCCGGATATAAATATAGGTGAAGGAAAAGGAAACTTATATGTGCCGTATGAGGTGCTGGAAAGGCTTAAAAAGTTGTAAAAAAAGAACCCATATAGAATGGGTGAAGTTGGGGAGTTAATATTAAATATTTAAAAATTGTATATAAAAAATGAATAATTTCTAATGGAATAGAATATACTTATACTATTAATGTTATATTAATCTGATATTGGATTATTTTAGAAAGATTAGCGTGCTTCAAATAGTATTTTATTATATTTTAGAGGACAAAAACAATAGTAAATAGTACTTATTTATATAGGAATATAGTACTAAAAGCTACAAAAACATGGAACTTGACATAGAAGTAAAAAGTGATATAATTAATAAATGCAGTAAGAAATTTTGATAATGGTGCCCTTTCATTGGAAGGGTTATTTTTATCTGAGAAATAATTTGATAAAAGGTGTAATTCAATGTCCAAGGAAGCGAAAAAGACAATTGCCCAAAATAAAAAAGCCCGGCATGACTACTTTATTGAGCAGACTTTTGAGGCAGGGATTGTTTTATCCGGTACAGAAGTAAAATCTATCCGTCAAGGAAAAGTTACCATTAAGGACAGTTATGCAATTATTAAAGATGGAGAAGTCTTTATTATCGGTATGCATGTAAGTCCTTATGAACAGGGAAATATATTCAACAAGGATCCTTTACGGGATAGAAAACTTTTGCTGCACAGGTATGAAATAAATAAGCTTATCGGTTCAATACAGCAGAAGGGCATGTCTTTAGTTCCTATTGAGTTATACTTCCGCAACGGCAAGGTAAAACTTGAGTTGGGACTTGGAAAAGGTAAGAAGTTGTACGATAAGAGGGAAGATATAGCAAAGAGAGACGCAATGCGTGAGATTGACAGAAGGATAAAAGAAAGCAGTAGGTAGCTTGAAAATTTTATATATGGGGGCGTAATGGTTTCGACGGGATTATTGAGACTTGAATAGCGGGTAGAGGATTCTCGTTGGCCTCTTTAAAAAACGAGAAACTAAAATAAACGCTGAAAACGATAATTTCGCTTTAGCTGCTGCCTAATATAGGCGGCCCGTCAGTCCGGGGTTCCTGCACCTCGGGTCACTGGCGTCATTAAGTCAGGCCTTTTGAGTGGGAAGGTTAAACTCTAGAACTATCACA
>Ga0134092_1002376_pt1 | contig 14514 bp, 16 predicted proteins | sample 3_6taG_FD_94454 | JGI IMG/M metagenome (GOLD analysis project Ga0134092, IMG submission 94454) | Switchgrass degrading microbial communities from high solid loading bioreactors in New Hampshire, USA - 3_6_20_6_A3 metaG | ecosystem: Engineered > Bioreactor > Semi-continuous > Anaerobic >...
GAAGTAGTGGCTGTGGGTGAAAAGGTCAGTCATATTAAAGTAGGTGATCCGGTAGCCGTAGACCCGGTGGTTAGCTGTGGAGAATGTAGTATGTGCACTATAGGTCGGCATAATATTTGTCATACTGTTAAATGTTTAGGTGTGCAAACAGATGGTTGTTTTACGGAGGTTGTTAAGATAAAGGCTAACCGGGTTTATCCCTTTAGTCCTGAAATCGATTGGGATACGGCGGCTTTAGTGGAACCTTTTAGTGTAGCAGCTCAAATAGCTGAACGTTTACGGATTAATGAAAAGGACAGGGTCTTAATTATCGGCGGCGGAACCATTGGCTTGGCTTTACTGCAGGTAGTTCAGGGGGTATATCAGGCTGAAGCCATAGTGGCAGACCTTGTGGAATCTAAATTAAAGTTAGCTCAAGAAATGGGAGCTAAAGGTGTTATTAATTCCGGTCAGGTTAATGCAGTAAAAGAGGCTCAAAAAGTATGGGATAATAAAGGACCATCGGTAATTGTAGAGGCTGTAGGAAACAGTAAACTCTTGCAAAGTCTAATTGCAGATGCACCTCCGGGATGTCGGGTAGGTGTTATTGGGTTTATGGCAGAACCTATTCAGATTTCTCCCATGGAAATTACGAAAAGGGAATTAGAGATTATCGGTTCTAGAATGAACAGGGATAAATTACCTGATGTTTTAAATTGGTTTAAAGAAGGGAAAATCTCTAATCCTCAAAAATTAATAACCCACAAATTTAAGTTGAAAGATGCCCAAAAAGCCTTTGAGTTGATTGAGAAGGATCCTGGGCAAGTATGTAAAGTAATTTTAGAGTATTAGGGAGGAAGAACTATGATATTAGACAAATTTAATCTTCAAGGTAAAGTTGCTATTGTCACAGGAGCAAGTAGAGGTATAGGTCAGGGTATTGCTGTAGGTTTAGCGGAAGCTGGAGCTGATATTGTAGGTGTAGCTACCCGCGGTATGGAAGAAACCAAAGCTAAAGTGGAAGAGGCTGGAGGAAAATTTGTGGCCGTAAAAGCCGACCTTACTTCCTTGGAACCAATCGATGAAATAATTAAGGTTACCTTGGAGGAATTTGGTAAAATTGATATTTTAGTTAATAATGCCGGAATTATCAGACGTCAGCCTTGTTTAGAATTTAGTCTGGAAAACTGGGACGATGTTATGAACGTTAACATAAGAACTGCCTTTTTCCTGGCTCAGGCAGTAGCAAAACAGTTTGTCCGTCAAGGTACAGGCGGTAAAATAATTAATATTGCTTCTATGTTGTCTTTCCAGGGGGGGATTTTGGTACCTTCTTATACCGCCAGTAAAAGCGCTATTGCCGGGGTAACAAAAACCATGGCCAATGAATGGGCGAAGTATAATATTAACGTTAATGCCATTGCTCCCGGTTACATTGCTACAGATAATACTGCACCCATTAGAGAAGATGAGGTACGGAACCAGTCTATTTTAGACAGAATACCCGCCGGTCGTTGGGGGTCACCGGAAGACCTAAAAGGTGCTGCTGTATTTTTGGCCTCCAGTGCCAGTGACTATATGCAGGGCCACATTTTAGCAGTTGACGGTGGTTGGTTGGCAAGATAAAAGGAAGGTGAGAATTATGGCAAGTTTAAAGGGTCCTGTCCAAGCCCTGGATAGGGCTTTCACCTTAATAGAAATCATCGCCAATTTTTCTGAACCTCTATCTCTTAGAGAAATAACCGAGTTAGCCGGTTTGCCTAAACCTACAGTTTATCGTATCCTTTCAAGTCTTGAAATATGGGGATATGTGGAGCAAGATAATGAAAAAAAGTACAGGTTAGGTACAAAATTTCTGGTCTTAGGTAATATTGTTGAGGAAAGGCTGGAGATTAGAAAAATCGCTCATCCATATTTAGTAAAGTTAAATCAAGAAACTAAAGAAACTGTCTTTTTAGGAGTAATGGACAAAGGTCGCTGTTTATATATTGATAAGCTGGAAAGTCATTATTCGGTTCGTTTGTTTTCCAGGGTTGGTACGCGCAACTATTGCCACAGTACTTCTATAGGTAAATGTTTATTATCAGGTTTAAAAGATAAAGAAGTATTAGAAATATTACGGACTCAGGGTATGCCTCAGTTGACTCCCCAAACTATTACCGACCCTCAGATTTTTTTAGATCATTTGCGTCAAGTTCGGGCACAGGGTTATTCCCTTGACCATATGGAAAACGAAGAAGGTGTTTGTTGTATAGCTGCCCCTATCAGAAATTACCAGGGGAAAATAGTTGCTGCGGTGAGCATTTCCGGACCTATCCAGAGAATCACAAATGAAGTAATAGAAAATTTATTAAAACCTGCTCTATTGACGACTGTAAACGATATTTCCAAGGCTCTGGGCTTTAAAGAACTGGCATAGTTTTTCTTTTCAGGGGGAAACTAAAGGATAAGTCAACTAAAAGGAGGCTAATGCCGGATGAGTGGAGAAAAGCCTAACACTATAGAGACTGAGACCAGAATAAAAAGCAATACTTTTGTACCGACGGAAGAAGGTTCGGCTACCTTGGAAAGTCTAGATGGGGAAGGTATCACCGCCAAGTATGAACAAGGGCAAACTAAGTATACGGAAGGTTTTCGCGGAGCACCCTGGAGTCGGGAAGACAGTCTAAAGTTTATGTGTGACGAAGTAGGGGTAAATATGGATAATTTAATTTCAGGGATTGAAAAGGACAAATCAGATATGGAAATGGCTCAAGAGCTTGGTGTTTCTGTAAAAACCGTCAAGGCATTAAAGGAACGCTTTTTCAGTCATGGCTTACAATCTATAGAGGGTCAAGATTAAAAACTTGGGAATATCAGTGTGGCGAAGTCAAGAGAATTTTGCCTCCCTCTTTTTGGGGAGGCATTTTTATTTTGGTTGCCTGTGGCAAATTTTGATTTTTGCAGTAATTGGCAAAGCCTATCTCCTAAAAAAAGTTGCCCCTTTACCGAATAAATATAAAGACATCAAGAGTAAACAAGATTAGGAGGTAGTTTTGGTCATGAAAAAGTTTCAAGTAGTTATTTTAGCTTTACTAGTCTTATTAATGGCTACCACCGGAACGGGCTGGGCTAACGTTTCCGGAGAAAGTCAGTTAGAAAAAGAAATGCTGGATTTAGTCAATGCAGAAAGGGCTAAAGTAGGTTTAGAACCATTGATAATGAATGACGACTTAGTCCAATTGGCTAGAATGAAATCCCAAGACATGATTGACAAAAATTATTTCTCCCATACTTCACCAACCTATGGTGATCCTTTTACCATGATGAAAAATTACGGGATTAAATACCTGGCAGCAGGTGAAAACTTAGCCGGTAATTCAAGTATACCAGGTGCTCATCAGTCTCTTATGAATTCTCCCGGTCATCGGGCAAATATTTTAAATCCTGATTTTACTCATATTGGCATTGGTGTAGTAAAAGGTGGACCTTACGGGATGATGATCACCCAGATGTTTATTAAAGCTGACGGAGATCTTACCAACAATAAAAATATCCCCGAAAAAATGCCAGAAGAAAACAATAAACCTGAAGAAAATAATAAACCAAAGGAAGAAAATAATCAGGAAAAACACGTTCCAGGGAAAGAAAATCATGGGAAAAGCCATGAAAAAATTATAATTATCTTAAATAACAAGAAAATAGAATTTGACGTTGAACCTTTTATTAATAAAGCCAACAGAGTAATGGTTCCTCTTAGATTTATTTCCGAAGAAATGAAATATGATGTTGACTGGGATGGTAATCAACAGGAGGTTTGTGTCAAAAATTCCGACAAAAAAATTTCCCTTTGGATTGGGAAACCAAACATAAGAATTAACGGTTTAACTTTAATTAATGACTGTTCTCCAGAATTACATAATAACCGGACAATGGTACCCTTAAGACTAATTGCGGAATTAATGGATGCTAATGTAGTTTGGGATTCTCAATTAAGAGAAGTAAGAATTAGCAAGTAAGAAAAAATAAGTTTGGCGGTAGGAGATGTTTTCCTGCCGCTTTTTTTGTGAAACTAGCCAGATAAGGATATTAAAGGTATAATTTACTTTAGGGTTAATATCTTTGGTCAGAAATATCTTTTTAGTATTTAGGCCGATAAAAAATAAATATCTGACAAGTAATGTGGCCCGGGAGCTCATTCTGACTAAAAAGCTTACTTGTAAGAGAAATCTGACAAAAGATACTTTTGATAAGATAAGTCTGACCCTAAATATATCTTTTAAGAAAAGTCTTAACCTAAACCTCAACCTTAACCTTAAATAAAGGGGGAGAAATATATGAAAAAACTTTACCGTTCTACCAAGGACAAAAAGATAATGGGTGTTTGTGGTGGTTTAGGACAATATTTTGGTATGGATCCGACTATTATCAGGTTAGCCTGGGTAATCTTATCTGTAGCTTTTACTTTTATAGTAGGCGGAATTTTAATTTATTTTGTTTGTGGCTTGATAATTCCTCGACAGCCTGATTATATCGATATAACGGTGGTTAATGAGGTAGACGATTAAATGAAACCCGCTATTATAGTTTTGGGCCATGGTAGCCGGAGAGAAGATGCTAATGAGGAAATCAGGGAAATAGCCGGAAAGTTGGCGGCAAGGGATAAGGAGAGTTTATACCAGGTAGCCTTTTTCCAATTTGGGGAGCCTTCCCTTGGGGAGGCTTTAAAATTACTGGTTGAAAGTGGTGTAAATAAAATAATCGTTTTGCCTTTATTTTTAACGGTAGGCAGCCATATTCACCAGGGTATACCTGAAATCATCTCCAGGTTTCAAAAAGACTATCCCGGACTTAATATTTCTCTGGCTAGACATTTAGGAGCCGACCCGCTCATTATCCGGTTATTGGAAGAAAGAATAAAAGAAGTTACAGAAAGAAGTTGCAAAAATAAATAATTATATGCAGAATCAATAAAAATATGCAAACTTTGTTTAAAAAAATATTTAGTGGGTAAAGATAGTAGGAAAAGGCATAACCCCATAACAATAACTGTAAAAATCCCCGTTTTTAACGGGGATTTTTACTTTTGCTCATAAATTTTTTCCTCATAAACTTCTTGGCAATTGGGACAGTAACTGATTTGGTAACTTAAACCGTCTTCTTCCGTTGTTTTTAATCTTTTTTCTAAAGGGACTTCGCAATTTAAACAGAGGGGTGGAATAAACTTATGCAGATTCATGGTCTCACCTTCAAAAATAATTTACTATTATTCTTTTACTTTTTATAAATTTAATGCTCAACTCATATGTATAATCTTAAGTATTTATTATCCTTTATTTAAGTCGGTCTTTTTAGACGCAAAACCACTTTTGTCAAAATAGTAAGATTAGCATATCATGTTTCTGAAAATTGAAAAAGAAAGGGGAGTCTTGAATGAAACTGGAAGATGTTCGGCACCGTTTAGCAAAACACCCGGAAAAACAGTATAAACGACGTCCTTTAACAAGTATAAAACAAATTGCCATTCATCACTCTGGCACCCGGGAAGGTGATGCTTTTAGTTTTGCTCGTTATCACGTTCATGAAAACGACTGGCCGGGGATTGGCTACCATTATGTTATCCTAAAAGACGGTACTATTCAATGGACTAATGATTTGGAAGTTATCAGCTACCATGTACAAAATCATAATCCTTCAGCGGTAGGGATTTGTTTGGTAGGTGATTTTCGAAAAGAGATTATAAATACTAATCAAAAGGATTCATTACGGAGTTTGTGTGAATTTTTGCTGGTAAAACTGTCCTTGAGTCCTTTAAATATTCTAGGACATAATGAGTTACTCCAAGGCAAAACTGAGTGTCCGGCTTTAAATATGAATGAATTAAGGCAGTATTTAACTCAAAATTATGTGGAAATTTATTTAGAAAATAAAAAAATGGATGTTTCCGGTATTATTAAAGAAGGAATTACTTTTGTAGCATTACGGCCTTTTGCCGAACAATTAGGTTATCAAGTTTTTTGGGACGGAGAAAAAAGGAGAATTTATCTAACCAAAAAGTAAAACTAAACAAAATTCCAACCAAAATCTGACCAAAAATTTTAACCCCAGAGCAAAAGCCAGACCAAAGCCATTATCTTAAAAGCATAATCTGACAAATAATTTTAACCTCATAGTAATAATCTGGTCCAAAATATTAACCTCAAAGAAAAGTTCTGACCGGCTCTTTTCACCCAAAGAAAACAATCTCAAAGCTATTTTTATAGTAGCAATTAGGAAACATAATGAAAGGATTAAAGGAGTTTTCACTTAAAAAATCTAATATTTAAGAATTGCAGTCAATATTTAAAACTGTAGAGCCGGGAATGTGATAAATGGTGCAAACTCCCTTGTCAATCCCGGTAATGTCTGGGTAAAATTAAAACAAGGTATTACTGGGATTTTTTTTAAGGGAAGTGAGTCTATGATTAAATTTTTTTCATCTGTAAAACTGGCTGTGGTTTTAATTGCTTCACTGATTATAGCTTCAATATTTGCAACTCTTTATCCGAAAGTTAATGTTTTCAGTTCTTTTTGGTTTAGAGGTCTGTTGCTTTTATTTACCTTAAATTTAGCTGTTTGTACCTTTAAAAGGTTGCCGGCTGTCTGGCATAAAATCTTTCGAAAAGGCGAATTAACCCCTTTTATACTTGCTAATTCTGAATATATAAAAATCGAAGATTCTTCAAACTGTGCAGAAAAGCTTTTAGAGCATTTTAAAGGGAAAGGTTATCGAATCCAAACAAAAGAGGAAAACGGACAACTGTTTATTCAAGCTGAGAAAGGTTTTTTAAATTTAATTGCCCCTCACCTTCTTCATTTTGCTTTAATTGTGGTGCTTATCGGTGCTTTTTTAGGTTCTTTTGGGACAAAAGGCGAAGTAAGGGGGTATGTAGGGCAGACGGTCCCTGTTTCCAATGAACCTGCCATGACTGTGAAAATTAATGATTTTGAAACATTATACGATGAAGACGGTGCCATAGATAATTGGGTTTCTCACCTTACTTTGTATGTTAATAACGAAGAAGTTAAAACAGGGACAACTCGTGTTAATCATCCTTTTAAATATAAAGGAACGGTGTTTTACCAGAGTTCCTATGGCTATACTCATGTGGTAGAACTTGTGGGAGAGTATAATGATACATTTGCTTTGCCTGACCAGAAAGTGTTTAAAATCGGGGATATCCCCTTCAACATAAACCAGGTTAGAGATGGAGCATTGCTTAAAATTTTCCGGGGCCATGAGATTGTAGACAGTATTCTTTTAGCTCCTGGTGATAAGTTTACTTTTCCCAATGGGACGACCTTGACTTATCTAGAATTGATTCCATTTACCATTTTAAGTGTAAAAAAAGACCCGGGGACACCTGTAGTAATGCTGGGATTTGTATTGGTCACCATTGCATCTACTCTCTTTTGGACCGGTCGTTACCAAGAAATAAAGGTTATTCTGGATAGCGGTGAAAATGCTTTATACTACAGGGTGAACTGTAAGAATAAAACTGCGGTGGCGGAAATCAGTAATGAAGTAATTAAAAAGGTAAAGGGGGAATAGGCCCATGGAAAGTTTGCAAACTCCTTTAATGCTGGTTACTTTGCTTTGTTATGTATCGGCTTTTGGCTTATTCATATACGTTTTCTTTTCCCCTCGGGAAAAAGTACGAAAAATTGCACGGGGTATTAATCTCTTAGGTTTTGGCCTTACTACCTTGCTGTTAGGAATAAGGACTGTTCTCATAGCCGGGCTTCCTTTAACAAATACCTATGAGTTTGGTTTATGTTTTGCCTGGGCTATCTCCCTTGTTTTTATAATCATTGATTACCGACATAATTTGACTGCTGCCGGCTTATTTGTTTTACCGTTGATTATTGGGCTCATGGCATGGTTAATTACCTTGGACAACTCTGTAAGGCCCCTTATGCCTGCTCTTAGAAGTCCCTGGCTGGTTATCCACGTTTTGACGGCAGTCATTGCTTACGGTGCCTTTGCCCTTTCTTTTGTTTTGGCAATAATGTACTTGCTTAAAGAAAAACAAAACAGCATGGGAACAGAAAGCAAATGGGCGAGAGCTTTACCTTCTCTTGATTTATTGGATGACCTTTCTTACAAACTGGTTTTTGTCGGTCTTCCTTTTTTAACCATTATGCTGGTAACAGGTGCGGTTTGGGCTGAATATTCCTGGGGTTCTTATTGGAGTTGGGACCCTAAAGAAACCTGGGCGTTAATAACCTGGTTTATCTATTCAGTTTATCTCCATGTACGATTTATGGTGGGCTGGAAAGGCAAAAAAGCAGCTTATCTATCAATATTAGGTTTTGGAGCAGTAATGTTTACTTTTATTGGTGTAACCTACCTGTTGCCGGGTCTTCATAGTTATGTATAATGCACTGGGTTGGTGAGAGGAGGTGAGGCTAGATGGATCATAGCGATGCAACCCTTAAGGATTTTTTGCTTCAGAATAAAGATAATATTTTAGAAAAGTGGTTTAAACTTGTTTTGCAAGAATATCCAGCTGAAACTACCAGGTTTTGGGGAAACTTACAAAATATTTTTACAAATCCGGTAGGAAATAGTTTTTATGAAGGGCTTCAAGGTGTTTATGAAGAACTTCTCCAGGAGAAAACCACTGATAATTTAAGTCTTTATCTGGACAAAATTATCCGCATTAAAGCTGTTCAGGATCTGTCCCCCTCCCAAGCCCTATATTTTTTGCTTTTATTAAAAGGTCTTGTCCGTGAAGAAGTTTCTGTGGGTAAAAACCGGGTGCGAATATCAGTCCGGGATTTACTGGCTTTTGAGACCAGAGTAGATGAAGCTATGCTTTTAGCTTTTAATATCTATATGCAGTGCAGGGAAAAAATTTATCAACTGCGTGTAAGTGAATTAAGAAAAAGGTGCGATTTACTGGAACGTGTGAATATGGCTAATGAAGGCTAAATTAAAAAATTTAAAGTAAAGAGGGTGTTATTATGGCTAAACTTCCCAAACCAGAAGAACTTGCCGTCATAAATTACCAGCCCCCAAAAACCCACTGGATGGATACTCCTGTAGATTTTCGCCCGGGAACCTGGATTTATGCCGGCAAACCCGAGAGTCTAAAAACTGTCGGACTACCAAATCCTAGAAACTGGTCACCTGAAGACGAGGACTGGAAACTTCCCGAAAACTGGAAAGAGATTCTTTTAGAGGGGTTACGGGATCGGTTAGACAGGTTCCGTTCTTTACGTGTTTTTATGGATATCTGTGTTCGCTGTGGAGCCTGTGCCGACAAATGTCATTTTTACTTAGGTTCCGGTGACCCTAAAAACATGCCTGTTTTAAGGGCGGAACTATTACGTTCTGTTTACCGTAAGGATTTTACCACAGCCGGGAAAATTCTGGGGAGATTGGCAGGTGCCCGGGAACTGACTTATGATGTTGTCAAAGAGTGGTTCTATTACTTCTATCAGTGTACAGAGTGTCGCCGGTGTTCTGTTTTCTGTCCCTACGGCATAGATACAGCCGAAATCACTATGATCGGTCGCGAACTCTTGAACCTGATAGGCGTCAATGTGGACTGGGTTGTTACTCCTGTTGCCAACTGTTACATGAAAGGAAACCACTTAGGTATTCAGCCTCATGGTTTAGTAGACTCTTTTGAGTTTTTACAGGAAAATATCTATGATATTACCGGTATTAATATTGATCTTTCCTTTAACCGTAAAGGTGCGGAAATTCTTTATGTGCCACCTTCCGGTGACGTTTTTGCGGATCCGGGAACTTTTAGTCTGATGGGTCAACTAATGCTCTTCCACGAAATAGGGCTGGATTATACTTTGAGCACCTATGCTTCGGAAGGCGGAAACTTTGGTCTTTTCACTTCCAATGAAATGATGAAAAGACTTAATGCCAAAATCTATGCTGAAGCTAAAAGATTAGGCGTTAAGTGGATTTTAGGCGGAGAATGCGGTCACATGTGGCGGGTTATTCACCAGTATATGGATACCATGAACGGTCCTGCTGATTTCTTAGAAGTACCTAAATCTCCTATTACCGGTACCGTATTTGAACACGCTAAATCCACGAAGATGATCCATGTTGTAGAATTTACCGCAGATTTAATCAAACATAACAAGATCAAACTGGATCCCAGCCGTAATGCTGGCCTTAAAGTAACTTTCCACGATTCCTGCAACCCTTCCAGGGCAATGGGATTATTAGAAGAACCAAGATACATTCTGAAACATGTCTGTGATTTCTATGAAATGCCAGAAGAAACTATTAAGGAAAAAACCTTCTGTTGCGGCGGAGGGGCAGGTCTTGGTTCTGATGAGAACATGGAAATGCGGATGCGGGGCGGTTTACCAAGAGCCAATGCTGTTAAATATGTTAAAGAAAAATATGGGGTTAATATGCTTGCTTGTGTTTGTGCAATCGACCGGGCAACCTTACCGCCTTTAATGGAATACTGGGTACCCGGTGTTCAGGTTTGCGGTCTTCATGAATTAGTAGGTAATGCTCTGGTTATGAAAGGGGAAAAGGAGAGAACCGAAAATCTCCGTTTTGAACCCTTAGGAACGGAGGATGATGACTAATGAAAAACCGTAATGTTATTATCGGTTTGGCTATATTTGTTGTTTTAATCACCATTCCTTTCTGGTATGGTGCAGGGAAAGAGTCTAAGGCCCCTGAGTTAAGTCTGGATACACCTGCTATTCAGGCTTTGGATGAGAAAAAATGCATTGAAGACACTGAATTTATGCGTTCTAATCATATGGAGTTATTAAATGACTGGAAGGTCCAGGTTGTGCGGGAAGGTAATAGAATATATGTGGCCGAAGACGGTAAGGAATATTTAATGAGTTTGCAGAATACCTGTTTAGAGTGTCATTCCAATAAAGAAGAATTCTGTGATGCCTGTCATGATTATTCCGGGGTAGAACCTAACTGCTGGACCTGTCATGTTGAGCCAGAGGAGGTAAAATGATGGATATTTCAAGAAGGAAATTTTTAAAGGTTGGTGGAGCGAGTATCCTAGCCTTAGGTGCGCTGCCTTTACGAAATGTCTTAGCCGGCACACCGGGTTCTTATAAACCTGACAGTAAAGCCCAAAAAGCCAAAAACTGGGCTATGGTTATAGACGTGAATAAGTTGGAAGATGATTTGGAAGCTTGTATCGCTGCCTGTCATAAGATTCATAATGTTCCTGATATTGGAAATCCCAAGGAAGAAATTAAATGGGCCTGGATTGATACTTATGAACATTTATTTTTAGATAATAAACATGATTATCTGGATGAAGAAATGAAAAATAAAAAATTCCTGGCTCTTTGTAACCATTGTGAAAATGCAGCCTGTGTTCGGGTATGTCCCACCAAGGCAACCTTTAAAAATGCAGAAGGCATAGTCATGATGGATTTCCACCGCTGCATAGGCTGTCGCTATTGTATAGCTGCTTGTCCTTACGGTGCGCGCAGTTTTAACTTTAGAGATCCCCGTCCTTATATTGAAGAAATTAATCCGGAGTTCCCCACCAGGATGAAAGGCGTTGTGGAAAAATGTAATTTCTGTGCAGAAAGACTCGCTGTTGGTTTACAACCTGCTTGTGTAGAGGCTAGCAAAAACGGGGGAATTATTTTTGGTGATTTAGATGACCCCAATTCCGAAGTAAGAAAAGCGCTGGCTGCCCATCATACCATACAGCGGAAAACAAACCTAGGTACGCAGCCTAAAGTCTTTTATATTGTATAAGGAGGGGTAGGATATGCTGGAAAAGGCTTTAATAAAAGAGAGGAATAATAGTTTCTACGGTTGGCTGTTTTTCCTGCTGGTTTTAATAGGCATAGGAATGGGTGCCTATATTTATCAGTTAATTGAAGGGTTAACTGTTACCGGAATGAGTCGGGATATTTCCTGGGGGTTATATATCGGACAATTTACCTTCTTTGTGGGAGTGGCCGCTTCTGCAGTAATGCTGGTTTTACCTTACTACCTGCATAATGTGAAAGAATTTGGTCGGATTACAGTTGTCGGTGAGTTTTTAGCTATTGGTTCGGTTATTATGTGTATGCTCTTTATCCTAGTGGATATGGGTATGCCTATGCGTGTTTTAAATATGATTTTGCATCCTACACCCACCTCTCCTATGTTCTGGGATATGGTGGTGTTATCCGGTTACTTGCTTTTGAATTTATTTATCGGTTGGAATGTTTTAGAGGCGGAAAGTAAAGGTGTTCACCCGCCTAAATGGGTTAAAGTTCTAATTTACATTTCTATTCCTTGGGCGGTGAGCATTCATACTGTAACGGCTTTCTTATATTCAGGTTTGCCCGGTAGACACTATTGGTTAACCGCATTAATCGCACCTAAATTTTTGGCTTCTGCTTTTGCTACCGGTCCTGCTCTGTTAATAATTATTTGTTTCCTTTTAAAGAAATTTGCCGGGTTTGATGCAGGCAAAGAAGCTATTCGTAAGTTGTCTCTAATAGTTACCTATTCTATGTGTATTACCATTTTTATGGTAGCTGTCGAGTTCTTTACAGCTTTCTATAGCCAGGTACCTGGGCACATGGCCACATTACAGTATCTATTTGCTGGCTTGCATGGTCATAGTGGATTTGTTCCTTTTATGTGGGTATTTGCTATTTTATCTGTAGTAGCTTTGGTTCTTTTAATTCCCAAAAAGACCAGAGAAAAAGAAAGTACTTTGCTTATAGGCTGTATTTCAGTTTTCATTTCCATGTGGATTGAAAAAGGTTTAAGTTTTGTTATAGGTGGTTTAGTAGAAAATCCCTTGGGTAGAATTACCGAATATACTCCCGGTTTAGCCGAAATCTTAATTATTGTTGGAATTTGGGCTATTGGAGCTTTTATCGTCAGCGTACTTTATAAAATAGTTGTTTCGGTTAAGAGAGAGACCGATGTATATTCTGCTAATACCATCCAAATATCTACACGAAATGAGGGATTATAATGGGTCTTGGGTTTTCTTTTCTCATCGCTTGTGCACTCATTTTGGGTGTAATGTTGGGTGTAGAGGTTCTGGGATTAAATTATCTCTTTGCGGTGATCATTCCCTATTTAGCCTTTGGAGTGTTTTTCTTCGGGTTTATTGCCAAGATTCTTAAATGGGCCCGTTCCCCTGTTCCTTTCAGGATACCTACTACATGTGGCCAACAAAAGTCCTTACCCTGGATTAAACAGAACAAAATAGATAACCCTTCTTCCAAGGCCGGTGTAGTAGCTAGAATGGCTTTAGAAGTACTGCTTTTCCGTTCCCTTTTCAAAAACACAAAAGCTGACCTTCATGAAGGTGGAAAATTAACTTATCAGTGGGAAAAGTGGTTATGGTTATTTGGCTTAATTTTCCATTGGTCCTTTTTCCTGGTTATAGTTAGGCATTTACGCTTTTTCTTAGACCCGGTACCTGGTTTTATCAGGATACTGGAAAATGTAGACGGTTTCTTCCATGTAGATTTACAGGCTCTCTATCTTACCGGTTTCGGTCTTTTATTAGCTGTTACTTTCCTGTTCTTACGGAGAGTGGTTATTCCTCAGGTTCGTTATGTATCCTTAGCAGCTGATTATTTTCCTTTATTTGTACTTTTCACTATAGCCGCTACGGGGATTTTGATGAGATATTTCTCCAGAGTGGACGTAGTTGCTATTAAGGAATTGGCTATGGGTTTAGTTACCTTTAGTCCCACTGTTCCTGAAGGAATAAGCGTTTTGTTCTATATCCATATTTTCATGGTTAGCACACTCTTGGCTTATTTCCCCTTTAGTAAGCTAATGCATATGGGTGGTATCTTTATGAGTCCTACCCGGAACATGGCTAATAATAACCGGGCCGAAAGACATATTAACCCCTGGAACCCGGTTGTAGAAGTTCACACCTATGAAGCTTATGAAGACGAATTTAGAGAAAAAATGGCCGCTGTTGGGTTACCGTTAGAGAAAGAGCTCAGTAAAGACGAAGCAGCTGCTACCAAAGCCTAAAAAAAGTCGCCGTGGGGCGACTTTTTTTTAGTGGCTAGTTTTTAGTGGCTAGTGGCTGGTATTACGACCTTCAGTAGATAAACGACCTACGGTCCTCTTTCTTATACTGAAAACCTGCATGTCAGAGGTCTCGCTCACTATTAGACTCACTTATTGTTCACTGACCTTTCGGAAATACAAATACGAATAAACACCGGTAATAATCATCGGGAGAAAAAGAGCCAGCATTAGAATGATGAAGCGAAGGGTGCTTTCGGTTAATAAGACACCGATTAAACCTACTACACCGCCGGCAACCATTAATTTAGAACCTACCAGGTGAGTTTTACGCCAAACATCTTCATTGGCCAGGGTCCAAGGTAACCTAAAGCCAACAAAATAATTATGGCGAATTCGCCCCATGATATTGCCTAAGGCGATGAAAAGTATTGCTAGTTCGGCGGTGATCCATAAAACTACGTCAGTCTGGTAGCCGAAAGCCGGCATTATTGTCAAACAGTGAAGGGCTACAACGAAAATGTGCATCAGATAGCGCAGGTAAC
>Ga0134092_1002382_pt1 | contig 14485 bp, 16 predicted proteins | sample 3_6taG_FD_94454 | JGI IMG/M metagenome (GOLD analysis project Ga0134092, IMG submission 94454) | Switchgrass degrading microbial communities from high solid loading bioreactors in New Hampshire, USA - 3_6_20_6_A3 metaG | ecosystem: Engineered > Bioreactor > Semi-continuous > Anaerobic >...
TGGTGGAACGGGCATGAACATAATAACTGCTTCCATACTTCTTGGAATAATGATACTGCCTACAGTTATAAGCATCTCGGAAGCTGCCATAAGAGCTGTTCCTAAAAGCTATTACGAAGGAAGCATAGCCCTAGGAGCTACCCATGAAAGGTCTGTTTTTTCTGTAGTTCTCCCTGCAGCAAAATCAGGTATACTTTCCAGCATCATCTTGGCTATAGGGCGTGCTATAGGAGAAACTATGGCAGTAATATTAGTAGCAGGTAATCAAGCTCGGATCCCAGCTGGACTTACAAAAGGAGTTAGAACCTTAACAACTAATATTGTAATTGAAATGGCCTATGCTGCTGATAAACACAGGGAAGCTTTAATTGCAACTGCTGCTGTGCTTTTTCTATTCATATTAGCTATCAATGGAATATTTTTAATAGTTAAAAGGAGGACTAATAATTGAGCAGATTTCTAGACTCACGGTAAAATTGTCAGCATTTATTACATTTGGAATTCTCTTCTCTATAGTTTCACACATTTTAATAAAAGGTATTTCAAGTTTAAATCCATCATTATTCCAATTGGAATATACTACAGATAATATGTCTTTATTTCCTGCTATGATAACAACTATAATGCTCATATTCCTTACACTGATAATTGCTACTCCCATAGGAGTATTTACTGGATTTTATCTTATAGAATACGCAAAAAAGGAAAATAGATTAGTAAAAATAATCAGAATAGCAACGGAAACTCTATCAGGAATACCTTCCATAGTCTATGGACTTTTTGGAATGTTATTTTTCGTAATATATCTCAACTTTCAATATTCTCTATTGGCAGGCACATTAACTATTGGAATAATGGTACTTCCTTTAATAATTCGCTCCACTGAAGAAGCTTTGCTATCTGTAGATAATTCCCTTAGAGAAGGCAGTTTTGCTCTTGGATCAAGTAAGCTTTATACAATATTCAAAATAGTATTGCCTGCTGCAATGCCTGGAATACTATCAGGAATAATACTCTCAATTGGCCGTATTGTAGGAGAAACTGCAGCACTTATGTTTACCCTAGGTACTGCCGCAAAGATACCAGAAGGATTATTCTCCTCTGGACGCACTTTAGCTCTTCACATGTATGTTTTATCTACTGAGGGAATACACGTTAATGAATCCTATGCAACAGGAATAGTACTGTTAGTTGTAGTGATGATTGTAAACTATATATCAACATTATTAAGTAATAAATTAGCAAAGGAGAGTCGAGATGGTTATAAAGGATAAAATAGAAATAAAGGATACCAATTTATACTATGGAAATTTTTATGCTTTGAAAAACATAAACATGAGCATAAAAGAAAAACACATTACTGCATTAATTGGTCCTTCAGGCTGCGGTAAGTCCACTTTACTAAAGACTTTAAATAGAATGAACGATTTGATAGAAGGTATAAGAATTCAAGGAAATATATTTCTAGATGGAGAAGACATATATAGAGAAAATTATGATGTAAATCTACTTCGAAAAAGAGTTGGCATGGTATTTCAAAGACCAAATCCATTTCCAATGAGCATATATGACAATATAGCCTATGGCCCAAGAGTACATGGAATAAGAGATAGAAAAAGGCTTGATGAAATTGTGGAAAACAGCTTAAAATTAGCTGCAATCTGGGATGAAGTAAAGGATAATCTTAAGAAAAATGCTTTAAGTTTATCTGGTGGACAGCAACAGAGAATCTGTATAGCAAGAGCATTAGCAGTGGAACCAGAGGTATTGTTAATGGATGAGCCAACCTCTGCCCTTGATCCAATATCAACAGCAAAAATTGAGGAGCTCATACAGGAGTTAAAAAAGGATTACACAATAGTAATAGTAACCCACAATATGCAGCAGGCTGCCAGAATTTCTGATTATACAGCTTTCTTGCTAAAAGGAGAATTGATTGAATATGAAAAGACAGAAAGAATCTTCTCAGTTCCAAAGGACAAGCGTACTGAAGATTATATCACTGGTAGATTTGGCTAAAAAAATAGGAGGTGATAACAGTGAGAAATAGATTTGATAGGGAATTAGATTTGCTTAACAATGAGCTTATTGAAATGGGAAACCTAATCGAAAGCTCTATAAAAGCTGCTATATCAGCACTAAAGGAACAAAATGTGGAATTGGCAAAGAAGATTGTAGAAAATGATAGTGAAATAGATGATATGGAAAGAGAAATAGAAAAGAGATGTTTGAAACTTCTCTTGCAGCAACAACCTGTTGCAGGGGATTTAAGGTTTATTTCATCTGCACTAAAGATGATTACAGATATGGAAAGAATAGGTGACCAAGCATCTGATATATCTGAAATAACCATAAGATTAGCAGATAAACCTTATATAAAAGAACTCATTCACATACCTGAAATGGCAGAAGTGGCCATAAAAATGGTAAAATACAGTATAGACTCCTTTGTAAGAAAGGACATTGAGCTTATTAAAAAGGTCATCTTGTTAGATGACCAAGTAGATGAGCTTTTTGATATAATTAAGAATGAATTAATTCACATAGTTAGAGAAGATATTAATTCTAAGGAGCAAGTAATAGACCTTTTGATGATAGCAAAATATTTAGAAAGAATAGGAGATCATGCTCAAAATATTGCAGAATGGGTATATTATGCAATAACAGGTGAACACTACGTATACTAGGAGTTGATCTTATGCCTTTAATATATTGTGTTGAAGATGATGAGGATATAAGGGAATTAGTTATTTATGCTCTTAATAATAATGGCTTTGAAGCTAAGGGTTTTGAAAATGGCAATGATCTATTTGACAGCCCTAATCCAGATTTAATAATATTGGATATAATGCTTCCGACAGAGGATGGATACTCCATACTGAAAAAACTAAAATCAAGTACTATAACATCAGACATTCCTGTTATCATGCTAACAGCCAAAAACAGCGAGCTGGATAAGGTAAAAGCGTTAGACATGGGAGCAGATGATTACATTGAAAAACCCTTTGGTATTATGGAACTCATATCAAGAGTTAAGGCAGTCCTAAGAAGGAGCAGTAAAAACAAAACTTCTAACAAATTAACTTATAAGGAAATAACCATTGATTACGATAAGTATTTAGTTTTAGTGAATGAAGAGGAAATATCCTTAACCCATAAGGAGTTCCAGTTACTATATTATCTTATGAAAAACCAAGGAATAGTCCTTTCAAGAAATAAGATAATGAACGAAATATGGGGATTTGAATATGAAGGAGAAACAAGAACCATAGATGTTCACATTAGAACCTTAAGATTGAAACTAGGGGATGCTGGTAAATATATTCAAACTGTTAGAAATGTTGGATATAAATTGGGGGATTAACTATGGAAAAGAAAATATATTTTAGTTTAGCAACAGTTGCAACTATTACTGCAATTATAACATCCAGTGTTACCGCATGGCTTTTTTATGATATATATTACTCTGGTATTACCCATGGTTATTATGATACAACTGCTAAAGTCTTGTCTATAATTCCTGTTACTATTGGCATTCTAGTCTTCATATTAATAGTCCTATATATGGTAGCCCATGTTTTAACTGATAAAATAATTGAACCCATCTATATTGCTGCAGAAAGCATCCAAAGCATATTATCTGGAAATGAAATAAAATATACCAACGTTTACGAAGAATTAGAACCTTTTTTGAAAACAATACAAAATCAGAAGATGGAAATAGAAAACTATATTTCCCAACTAAAAAAAGCTGAAAGATACAGAAGAGATTTTACTGCAAATGTAAGTCATGAATTAAAAACTCCCCTTACCTCAATAAACGGTTTTGCTGAAATGATTGCTACAGGAAAAGTCAGCAGAGAGGATACTATCAAGTTTGCTAATATAATCCACAGAGAAGGTATGCGGCTATTAGAACTAATAGATTCCATAATTAATCTCTCTAGAATTGAAAGCGAAAGCGAAAATAAGGAAATGGAAAAAGTAGATGTATCTAATATTGCCAAGGAAGTAATATCCAACCTAAACATAAAAGCTGAAAACAAGGATGTTAAAATAGACTTCGTAAGTGATAACATTTCTATATTAGGAAATAGAAGAATGATTAAGGACCTTCTATACAATTTAATTGATAATGCTATAAAATATAATAAACCCAAGGGTAAAGTTATAGTATCCATAAAAGAGGAAAATAACTATTGTATAATAAAAGTTAAGGATACTGGCATAGGAATACCAAGAGAAGAACAGGATAAAATATTTGAAAGATTCTACATGGTAGATAAAAGTCGTTCAAAGAAACTAGGAGGTTCTGGATTGGGATTATCCATTGTAAAACATATAGTCAAGTACCATAATGGTCATATATGGCTAGATAGCCAAGTAGATAAAGGCACTGAAATACAAGTAAAAATTCCTATAAAAAATATTTCTAATAAAGGTTAAAAAATAAAGGCTCCCTTTTGTAGGGAGCCTAGTTTACTTAACTAACTTATTTTACTGCTTCTCTTAAAACTTCTCCTAATCTCTTAACTCCTTCAACTATTCTTTCTTCACTCATATTTGAATAGTTTACTCTGAATGTATTTTCATGTCCACCGTTGGGGAAGAAAGCTCCTCCTGGAACGTATGCAACATTCTTTTCTAATGCTTTAACAGCTAGTTCTCTAGCATTCAAATGCTCTGGTAATACAACCCAAGTGAATAATCCACCTTCAGGATCTGTCCAAGTTACTCCTTCTGGGAACTCTTCTTCCATAGTCTTAATCATTAAATCTTTTCTTCTCTTATATACTTCTATAATCTTTTTGATATGCTCTTCTACGTCATAATCTTCTAGTAATTGATCTACTTCCATTTGTGCAGAAGTACCGGATTGTAAGTCAGCTCCTTGTTTAACCATTATGAACTTGCTAAGTACTTCTTGATCAGCACATATCCATCCTAATCTTAAACCAGGAGTAAGTATCTTTGAGAATGTACCTAAGAATACAACTCTACCTTCAGTATCAAAGTGTTTTAAAGCAGGTAATATTTCACCTTCAAATCTCAATTCTCCATATGGGTTATCTTCAATTACTGCAACATTGTATTTATTTGCTAACTCTACTAGTCCTTTTCTTCTTTCAATGCTCCAAGTCTTTCCTGTTGGATTTTGGAAATCTGGAATTACATAGATGAATTTTGCATTTGGATTTTCTTTTAGAGCTTTTTCTAACTCTTCTAATATCATTCCATTATCATCAGTAGGTACTTCAACAAAGCGTGGCTCACAAGCTTTAAATGCATTTATAGCTCCTAGATATGTAGGGCTTTCACAAATGATTACATCTCCTGGATTTATAAATACTCTAGCTGCAAAGTCTAATCCTTGTTGTGATCCACTTGTAATAAGTATATTATCTATAGTTGCATTAACTTTAACTTTTGCCATTCTCTTTAAGATTTTTTCTCTTAGTGGATTATATCCTTCTGTTGGACCATATTGTAATGCAGCTGCTCCCTTTTCAGATAATACCTTAGTTGCGGCTTTTTTCATCTCTTCAATTGGGAATAGTTCTGGTGCTGGTAGTCCTCCAGCAAATGAAATAACTTCTGGTTTTTGAGTAAGCTTTAATAATTCCCTAATTTCTGATGCCTTCATGTTGTCCATTCTCTTAGCAAAGCGTAAAGCCATAAATACACCTCCTAAAAAATTAGAAACGTTTTCCCAGTCTTAACCTACTTTTTTATGTTACCATATATAGTTTACTATTTAATTTCAAATTTGTCTATCATTTTAAGAAAATTTATCAATCTTTATACAATTAGCCTTTGTGATGGACTATGCTTATCCATTTATCATCTACCAATATTTTTCTTACTTTCCTTTCGAATTCTATTCTTGGCATCCAAATCATCCTATTGCATCCTAAACACTTAAGTTTAATATCTACACCTGTTCTCATTATTTCCCAGCGATTTTCTCCACAAGGATGAGCTTTTTTTAAAGTTACCACATCTCCTAATTGGTATTTCAGCATAAATACCTACCCCCTAAGATTCGTGTCCTGTATTATGAACTTTGGATAAGCTATTTGAATATTTTCTCTATCAAATACCTTCTTTACCTCTTTTCTTATCTGTCTTTCCAATGCCCATTGATCCATTGGCTTCGTTTTTGCTGTAATCTTTATATTTATACCTGAGTCTCCTAAATCAGTGATTCCTAATACTGATGGTCCTTCCAATATACTGTCATTGGTCTTCCTTATTCTATCACATACTTCCTGTATAGCTTTAATAGCTCTATCAACATCTTCCTCATAAGCTATCCTAATGTCAACATAAGAACTCATTGGACCTCTGCTCTTATTAGTAACAAGGGATATATTTCCATTTGGAATAATATGGAGCTCTCCTGTAAAATCTCTTATCTTGGTAACTCGAATTCCCATCTCTTCGACTATACCTTCAAAGTCTCCTATTTTAACATATTCTCCAACAGAAAATTGATCCTCAAATAGAATAAAAAACCCTGTTATTATATCTTTAACAAGAGATTGAGCTCCAAAGCTTATGGCTAAACCACCTATACCCGCAGTTGCAATTATGGAAGTAGTATTAACCCCCAATATATCAAGAATTATCATGATACCTATAAAATAAAGAATGTACCTAATTACATTTTTTAGTACTGTAGATATGGTTCTTATTTTTCTTTCATCAACAGTAAATTTACTGTTTTTTCTACTTTCTACAGTTTTGTTTATAAGTACATTTAGGATTCGAGATAGTATTTTAACAACTACAAGTACAGCTAATATGCTTAGAATTTTTCCTAATATATTTAAATCTCCTTTGTCTGTTTTTATAATGTTTTCAATAAAATATATAAAATTCATCTACTTTCTCTCCTAATTGAGCTTTTCTACCTTATTTGCACTTCCATACTTTATTATTTTATATATTCCATTAACTTCTAAATTGTTCTTGCGGATAACATCTTCTATCTTATCCATATCTTCTAGATTAAATTTGATGGCTAATCCGCAGCTGCGAGTAATCTCCCTAGGAGTAGGTATAGTCCTAAAATTTATGGATTCCCTATTAAAAACTGAATCAGCTTTAATTGCGTAGTGTGTGGAATTAAAAGTGATAACTCCAAATTCTATTTCTTTCATTATAACATACTCTCCTATCCAATGTTAATTATATTTCCTGCATTCCTCATCTTTTCATATATTGTATACATATTGGATATCTGTCCTACTTTAAGCTTATCTTTAAGGTTATAATAATCTAAACAAGTACCACAGGAAATAATTTCTACCCCATTGTTTTCCAATTTACTTAAATCTTCTAGTACATTAGAACCTTCTGAAGTAAGAAATACTCCACTATTATAAAATATCAATGTAGAAGGATATGGGGTTACTTCAGTTAATGTATATATAAAGGATTTAATAAGAATCTTTCCTAATTCCTCAGAGCCTTTACCCATTGTATTAGATGAGAATACCACTACTCTATCTTTTGATTTAACTACTTCTGTATTCTCCTCTTCCTTTAATTCTCCTTCACCTTTAACAATAGTTATAACAAATTCATTTTCACTTACATCATCTACTTTGTACTCATATCCTAAGCTATTTGCAAGTTTTGAAACGTTATTCTTTGCTACTTCATTATCCACTATAGTAACTACTATGCCTTCCTTTATGTTGTCCAATTCCTTCTTTGTCATGATAACTGGTTTAGGACAAGCTTGTCCTCTTGCATCTATCTCAATTTTTTTCATATCAAAACCTCCTATAGTTTATTTCAACTATATTATACTATTCTAAAATATTTAAAACATATTGTTATTTCTTATAGGTATTTAATCAACTATAAATTTCATCTATTATGATTTACATATTGATTGTTTTCAACAAATGCACATATTAATAAAAATATCTAACTTGTATAATATAAAATCAAATACCAAATAAATATGTAATGTTATTATATCCTTATTTCAACTTTTCATCAACAATAGAAGAACTGGAAAATAAATAAGAGAATAATCCCAATAGGGGATTATTCTCTTATTTTACGTTCATCGTATATCATCTTAATTCCAGCACCGATGAATAATACCGGTAGTGCATAGAATATGACTCTCCATAGCTGCAACTTAAGCATAGACTGAGATGATAACAAAAATATCATAGATATTATAACCATGGCTGAACCTAAATGCTTAGACCACTTGGAATCAGAATGTCTATATCCTATTAAATATATGATATAAAAAGACATTCCAAGTAGTAGATATAAAACCCATCTTATATCCTTTGATATGATTTCTGTCAGTAGATTATATAACCCAAAAGAAATGGACATGGTGCCAATTATAAGCAAAGATCTGTTTTTCTCCTTACCATAGATTATCAAAGAGGAAATACCCAATATGCTTAGAAATAAAAAGTTTTCAATGTCTATTCCTGCAAATACATACTTGTCCAATATCAAAACCGAAGAGATTCCCAATAGTATTATGCCAAATAGCAGGTATCCAATATATCTTCTCGTTAAATATCCCATTAGAATTCCAACTGATAATATTAACAAGAGCCATTCAAGGGTTATAACATGAAAATTCAGCAAAAGAAACAATAGGCCTATAAATATCAAAAAGTAGCCTTTATTATACATATACCTCCCTCCTTGCTAAATATAATTTTTACTGCCAAAATCCAGGAGGAATTTAAAGATATCAACAGTCTGCAAATACGTTAATATCAATGAGTTATATATTGCCTCTCCCAACCTGGAATCGGGAAAAAATGCATATAATTCATTAAAAATTAAATTAAAAAAGTAAATTACAAACACCCCTTGAACTAGCCCAAATATCATGCCCCCTGCCTTGTTAATACCTTTAAGAATTGGAATCCTAAACAGTAAGGAGAAAATACTTAAAACTGCTTTTATAAACATATTGGACAAGAAGAATATTAATGCTATTGATGCAATAGCAATAATCAGCTTTATGAATCCTTCTGATAGTAATCTTAATATGAAATCTGGACTTTTACTAATCCAAGAATGAAATAACAATCTTATTATTCCTTCTGTTATTTTCTCAAAAATTTCATATAGAAAACTATTATCAATAATAAATTCATAAATGGAATAATAGTATCTTATGGCTATATATACTGAAAGCAAAAAACCAGCTACTCTAAAAATAGATGATATTAAACCTAGTCTTAATCCCTTATAAGCATAATATGTTAGAACTATTATGATGACTATATCTACCCAGTTCATATGCACTATCACCATACTTTATCCTGTTAATACGAAAGCAAATCTATTCTATTCTGGTAAACAACTATCAAATGTTTCTCTCCTTCAACTACATCATATATCTCATCCTTAGGTTGATACTTGAAAACTTCTTTTCCTTCTTGTAAGCCAACTATATAACCAGATTCCCATAGTACTGTGTAGTTGTTTAAAGGAATTATCCTATCATAATCTTGTGTAAAGGAATACTTATCCTTTATGTCTCCATCTTTAGATATGATTTGAAAAGTATTGTCATTTAATATATTTATATTATTGTTTTCATCCACATATATATCCTTTATATTTTCCAATTCCTTTTTCCATAGAACAACATCACCTTCTATAAGATGCAATCCCTTATCAGTTAAAACCAACAGCTTGTTTTTACCAATGAGCTTTACATATAATGAAATTTCATTTTCTAGACTCAAAGATGATACAAGATCTCTTTTTATTTCATACACTTGAACCTGAGTTTTTATACTATCTCCTGCTAAATTCAATGTACAGATTCCATATGCTTTATTGTCCTCGTCAATGCTATAGGTAAGTATTTTACTTTCTACTGACCTATTATCCACTATATTTCCATTGAAATCTAATATTTTTAATCCTTCATTGTTCTGTTCAATAGTATGTACTATAAGCCTTTCTCCATTTTCAGTAATGCTTTTTATCCCAGTTCCAATTTGTATTCTTTCAAGAGTATCTCCAGAAAAACTTAAACAGTATATGTCCCCTAAAGTACTATCATATACGTAAACTCTTTCCTTTCCAAATAATACATTAGGATTATTTAAACTAAATTCCTTTTCCCAATCCTTTGAACCATTTAAATCATAAAGAGTCAATTTATTACTTCCCCATACCAATATTTTATTGTTCCGATACGCAACTTTTTCAATTGGACCATCTATAGAAAGGAATTTTGCAACCTGTAAGCTCTTTCCAGCAGTAGTTAGTGAATTTATATAATTTACAAACTTACTCTGATTTTCTTTATTGGATAGAAACAATACTAGTCCTATTAATAATATAATAATCACTCTGGAAAATATGCTGCTTTTAGTTTTTTCATCCACTGTTTTATCACCCCATATTATTTATAATTCTTCATTTTTTTATTATTTCCTTCAAAATAATTGTAGTTATTTTTAAATTTGATATAATAAATGTATCGATACATTTTTATGGAGGTAAAAAATGTTAGTTGATAAAAACTCAAGTATTCCCTTATATATACAACTTTATAACAACATCAAGAAAATGATTGAGGAAAATGAATTGGAAGAAGGAGAAAAACTTCCTTCTATAAGAAGTTTAGAAAAGAAACTCGGTGTAAACAACATAACAATAGTAAATGCTTATAAAATGTTAGAGAAAGAGGGATATGTTTTTTCAATTAAAGGAAGCGGAACTTATGTAAAACTTGGAAACTATGATGAAACTACTTATGGAGAAGATAACAAGGATATTAAGATGATGGCGGAAGGGGTTCTCTCCATATCCAGAGAAAGCATAAACTTTGCATCTGTATCTCCTACCCCAGAAATATTTCCCATTGAAGAATTTAAACAGTCACTAATGGAAGTTCTAGATAGGGATAGAGGAAATGCTTTTGTATATCCAGAAATAAATGGATATGAGCCTTTCAGAAAATCCATATCCTATTTCCTTAACAAAAATTACAATATGGATGTAGATAAAGATCAAGTAGTTATCATATCTGGAGGACAGCAGGGAATAGATATAATAACTAAAATATTAGTCTCCCCTGGAGATTATATATTTGTTGAAAATCCAACCTATTCTGCAGCTATTGCTTCCTTTAAATCTAGAGGTGCAAAGATAATAGGCATTCCTATATTAGAAGATGGAATTGATTTGGATATGCTGGATGACTATACTAAGAAATACAAGCCCAAATTTCTATACATGATGACCAACTATCAAAGTCCCACTACCTATTCCTATAGTGAAGAAAAAAAGAAGGAACTCATAAGATTAAGTAAAAAATATAATTTCTATATAATAGAGGATGATTTCTTAACAGATTTAAACTATGATAATAAAAAGAAATTCCCGCTAAAATCAATGGATAACTCAGATAAGGTTATCTATATTAAAAGTTTCTCTAAGATTTTCATGCCAGGACTCAGAATTGGATTTATGACAGTACCTAAACACCTTTTTTCCAGCATAATAAAAGCTAAACATACATCGGATATATCCTCATCTGGATTCTTACAGAGAGCTTTTGATCTGTATTTGAGAAAAGGCTATTGGGAGAAACACATAGAAACAATTAAAAAGGTATATACCAGCAAATATAATACTATGATTAGGGAATTGGAAAAACTTAATAAATACAATGTGTCCTTTCATGAACCAAAAGGAGGCCTTAGTGTTTGGATTAAGTTGCCAAAGGAAATAGATGCAATTGACCTATACAATGAATGTGTAAAGAACAATGTGGCTATAGTTCCAGGTAAAATATTTTTCGTAGATGACAGCATATATTCAAATTACATAAGGCTTAGTTTTGGTGATGTAACCAATGATGAAATAATAGAAGGAATAAGGATCATAGAAAATAGTTTGAAAAACAAATATTCAAAGAGCAACAATAAATATATTCCTTTTATTTAAATAAAAGGAATATATTATGCTGCATATATAGAACAGTCATACTTTGGTAATATTCTATTTATTATTCTTTAAAAAATCCATAACTATAGATATATATTCTTCAGGCTTTTCATACAAAGCTGCATGACCAGCTCCCTTAATGGTAATCCATTGGGAGTCTTTTACTTGATTGTGAATAAACTCCTGATGTCCAACAAAGGTTACCATATCAAATTCTGAACTGATAATTAATGTAGGTACTTTAATGTTCTTAATCTCATGGGATAGATCATAGTCAATAGCACTATATAAATGTCTTATAAATCTGTCTCTCCATTTCTCATTTAAAGCTTTTGAAAGTGCCTTTTTCCTATTTCCTATGGATTTATAATTATTCTGATAAAAGTTAAATGAATACATATAAGGAAAAACAATACTGGAAAATATGTCTCCATCAAGAGTTGATGAAGCATATGCCCATCCTTTTCCTATTTCTTTCATCATATTGGAGGTAAAGCTATCTGTATTTGAAACTATAAGGGATTTAACTTTAGACTGATATTTTGTGGTAAAAGTTAAAACTACTTTTCCTCCATAGGACATTCCTAATAGAATTACTTGCTCAAGGCCAAGCTTATCCAAGAATTTCATCAAAAAACTTGCTTGAATATCAATGGTATATCCCTCTTCACAATCATCGGATCTTCCCTGATCAAGTAAATCCACTGTAATCATTCTGTATTCCTTAGATACAGTATCCACAAAAGGAATCCAACTTGCAGTACTCATCATTATTCCATTTAAAAAGACTATAGGTGTTCCACTGCCATATTCCCTATAATATAATTTCTTACCATCTATGTTTACGTACGGCATGTCATCAGCTCCTCAATATAATACATATTAATACTATAAGTATAGCAGAATAAAAAGCATCATTCCAGCTCCTATAAATCCAAATATTGGATATATAGTAGCAACTAGATTTGCAAATCCAAACTTAGCTAAAGGTATAGCAGATAAGCAGAATAATCCTGTATATAATAGCTTTCTTTTTGAATTAGATACTCTGTTCATGAACCCAAATCCATTAGCTACAGCTGTTGTAAATACTGCAATCCAAAGTACTACAGCATATATCTTTCTATAGTTTTTCCCTATATGATCACATATTTTTAGCATTGGAATATTTAAATAAGCTATTTCGTTATAATATATGAGCATGGAAATAAGTATGGATATACCAAGTGTAAACAATAAAAGTCCTCCAATTGTCCCTCCAACAACAGCTGTTTTCTTATCTTTTATGAGGGGAAGTAATGAAGAGAATACTATTATAATTATTAGAGAATTGGAACCAAAATACAGTATAGATGATGTTATGAAATTTCCTTTTCTTGTAAGACCCACCCCTTCTATATTGGAAAGGCTATATGCTTGATCCACATTAACATATATTGAAGTAAATAATATGCCAATTATAAGCATTGGTACCAATATGGTATTAACCAGTGATAATCCCTCAAGGTTAAATAAGAACACAATGAAAGTTGATATTACCATAAATAAAATTCCAATATCATAGGAAATTGATAATTCCTGTTCAAATACTGCTCCACTTGCTGAAATCATAACGCTATAACCTGTATATAAGGAAAATCCAATTAATGTATCAAATATGATCCAAAGTTTCCTTCCAAATATCTTTTCAGACAGCTCACTCAAATTATTTATTCTATTGTTATACATTTTTATCAGCAGTAGGCTTCCAGCTATGGAAAATAGCATTCCTGAAATTACCATGCCAAATATGCCTTTTATTCCATATACTCCGAAGAATTCTACTATCTCCCTTCCAGATGCAAATCCTGCTCCTATAACTGTGCCTACATATATTGATGAAATCTTCATCCAATCCTTAATCACTTTAATACCTCCCTGATAACTAATCTATTATCAGGAAAGCTTATCCTAGAACCAAAATGTAAAACCCTGCTCTAAATTAATAGAACAGGGCTTTATTGTATTATATTTTTTCCTGTTTTAAAGCTTTAACTATGGATACCATTGCCAGCAACATTACAAATATAAATGGGAAAGCTGCAGCAACAGAAGCTGTTTGTAAAGCCTCTAATCCTCCAGATAATAACAGTGCTGTTGCTAAAAGAGCTTGAACTATTCCCCATAATAATTTCTTATTATTACCTGGATTTAAATCTCCATGGGAGGTGAACATTCCTAAAACAAATGTGGCTGAATTAGAAGATGTTATGAAGAAAGTACACAACAATACTACTGTAATAAAGGATAATATTCCCGTTAGAGGATAATATTCAAGAACTTTAAACAGAGCAGTTTCAGGATGTTGAGCTGCTTCTGATAATGCTCCCAACCCCATACTATCCACTAGATTTAATCCTAAGCTTCCAAAGGCAGCAAACCAAATTATAGATACTATTGCTGGAATAATTATAACTCCTATTATAAACTCCCTAATTGTTCTCCCTTTTGAAATTCTTGCAATAAAGCTACCAACAAA
>Ga0134092_1002386_pt1 | contig 14462 bp, 13 predicted proteins | sample 3_6taG_FD_94454 | JGI IMG/M metagenome (GOLD analysis project Ga0134092, IMG submission 94454) | Switchgrass degrading microbial communities from high solid loading bioreactors in New Hampshire, USA - 3_6_20_6_A3 metaG | ecosystem: Engineered > Bioreactor > Semi-continuous > Anaerobic >...
ATGAATATGAAAACCAAAAGGTCCTATGGGGGCTTCATTTTTGTTTCCTGGTTTGTAAGGAGGCAATCCCCATATTTCAATATATACTTCCGTTCCACCTGCTACATCATCAAAAAATATGTTACCATATATGCTGGGAGCCAAGTTCCCACCTAATATTTTTGCATAGGCAGTAATTCTTTCATAATAGTACACCTTTATTCCTCCCTTCAAATATATATTATGTTATAGGAATTAAAAGGTGATATATTACTAATTAATTGAATCATACCTGTTCCTAATGATTCGTATATATAGATTAAGACCATTAGGAACAGGAGGTATAAAGTGTCCTTAGATATAGATTTTTTGGTTATACTAGCTGAAATACTTAAAAAGAACTTTTTTGATAAAGAATTATTTAATGCATTCATAGAAACTAAAGGAGCAAAAGGATTTATAGACCATGAGAATACAATGGGCAGAAAAATTGATAAATTAGATATTAAAGAGGAAATCATAAAGTTAATTGAACAGGATGATTATGAAGATAGATTTCATTTTTACATAATAAAGAAAGATGTACATAAACTGTTGGAGGACATAGATTATTTAAGAAGAAATAAGGAATTAATAATCCATAAGGCTCTAGAAAGGGTATATGAAATAGTCCCTGAGGATATTAAAATACGTACTGACATCTGTTTATATGCAGGAGGAATAGACGGAGGTTTTACTCTAAATAGAAACCAAGTATTTATAAACTATGGAAAATATATTGGTGAGAAAGAGGAATTTGTAAAGATATTAAGCCATGAGTTGTATCATAGCCGTGAGATACCTTTAAGATACAGAGCCAAGGTTTTCCTCAGGTTCATGTCAAAGAAAAAAAGGCATGCCTATGGAATCTTAGGAAAGATAATAGAGGAAGGGATTGCCTGTTTAATACAGCATGGTGCAATACTAAATAAGGACGATATAACTGGAAATCTTACAAGAAGGAATCTAGCCCATAGCAAAAAGCAGTTTGAAATATTAAATGAAATATTGCTAGATATCAAACAAGGCATTCCCTATAGGGCAAAAGTTAATAAATTGAATGTATATTCCATAGGGTATCTAATAGTTACTACCGTATATAATGATATGGGAGTTCTTCTATTGGATAATTGGACTATGGGTTTGGATTTCAGGAATATTATTAAGAAGTATAATGAAATATGTATGGAAAAGAGATTCCCTTGCCATCTAAACCATGAAGCAATTGGATGGATTATAGGAGCCTAAATAAAATTATTTGGGCTCATATTTTTGGCTTATATATATGGTATAATCTTATCAAAAGAACTGAGGGGGAACATTATGGTAGATTTCATACATACTGGTGATATGCATCTAGGTTTGGAATTTAAAAATGTGAATTTTGACAGGCAAAAGTCCAATGAACGGAAAGTAGAACTGTGGAATACCTTTGAGAGGATAGTTAGAAAATCCATAGAGGATAAAGTGGATTTCCTTTTTGTTGCAGGGGATTTATTTGAAGAGAAATATTTTACCCTTAAGGATATAAATAGAGTAAAGTACACTTTAGCTAAAGCTGAAAAGGTAGATATAATCATAGTAGCAGGAAATCATGATACTTTAAATAAGAAATCCTTATATAATTTAGTAGATTGGCCTAAAAATGTAACCATATTAGGGTCAGAAGGCTTGGAAAAAAAGGAGTTCCCTATGAAGAATACGAACATATATGGATATAGTTGGGATAGAGGAGAAATTCATAAGGATATTTTTAATAGTTTTGATGGATTGAATAAAGATAGGATAAATATATTGGTAATTCATGGGGATGTGTTAAATAGGGAAAGCAAGTATCTTCCTCTAGATAAGAATTTTCTTTCTAAGCTAGGATTTGATTATATTGCATTAGGACATATTCACAAGCCTACTATATTTTCAGACAACATGGCTTATTGTGGAAGTCCTGAACCTTTAGACTTTGGTGAAATAGGAGAACATGGAGTAATAAAGGGGTCAATTACCGGCAGTGGCACTAGAATAGAATTTGTTCCCTTCAGCAAAAGGATGTTTTTAGAAAAGCATATAGAGATAGATGAAACTATGTCCTATACGGATATTATAGATAAAATACAGCAGTGTGCCCAGGATAAGAATAAAAATTTGTATAGAATTACACTAAAAGGAATTTTAAATCCTACAGTAGAACTCAATATAAAGGATATAGAAAAAAGCTTACAGGATGATTTTTATTATATAGAAGTAGTGGATGATACAACTGTTGACTATGATTTAGATGCCTTGTTATTAGAAAACAGGGATAACATCATTGGACATTTTATTGAGGAAATGCAAAAGAGAGATTTAGAGGATAGAATAAATAGACAAGCTCTATACATAGGATTAGAGGCATTGTTGAAAGGCAAGGTGGAGTTATGATATTAAAAGAGCTTAACTTAGTTTCCTTTGGAAAGTTTAAAAATAAGATAATAGGATTAGATGATGGGTTAAATGTTGTATATGGAGAAAATGAATCAGGGAAGACTACAATCCACAATTTCATTGAAGGAATGTTTTATGGTTTCTTGAAACCTTATGCCAGCAGGAGAAATTTTTTGGAGGAGCTTGAGAAATACAGGCCTTGGAGTGATGAAAAATATTATGGAATTCTGACTTTACAAAAAGGGGAGAAAACCTATAGAATAGAAAGGGATTTCAATAAAGGAAAAGTAAGAGTTTATGATGAATTAACAGGAAAGGATATAACGGATGATATAGATTTGGGAGAAAAGTTGAAGATTCATCTTCCAGGACTATATTTTTTCGATTTCAATAGCTTTGTATATAGGAATACTATATCCATAAAACAGTTGGAGAACAAGGTTGATTCAGACCTTTCCAAGGAGATAAAGGATAAGCTTATAAATATCACTACCAGTTTGGATAATGAGATATCTGTGAAGAATGCTATAGCTCATATGGATAAAAGGTTGGACTCAATTGGTACAGAAAGGGCATATACAAAACCCTATGGTAGAGCCATTAAAGAACTTCAGGAATTAAAGGATAGGAGAAAGGAAGTTTTAGAAAGAAAAGCAGAGTATGAAGATACAAAGGAAAGGCTTCTACAGCTTAAGGAGGAAATAAAAGTAAAAGAAACAGAAATAGGAGTATTGAAATCAAAACTTGAAAAAGCTAAGATCTTTGAAATGAAAAAAACATATGAAGAAGTTTTGAGCATAAAAGATGAAATCCATATATTAGATGAAAAAATTGAGAGTTTAAGGGAGTACTCTAACTTATCAATTGATGATTATTATGTAGCATTGAAAATTGACAACCAATTGAATATGTTGGAAAACACAATAGATGAATTACTAGAAAGATTAAAAAATATAGATACTAAAATAGAAGAAATAGCAGAAAAGGAAATTAACTCAATTGAACATAACAGTATAAATAATAATGAGTTATATGAAGATTTTTCACAATACAACCATATGGAGGATGAAAAAAACAGTCTACTGATAAATGGAATAGAAAATAGGATTGAAATATTAAATTCTCAGTTGAAAGGATTAAAGGAAAGCAAAAAGAGATCCCTTATTCAATTTATCACTTTTTTAATCGTATCATTGGTTTCCATAGGGTTGTATCCGGTTAACAAATATTTTCTAGCATTAACTGGAATATCCTTTATATTGACTATCTATTCCCTATATATGAATTCAAAATTGAAGAAAGAAATTGTGCCGTTGGATGCTAGTATTGGAGAACTAAAACAAAAGGAAGAGGAAAGAAGAGAGGCAATAGAAAGAATTACAAAACATCAAAAAGATATACTTGAAAAATACAATTGTTCATCTAAAATAGAATTTAACAGATTCTATGATAATATTAGATTCCTTCAAACTAGTCGAAATGCAATACTAGAGGAATTAGAAAGGCTAAATATAGAGAAAAGAAAAGTTGAAAGGCTAATAAATGAGAAAACGAATAATAAAGAGCAGTTGATTAGCTCACTTAGGAATTTATTGAGCAAAAATAAGGTGAATTCTTTAATAGAGTTTAAAGAGGCATTAGATAAAAAAAGAGTTTACGACAATTTAATTAAGAGCAAAGAGAACAAATTAGTATTATTAGAAAGCATATTAAGAAAAGCTAATTTGGAAGATCTAGAGGAAAAGGTAGCTCAATTAAATGAGGATTATGAAGATACTGATTTAATAAACATTGATGAAACAGAAGAGGAAATAAGAACAATGGGAAAAAGTCTAGAAGAACTAAAGTATGAGTACTCAAAGATTGAAGAAAGAATAGATATGCTAAATGGATATGTAGAAGAACTAGCAAACATAGAAGAGGATATAGTTAAAACAGAAAGGGAAATAGATAGTTTTAAGGAAGAAATACTATCAATAAAGATAGCAAAAGAAGTTATGGAGAATATATCCGAAAGGATACATAAACAGTTTGCACCAGATATAAATGAAAATGTAAGCCAGTTGATTAGCTTTATCACCAATGGAAAGTATGGAAAAATTAAAGTAGATGACCATTTAGACATATCTGTAGAAAATCCATTAACAGGAGAACTAATCCCACTTAATTGTTTAAGTGGAGGAACGATTGACCAAATCCATTTTGCATTGAGGTTTAGCATAATGGATTCGATGAAAAAAGATAATTTTCCTTTAATTTTGGACGATTCCTTTATACAATATGATGATAAGAGGATTGAAAACATATTGAAGTTCTTAGGGAAGTTAAGTGAAAGAAACCAAATTATCCTATTTACCTGCCATAGTAGGGAAAGGGAAATGCTCAACAGAATGAGCTTAAAGTATAACTTTATTAACATAAGTTAAAGTAATACTTTAACTCTATAAAACTGAAGAATAAGGGATTTTTAACTTGAAGTTAAACTTTAACATTAATAGGAGTGGTGTATTTGATATACGGAATAGGCGATTTACATCTGGACTTTTCTAAGGAGAAGTCTATGGATGTGTTTGGAGAAAAATGGGCAAATTACGAAGCGAAGATATTTGAATACTGGAAACAAGTTGTGAAAGATGGAGATTTAGTTTTACTTCCAGGGGATATTTCCTGGGCATTAAAGCTTAGTGAGGCTATTAATGATTTAGAAAGAATAGATAAGTTGCCAGGATATAAGGTTATAATCAAAGGAAATCATGACTTCTGGTGGCAGGGACCTAAAAAGTTGAAAGAACTGGGATTAAACAATATCTTTTTTATTCAGAACAATAGCTTTATATATAATGATGAAGTAGCTATAGCTGGTACAAGAGGGTGGATGTCTAAAGATTGGGAGGACTTTACGGAGCATGATGAAAAAATATTTAATAGAGAACTAAACCGATTGGAAATGTCCTTATCCAGCATAGATAAAGATGTAAAAACAAAAATTGCCATGATACATTACCCACCTTTTAATACGGATTCAACTCCCAACGAGTTTGTAGACCTTATGGTTCAATATGGAGTTAACATATGTGTATATGGGCATCTCCACGCTGAAGGCCATAGATTTGTGGTGGAGGATGAAATAAAGGGAATCAAATTTTATTGTGTATCCAGCGATTTTATTGATTTCAAGCCTAGAAAAATACTATAAGGGGGATATGTATGGAAATAATTGTTGAGCAAAATTATGATTCTCTTAGTAAAAAGGCTGCTGAAATAGTAAAAGAGGAGATGATGAAAAAGAAGGATCTTGTCTTAGGACTGGCTACAGGAAGCACTCCACTGGGATTATATAAGGAACTGATAAAGATGCATAAGGAAGAAGGATTGGACTTTTCAAAGGTTACTACTTTCAATCTAGATGAATATATTGGGATAGATTATCAGGATCCAAATAGCTATCACTATTACATGGAGAACAACCTATTTAACCACATAAATATTGATAGAAATAATACTTTCATACCAGATGCCAATAGAAAAGATATAGAAAGCTATTGCAGAGAATACGACAGGTTAATAGAAGAAAAGGGTGGCATTGATTTACAGATATTAGGTATCGGAATTAATGGGCACATTGGATTTAACGAGCCAGATGAAGAGTTAAATGTGGGAACAAGTATAGTGAATTTAACAGAATCCACTATTAAAGCAAATTCTAGATTTTTTGATTCTATAGACCAAGTTCCCAAAAAGGCTATTACTATGGGAGTTGGGACTATTCTAAAAGCCAAGAAGATATTGTTATTGGCTAATGGGAAAAGCAAACATGAGGCTATAAAAAAGCTGTCAAGAAATAATAAGATAACTACAAATTTCCCAGCAAGTTTACTACTAATTCATCCTAATGTTACAATTATAGTGGATGAAGATGCATACAGAGGATAAAAGCAGGAGGAATAATTATGGGAACGGAAATTGAAGTAAAAGTATTAAATATAGACTTAGATGAAGTAGAGAATAAATTATTGGATATGGGAGCTGAGCTGGTTGCAAAAGAATATCAGATAAATACTGTAATAGATTCTAAGGACAAATATATTCAAAAAAAGCTAAATAGCTATTTAAGAATTAGAGAGACCACAGATTTGATTAAAAACAAAAAAGATATTAATTTAACCTTAAAAAAGAATGTTGGACAAGAAGAAGTGAGGAAAAATATCGAGATATCTGTAGAGATAGATGATAAAGATGCAATGTTAAATATCTTAAAGGATTTAGGGTATAACGTGATTGAAGAAGGGTTTAAAGAAAGGAAAACTTATATTTATGATGGAATCCAGTTTGATTTAGATAGGTGGGACCAAAAAACTTATCCCTATCCCTATATGGAAATTGAAGTGAAGGATCAGGATGACTTGCAAAGAGCAATAGCACTACTGAATATTAGTAGAGATAATATTTCAACTAAATCCATAACGGAATTAAAGGAAGAACTAGAAAGGAGCAGAACTTCTTAGAAGGAAATTCTGCTCCTTTCTTTTTAGTAACCAAAATATACTCTCCGAATATTATATATTAAGTAATATTTGGGAGGTCTATTTATGAAAAGTAGAAGTAGAGGTATTGATGAAAGTATATTACTTATATTATTGATTTTGTTATTGTTTAATGGGGGACATGGTAAACTATTTGAAGAAGAACTACTACTGCTTTTAATACTATTACTTATATTTGCAAATTCTTATTAAGCACAGTAGCGACTCTACTGTGTTTTTTCTCTGTCTCTGAATAGGAATTTAATTGAGTACAATCCTGCTAATCCAACTAATCCATATATTATTCTGCTTATAGGGGCAGTTTGCCCTCCAAAAATTGAAGCTACTAGATCAAATTCAAATAGTCCAATTAGTCCCCAATTTAATGCGCCTATTATAACTAACACTAATGCTAATGTATCCACTAAATCACTCCTTTCTTTTAGAAATAGTGTTCCATAAATAAAAAATAAATATTCAAGACAGTAACCATAATTTAACTGTAATCATAATATACATTGAGAGAAAAAATAAAGGGGGTTTTATTATGACAGAAGAAATCAGAAGTGATAAGAGAAGAGGCTCAAGAGGTATTTTTGGAATGACCGATGATGATTCCTTATTATTTTTCTTCTTATTGTTAGTAATCCTATTTAGTGGAGGTTCATGGTACGATAGCGGAGACGATTCATTATTATTCTTCTTCCTATTGCTAGTGTTATTCTTTACAAATAATTGGTGCTAGAATCCCGTATTTATATACGGGATTTATTTATAGAAAAGTCTATGAAAGCATAAAATAATATTAAAAATTTTTGAAATATTTCTGCTGTGTGATAAAATTATATATATATTGGAAAATTAGTATATTGTAACCTTAAGAAAAGGAGGTTATATTATTTGGTTCTCATAAGAATACTATTAGTAATTATAACTATCATAATTTATAAATTTAATTTCAGTTCCATATATATTATTTCGTTATTAGGTGCCATTATATTATTAGATTTATTATTGTACATATTTGGACGGAAAAATAATTCTATAAGGCAAATTGAAAAAGCAGTAGAGGAAGTTGCCAATGGCAATCTATCTAAGAAATTTAAAATAGTGGACAAGTCCTATACTAATATTGTGAAAGATTTGAATCGGATATTGAGTAATTATAGAAAAGCTTTAGCACAGATAGACTATTCTTCTCGTAATGTATTGGCCATAACAAAGGATTTGGCTGAAGCTACTCGCCAAACCAGCCAATCCATAAACGAAATAGCACTATTCATTGAAGAAATATCAATAGGTGCAGATAAACAAAAAAGTCAAGTTGAAGAATTGTTATCTATGAATAATGGCCTTAGGATATTATCTCAGGAAACCACTGAGGAAAACAGCAAGGCTAGGGAAAAATGGCAATATACAAATGAAGCTTTTATTAAAACTGGAGAGACATTGAACAGATTGATTTCCAATATGGAGAATAGAACGGAAAGAAATAGAACACTATTAAAAAGTGCTGAAGTTATTTCTAAGAATGTACGAGAAATAAATGATATTGTTGATTTAGTAAAGAGTATTTCAGAGCAGACAAATCTATTATCATTAAATGCAGCCATAGAGGCAGCAAGAGCTGGAGAACATGGTAGAGGCTTTGTAGTTGTAGCAGAAGAAGTGAGAAAATTAGCTGAAATGACAAGAGATTCAACAGAAAAGATAAATAACATGGTAAGAGAGTTTGCTAATCAAATAAATATGCTATTATCCAATTTAAAAGAAGGGATTGAAGAGGAATACAAGGATTCCCAATTAGTCAGAGAAACTGAAAACTATTTCAAAGAATCCAATGAGAGTCTTAATACAATCAATAGTGTTTTAGAATCTACGGACCATAAGATGAGTGATCAATTAAAAGCAATAGATAAAATCATTGAACGACTTCAAGTCATCAGCAGAATTTCTGAAGAAGCCGTATCAGAGACTCAGCAGATTTCAGCAGCAATCGAAGAACAAGCAGCTATTACGGAAGATATAAGCAATAGTGCAGATACCATAAACAAGATGAGTAAAGAATTAGGTGATGAAATTAAGCGCCATGCAAAGATTGTAATGGATAAGAAAGTGCTAGATGAAATAATTGAATCAAATTTAAAAGTAGTAGAGGAAGTAAGAAACCATTCAGACATCAGAAATATTAATATTAAAGCTCATAAGGATATCTATAAACATATCTTGGATAACAATCCTAGTATTGAATTAATATATTTCTATGATAAGAATGGAAAGCTTATATCATCCAGCGGTAACATGGGTGATAATGTGGATATGAGAAATAGAGAGTGGTTTATCGGAGCTATGAATAAGGGGTTATATATATCAGATTTTTATTTGAGCTGTATTACTAATGAAGTTAATAAGACCATAGCGACTCAAATTAAAGATATGAATGGAAACCTAATTGGCATCATGGGATTTGATGTGAAGATAGAAAGTTAATGTAAAGTATTTAATATTTTGGAAAGATATTTTTATTTATTAGAGATTAGTGCTATATTAATCATAATAACCTCATCTATTGAGGTTATTTTTTAATGAAAAGGGTAGTATATTTTCCAAGATGAGTTTTAAGAAAAGCTTATTAAATTTTTGAAGAAAAAGTATAGCATATTTAGATAAATATGATATAATATATTATGACTATTTAATAAATAGGAGGAATAGTATGGCTCGTCTTAAATATATAAGATGGTTTAATGAAATTAATAAAGATGATATACCAATGGTTGGAGGAAAAGGTGCAAACCTAGGAGAATTAACTCAAAAAGGATTGGAAGTTCCCCCTGGATTTTGCGTTACAGCAGAAGCATATAGATACTTTATAGAAGAATCCAATTTAAGTGAAATTATAAAGGAAAAAATCAAAAATTTAGATGTTGAAGATTCTGATGAATTACAAAAGGTTAGTAAGGTAGTAAGAGACCTTATAACAGAACAACCAGTTCCAGAGGATTTAGCTAACGAGATAAAAATGGCCTATGAGGAATTCAATAAGAAAATAGGTGTAGAAGATGGAGAAATTGCAGTTAGATCATCAGCTACAGCAGAAGACCTTCCAGAAGCATCTTTTGCAGGTCAACAGGATACTTATTTGCATATAAGAGGATATGAAGAACTGCTTAATCACATAAGAAAATGCTGGGCTTCCTTATGGACTGGAAGAGCTATATACTATAGAGAAAAACAAAATTTTGATCATTTTGAAGTTGCATTAAGTGTAGTAGTTCAAAAGATGGTTAACAGTGAAAAATCAGGAGTTATGTTTACAGCAAATCCAATTACCAATAATCCTGGACAAATTATGATAAATGCAAGCTGGGGACTTGGAGAAGCTGTTGTATCAGGAACTGTAACTCCAGACGAATATATAGTAGATAAGAATACAAAGGAAGTTGTTGAAAAGCATATTGCAGAGAAGCTGTCAATGGTAGTTAGAAAGGATGTAGGTGTTGGAACTGTTGTAACAGAGGTTAAGGACTATCTAGGATTTGAATATGTAACTAAACAGTGTCTAACTGATGATGAAATACTACAATTAGTAGATTATGGTATGAAAATTGAGAGCTTATATGGAAGCCATCAAGATATAGAATGGGGTTTTGATAAGGATACTAAGCGTTTATATATACTTCAAGCTAGACCTATAACTACTTTAAAAGGGGAGAAAGAAATGGAAAAGAGTATGGATAATACTCAATTAAAATCTTTAGTAAGAGGCTTGGCAGCATCACCAGGTATTGGTAGAGGTATAGTGAAATATATTAAAGATATTTCAGAAATTTCAAGGGTAGAAGATGGAGATGTATTGGTAACCATGATGACTAATCCAGACATGGTACCTGCAATGAGAAGAGCAAGTGCAGTAGTAACAGAAGAAGGCGGAAGAACATGTCACGCAGCTATTGTATCCAGAGAGCTAGGAATACCTTGTATTGTAGGAGCTAAGGAAGCTACAAAGATTTTGAAAGAAGGAATGGAAGTTACTGTTGATGCAAAAAGAGGAGTAGTATATGAAGGCTTAGTATTACAGGAAGAAGAAAAAGAAACATCAGCAGACATAAAGGTATCCGAAAAAGCGCCTATTAGTGAAGATTTAGTACATCAACTAGCACCTATAACTGCTACTAAGATATACATGAATTTAGGAGAGCCAAATATAATCGGAAGATATAAGAACTTGCCTTTTGATGGAATAGGACTTATGAGAACTGAATTCATATTTACTAATATGATTGGTGCTCACCCCATGTATTTAGTTAAGACTGGTCAAGGTAAGTTTATGATTGATAAGCTAGCAGAAGGAATTACAATGGTAGCTCAAGAAATTTATCCAAGACCAGTTGTAGTAAGGATGTCAGATTTTAGAACTAATGAGTTTAGAGGATTAAAAGGTGGAGACGAAGTAGAACCAATAGAAGCTAATCCAATGATCGGTTGGAGAGGAGTATCCAGATACATTTCTCCAGCTTATGAAGAAGGATTTAGACTTGAATGTAGAGCAATGAAAAAAGTAAGAGATGAATTTGGACTTGAAAATGTGTGGGCAATGTTGCCTTTTGTAAGAACCACATGGGAATTAAAGAGAGTAAAAGAAATAATGGCTGAAGAAGGACTAGTACAGGACAAAGGATTTAAAATTTGGATTATGGCTGAAGTACCATCAGTAGTATTCCAAGCAGAAGAATTTGCTCAATTGGTAGATGGATTCAGCATTGGAAGTAATGATTTAACACAGTTAGTAATGGGAGCCGATAGGGATTCAGGTATTCTTAATAACATGGGATATTTTGATGAGAGGAATGAAGCTGTAAAGAGAGCTATTTCCATATTGATCAAAGCAGCTCACAAATATGGAAAGACCATATCCATATGCGGTCAAGGACCATCACAATATCCAGAGTTTGCTGAATTCCTAGTACAGGAAGGAATAGATAGTATTAGCGTAAATCCAGATACTGTAGCTTATACTAGAAGACTAGTTGCACAAGTGGAACAAAAAATGATTTTAAACAAAATTAGGGGTATATAATAACACTGAGGCCTTTAATAGGCCTCCTTTTTATTTATACTATAATTTAAACGAATATAAGAAATAATATTATAACTGGGGAAATGAGTAAAAAAATGATAAATTAGCTAATATACTATTTGCCTGCATATTATTTAGCTTGTTTCCTATTGTTTTGGCACACATAATATCACATGATTTTGCTTCCAGCCTGATGTATCAATTTTTGGTTGGAATTATGTTTATGCTACAGTCAATTACTATGTTCAATTATTATTTCACATCTGAAATAAAAATGATGAACATGAGATTTTTAATATTTTCTTTTATATTGACAATTTCTCAACTAATTACGTTGTTGATATCTTCCTTTACAATAGGGATTAATTTTCTAGATATCATTAATGTTTTTGCACGGTTTATTAGTGTTTTTATCTTTCTGTGTATTCCATCAAAGATAAGCATTTCCAAAAACGGATTTAGAAGATTTATGTTTTTAATATCAATATTGGGATTAGTAGCCAGCTTATATAATATGATTATTAACTTCAAGGAAATTTTAAACATATTAAATATAAACAATGCATATGAAATGAATTTTACTTCATTTTATTTAAATAGAAATAGCTTTGCTCAACTATTACTTTTTTCAATAATTGCTAATTCTATTTTGTATGATAAAACACAAAGAAAATACAAACTAGTTTTTTTCCTGATTTATCTTATTAATATATTTGTTACTTTATCTAGAACTGTTTTGGCCTGCGTTATTATTTTTTTAATAATATCATCGGTTATTTATGATAAAAGAAATATAATAAAGATCAGTATTGCTATTTCTCTTTTTATGATTGGTTTAATTATACTGATTACAATTAAGCCTGAAATTAAAAATTTTATTATTGATATGGTTATAAGAAAGGAAGCTGGCACTAGCGGTAGAACTGATCTTTGGTTTGTTGGAATTCACATATTGAATAATACGAATTGGATCTTTGGTATAGGTTATATTAGCAGTAGAGATATTATTAATAGCATGGGTTTTAATTTAAATGAGTTCCATAGCTTTTATATAGAAACCTTAGTTGGTGGAGGAATAATAGACTTATTATTACATTTTATAATTCTTATCTACATTATTAAAAGAGTAACAATTATATATAAAAATGATAAAAGAATTGGGGCATTATATTTTTCCGCATTTATTTCTCTATTTATTTATTCTCTATTTGAAAGCGCTTCTATTTTTACTATGGGATATGTTGGGACTGTATGTACTATCTTCATTATAACAATACCTCTACTATATTCTAATAGTTTTCTATTGGAGTTAGATGGTTGATCTGTAGTGTGTATATATGGAATACGAAAATGGAGATTTATCTCCATTTTTTTAATGCTTATTTAATGATAAAATAGTATTAAGAAATTTGTAAGAAATATATTAAACCCATTGTAAGAATCCCCCGCTACTATATTAGTATAGGCTAAGGAAAGAGGTGTTTGTATGGACCATGCTACAATATTGGTTGTAGATGATGATAAGGAGATTGCTAATGCTATTGAAAAGCTTTTGACATTAGAAGGCTATAGAGTAATAAAAGCTTATAATGGATTAGAGGCTTTGGATGCACTAGTTGCAAACAATATTCAATTAATACTATTGGATGTGATGATGCCAAAACTTGATGGACTTTCTACTACACTTAAGATCAGAGAAAAAAAGAATATCCCCATAATCATTTTATCTGCAAAATCAGAGGATAGCGATAAAATATTGGGACTTACAATGGGTGCAGATGACTATGTAACTAAGCCCTTTAATCCTCAGGAATTAGTTGCAAGGGTTAAAAGTCAGTTAAGAAGATATATGTATCTTGGCGATATGCGAAATTCTATAAGCTCCTCTCAACTTATTGTAGGTGGCCTAAGTCTTGATAGAGAAACTAAGGAGTTTAAAGTAGATGGAGTTCCAGTAAAACTAACTCCAACAGAATTTAAGATAATGGAGCTTTTAATGAGCAACCCTGGAATCGTATTTTCAGCAGAGAAAATATATGAAAAGGTATGGCAGGAAGAAGCATATGCAGTTGAGAACACTGTCATGGTCCATATAAGGCGTATCCGTGAAAAAATAGAAATCAATCCTAAAGAGCCTAAATATTTAAAGGTGGTGTGGGGCATTGGATATAAAATTGAAAAATGTTAGCAGAGATAAAAAAACTAAGATTATTGCATTTATATTGACTGTTGTATTTATAACTGCAGGGGTGCTTCAGATACAGTATTTGGCTTGTACAGGAAGGGAATTTGAATCCTTATTTGTTGAAAAATATAAGGATAGTAACAACTTTTATTTTAATCATGTTTTACCTGCACGCAACAAGGTTATGTTCCTTATAGAAAATAAAGAAGAAATAGTTCAGCCACCTCAGGATTTA
>Ga0134092_1002387_pt1 | contig 14449 bp, 14 predicted proteins | sample 3_6taG_FD_94454 | JGI IMG/M metagenome (GOLD analysis project Ga0134092, IMG submission 94454) | Switchgrass degrading microbial communities from high solid loading bioreactors in New Hampshire, USA - 3_6_20_6_A3 metaG | ecosystem: Engineered > Bioreactor > Semi-continuous > Anaerobic >...
GGATTGCTTTGGATGTATCTGGTATAATGCTCTATCTGCACTTCATAACTGGACGCCTGCTCTTCATTGTCAGTGGAAACCCTGCAGTAGGCCGCTACCCGCAGCTTATGCCTGGCATTAGCCTCTGCAGTTCTATTCTGCCTCGGTTTTGCCGGTATTACCGACACGGTTCTTGCTGCCGCCAACTATAATCAGCTCCTTCCCATATATTTTGCCGTTTATAAGTTCAAACATCGCCGCCCCGCTGTTAAATACCGTAATTCTCTTAACAACCTTTGACATAAACTCCCCGTCGAAAGCGGCCGGCACATTGCCCATAATGTTTATCAGCTTTTCCGTCATATAATCAAAATCATCTGCTTCTACCAGCGAGTAAACATACTCTGCCTGCTTAAGCGGATCGTCATATTTCTTCTCAATAACAATCCTCTTTTTTGGCGGCCTTGCTTTTACATCCTCCATATCCAGCGCACGGACAACCTCCATGAATGCTTCTTCAAGACTCTGTTCCGATATCACTGGACTGGCGCAGCACAGCCGCCCTTTGACAATGCGCCTGCTGCATCTCCACCGTTCCTTGCCGTTTTCCGCGTAGCGGCGGTATTCGCTGCCGCATTCGCCGCAGAAGACTTTGTCCCAAAAAGGCGAGATGTTTGCTTTATCGTCAGCAAAGTAATTCCGGTTTCTCCCAAGCGTCTCTGCGCGCCGTATGCGCTCTTCCTGAACACGGTTAAAAAGCTCCGCACCGATAATGGCAGGATAAAATCCGTCGCCTAGATACCGCTCGTCGGAAAGCATCCGTCCAATTGAAGCATGCCTGCGGGGAATGCCCGCTTTATTTGCCGCGCCCTCCAAAGACAAGCCTCCGGCATATTCTGCAAAAAGCGTCTTGACTTGCGCGGCTTTGTTTTTGTCAAGAGATGCAGACCCGTTTTTAATTTTATATCCGTATGGTATATGCGCCATTTACCGTTCAATCCTTTCCCTTAAGACAAGGCCGCATTTCATTCGGAATCCAATTTCTGCCGGCGAAAAAACTGTGATGCCTTCCACAAACCTTTCAAAGAGAAATTCATCAAACTCCTCAATAATGCCGCCTTCTTTTGACAGGTATTTAAGCAGCGCTTCCGCTTCTGAAAGCGCAGACCGCCCTGCAGCAGAAGATGCTGTCAGCGCTGCCCGCTGTTCCCTGAGCCTTGCCGTTTCTGCCTTAAGTTCATTGTTCTGCTTATTAAAAAGAACGGGATCCAGATACCCTTTCGTCAGGAAACTGACCAGTATCTGCGCCCGCTCCGCGTTTTCCTCTATTTTTGCGTCAATTTCTCTTATCTTTGCATAAGAACCGCTTGCATCCTGTTCCTTCATAGCTTCAACCAGCGGCTTCAAAATGATGTTATGGTTGCTGTATAATTTGTTCATCATCAAAACGAACGCCTCTTTGATGCGGTCATCGCGAATATATACCATGGAGCAATCCTTGGTCTTGCTGGCAATGTGCTTGCTGCAGCACCATGCTATATATTGCCCGGGCTTATTTGCCATATGGATCCGCCGTTTGAATACGCTGCCGCATTCACCGCAGATAATCCTGCCGGAAAAAGCGTAGCGGTTCAGGTATTTGCCCGTGCCTTTTTCAATTCCTTTTTCACGGCCGCGCTGTTCCAAGATGCGCTTTGCCGCTTCAAAATCCTCCCGGCTTATAATGGCTTCATGATGATCTTTTATATAATACATTTCTTCTTCGCCATGGTTATAATGACGGATAAAATTATCGTCGGTATAGGTCTTTTGAAAAAGAACATCGCCCACATACTTCTCATTTTCGAGTATTCCGCGGACAGCCGACGCCGTCCATTTCTTTCCCCGAGCGGGGTTGATTCCGTCAGCGTTAAGTCCTTCTGCCACGGCATGGGCGCCTCTGCCTGCTAAAATCTCTGCAAAGATTCGTTTCACCACCACCGCCTGCTCTGGATGCGGAACTATCGTTCCGTTTTGATACATATATCCGTAGGGCGGGTTTGCAAGCTTGAACGTCCCGCTTTGGAATCTTTTCCTGACGCCCCATTTGTTGTTCTGCGAGATGGAAACCGACTCGTTTTCCGCAAGGCTGCTGAGCACCGAAAGCAAGAGCTCGCTGTCCATGGAGCGTGTGTTGATGTTCTCCTTTTCAAAATAGATGAAGACGCCAAGCTCCGAAAGCCTGCGGACGATCTCAAGGCAATCGGCGGTATTACGCGCAAACCGGCTGATGGATTTGGTAATGATATAGTCTATCTTATGCTTCTCGCAGTCCCGCAGGAGCCTCAAAAGCCCGTCGCGGTTTTCCTTTTTGGTGCCGGAGATGCCCTCGTCGCAGTAAAGCCCCGCAAACTCCCACTCCGGATTGTCCCTGATGATTTTTTCATAGTGCTGCTTTTGCGCCTCAAGGCTTAAAAGCTGGTCGTCATTGCCGGTGGAAACGCGGCAATATGCCGCCACCCGAAGCTTAAGGGACGAAACAAACCTGTCCCCGTTAGCTTCAATCTTCATAACTTTTCGCATCATTTTCACCTCCTCCCGGGGTGGACATGATACCTCTGCGTGTAAATAATAGCAAGGCAATTACGCCATCAACTGTGCCAATCTTGGTAAGAAAGATCTGCGGTTTAATGCGTCGATTTTGTGGAATTCATCCGGTGTAATCAAGCCCCCGTCAAGCATCTTCTGCAGGATTTTCTTGGAACGCCAGTAATCCAGCTCCCCCTGCAGCTCCTCCGGCGGCATGGCAAGCTTCGCCTTTTTCACATAATCCTCGAATCCCTCCGGATGCTTGGAAACCGTTCCCGTATGCGCCACAATAAACACCTCCCCGATTATTAAAGCGGGAGCGGCTAAACCGCCGCTCCCGCTGTCATGATATTGTATCAATTGCCCACGCCTTATTTCGGCGGTATCTTCAAAACCTGCCCGGGATAAATCGTCGTCGAGGACAGGCCGTTTAAGGACATAATCTCCGGATACCTTGCCCCGCTGCCGAGCTCCTTTCGGGCAATGCCCCAAAGGGAGTCGCCCTTCTTTACAATGTACGTCTTTGGACTGCCCGCAGCGTCAAGCAGCTTCCTTACCTCGGCGCGTAACGCGTCCATGGACTTCCCGAACCTCGGGAACCAATGCATGACGTCGCTGTGGTTGGAAGCAATGCCCAGCTTGTAGCCCTCCGAATGGCAGATGACGTCCTTCTCGGTCAGCCCGTACTCCCTGCAAAGGTAGGCGCAAAGCTCCGCGGCTTCCATGTAGACGGCATTAAAATACGAGGCGTCGGTTAAACCGTCCTCGCAGATCTCAAACCCTATGTGCGTGTCGTTGCCGGAGCCGCCGCAGTGCCAGCCGCGCATATTCCACGGCAGCGTCTGGTAGGTGGCAATCGTGCCGTCGGCGAGTTTCCCGATAAAGGCGTGGACGCAGACCTCCCGCCCGTCCGGCCTGTCCTGGTTCCAGTGGTTGTTGTTCGGATTTTTGCCGAGCAAGCCGTCGTCCGGGCCGACATAGCGCTTGAGCCATGGGTTGTTTGCCCCGGTGGAATGCACCATGATGCCCTTCGGCACAATGGTTCTGCCTGCCTTGTAGCAGGCGTTGTTTGTCAGAATGAGTTTGTGCAGGTTCATTTTTCTTCCTCCTTTTCGCCGCGGTCATGAAGCTGCTCCAAGACCGCCTTGAGTTTTTCGGGAACCGGCAGCCCTATATGCGCGGCGTTTTCCAGTATTGAAATCCCCTCGTTGCTGAGATAAAAAAAGATGACCGCCGTCCGGATTGCCCCGCCGTTGCCGAGCACCTGACTGTCGATGATGTGTCCCACACCCACCAGCACAAAGATGAGCACCTTCTTGAAGATGCCCTTTGCTCCGATTTGGCTGGACAGCTTCCTGTCCGCAATCGCGCACATCACGCCGGTCAGATAGTCGACGACCACAAAGGCGATGAGGGCATAGAGAAACCCGTCTGGCCCGCCGAGAAACCATCCGATGAAACCGCCGACGGCAGTAAAAACCGCCTGCACCCAGTTCCATACTGTTTTCATTGATAAGACCTCCGTTTCAATCAAATTTTGCATATTAAAAAGCGCCCTGCCTGAAAGCAAAGCGCTGAATATATAAATACCGCCGCCCTATATCTGCTTCGGGAGAGCCTCCCAGAGCCGCATATCCTCCTGCCCAAGCGACCAGAGGGCGATGCCGCGCAGCTTCCAGCGGTAAGCAGCTTCGTTTGACCAGTAAACAAGGCTGTCCACATCCTGATAATACAGGATGGAAAAACCGTCCGCGTCGCCGAGGAACAGGCGGGATATCCAGATATTGATGTCCTTCGGGATGATTTTAACTTCATAATCGCTGCCGCAGGAAAGCGCCAAAAGCTGCGAGTGGAAGAAATCATAGTCCAGCGAAATGTCCTCGCTGCGGGTAGCCGGTTCTTCCACGTCGCTGTTTACCGAAAACACCTGAAACTCATCGTCCCAAGTGACTCCCGTGCGGGAAATTCTTCCGAAGCTTGCTGTTGTGCCGTCCGGAAGCTCCGCGTCAAATCGTTCATACGGCTCATAAACCCACGCATCGCCAAGCCTCAGAAGTTCGCATACTATCCGGCTGTCCGAGCGTATCCCGGCATAGCCGCTTGTGTTGCCGACAGCCGCCGTAAAGCGCAGGGTTGAGCTTGCGCCGGAATAGACCCTAACCGTATTGCCGCGCTTTCGCATCTCAATGGTGTACATATTTGGGTTTGTGCGGATCTCACTGTCCGGAGTCTTGGAAAAGCTGGTGGAATAACTTCCAAGCAAGGAAGCGCCCTGATAAAGCTCCACTCTCTGCGCGTCGTAATTTAAGCAGCAGAAGATATCGCCAAGGAACACTCCCGCCCGGCCGCCGCCGTGTTGCGGGAAAGCCAGCCTTGCCCGGATATGGACGTCGGAAAAGCCGCCGTACTTCCATGCAAGCTCGCCATGCCCCTCAAGCTGGGAATAAGGGCGGCTTTCTGTGCTGTCCGGATCCTGCCACACGCTCCACTCCCCGGAAAGGATCGTCCAGTAGCTTTCCGGCAGTATGTTCCTGTCCCGGAAATCCTCATACCAGATGAGGGCGGAATCAGGTTTTCTCCGCAGCATTTCAAAGGTCAGCTTAAAGCCTCGATCAGGCTCTGCCATCACGCCGTTTACATCCTTAAATTGCCTCGGGGACAGCATAAAAACGGCTTCCCCGGCATAGGGATGCTCCGAGAAGCCGCTGCACACCCTGAAACCGTAAAACTGGACTCCCGGCACTCCTCCGCTGATGCTGACAGCATGCGTTCCCTCTTGCAGAAATACACCCTTTGCAAGCGCCAGCCAGCAAAGCCTTCTCCAGTACGGCCACCACAGGCGGCTTTCGCTGAAGGTCTTCGCATTGCCGTCCAGGGAAACCACAATCGCATTTTTGTCCCAAAAGGGGAAGCAAAGCCGGACGGCAATATCGTAGTATCCAGCCTCTGCAATCTCAAACCGGTACTCCGCCGACGCCTCCGCATCTCCAAGCGAGGCCATGCCCTCCGCCACAATGACATTTCCCTCATATTCGTCCGGAACGCCGTTTCTGTCAATATAGACGGTTCCGAATTCCGCTTTCTGCTCCTTGCCATAGCCGGTCAAATACCTCCGCCTGTTGTAAACGCCTTTTTGCAGCGGGTATTCCCAGGATACGGCATCCCATCCTCCCATATAGTCGTATACGTGGGGCAGAGCCCACGGTACCTTGTTGTAATCATCCCAGTAGGCGACAATGGGAATGAACGGCTGCGGCGGCGCGTCATTGGTAAAGTTGTAAACCCCCGTCATCCAGTTCTTTGCCGCATAGTAGGTGTTGGACACTCCGCGATAGGTGACTCCGAGGTTTTCGGGCGTGTCGTGGATCCGCCAGTTCCAGCCGTAGGCAGGCAGTCCCATGAATATCTTGTCCGGCGGCATTGCTGTAACAGCATAGTTGTATATGCCCTCCAGCCAGTCCCGGGGGGATACGGGGCCGGGAGCGGAGCCCGCCCAAGCCATGCCGTAGCTCATGATGGCGGCGGTATCGCAGTAGGCGTTCAGATCGGCGTAGACGCACCAGTTTTCGCCGCCCACCGATCCCTGGACTCCGGTCATGCCCGGCAGGCAGATGTTGACGAGCTTTGTTGAGTCATATGACTTTACGGTATTATAGATATCCCGGAACAGGGCATTTGCCGCGTCCTTGTTTTCATATCCGCCGCCGCGCTCCAGGTCGATGTCCACACCGGCGCACCAAGGGTACTTTTGCATAATCCGCACGATCTCAGAAAGAAACTTATCCTTTGCGCCGTTCTCGTTATTGCGAAGCGCGGTAAAAACGGAAGCTGTTCCATGGTTCATAACGGTCAGCAGCCATTTGATGTGCGGCCATTTCTGGATGTATGGGATCATGCTGCTGATGCTGGTGCCGGTTTCGGTGATTGTGCCTGTCGCGTCAACTTCAAAGGTAAAAATCCCTACCGTATCAAAGCGGTCGCCGTAGTCCCTGAGCGCTTCATACATCCTCGCATTGCCCATAAAGCTCCACACCATGCACCGTTTGCCTTTCAGATAATCCCTCACAGGCGCTCACCCCCGTCCTGCATCTCCTGAAATTCAAAGAGCACCCGCGCCGATTTCCCCTCCTCCAGCTTCACCGCATGCTTGCTGTCCCATGCCGCCGAATATTGATAAAATCCTTCCTTCCGGGCAGGACTGCCGTTTTTAAGGCACCGGCGGGCAGACGCCAACAGCGCCAGCTCATCGCCCGCATTCACCGGATCAAGAAACCTCGCCTTGTGCGCGCCCAAGCCCTGGGAAAGCTCAATGCCGCCTGCCGCCATGTCCTGTACGGGATAGATATAACAGTCGATTTCCGCGGATGTTTTGCCCAGGTTGAATAAAATAACCGTTTCCGCCGTCCGCACCACGCCGTTGTAATGGCGTGGCGGGACGGACTCCCCGTTTTCCCGGAATTTCGCCAGCATGTTGTTTGTGTGGACGGTGTACCCCGTCAGCCGGTCTCCTTCCTGAAACTGCAGGTCGGTAAAATAGAGGCTGCCGGTGCAGTCGGAAAGCTTAAGCGTCACAGTCACGCCCGCCACATGCCTGCCGCCCTTTATCTGTATGGTTTCCGCAAACCTTGAAAACTGCATCATCAACACCTACCCGTCCAATGTCCACCGTATCTCGCACGCATGACCCACCCAGCCGGTGGCCACCGAGCCGCCCTGCAATAATAAGTCCGTAAAGTAAACTATGCCGGTGCAGTCGGTGACGCACAGCCGGATGGTGATGGACTTGACTCTGCTCCCACTCTTGGGAGAAATATTGTGCGCAGTTTGATTGAAATACGCCATATCCGCCGCCATCCTTTAAAATAAATCTATAAACCTTGTTTCGGTCGTGCCGTCCTCGTATTCTATGACTACTTCAACGCCCACCTGGCCGTTTTCGCCCTTTTGGAGGTTTTCGGAAGCGATCTGCGCCGAAAAGGTGTAGCTTTTGCGCGTTGCCGGGTATACCGTCTGCGACAGGCTCTTTGTCATGCCGGGCACGCCCTCCGCTTTAAAGGAAGCCGTTCCCGAAACGCCGTTCCCGGTATTCACCTCAAATCCTGAATTGACCCAGTAGGCAAAGCCGTCGTCCGCCCGGGAATTGCGCAGATGGTTGAACGGCACCATATCCTTGATCTCCTGGCGGTCGAGGAGATCGGTTGAAGACAGCGTATCTGCCGCCTTGTCCCACTGTGCCGAAGAATCGCCAAGCTCCCGAAGTTTTGTGGAAAGCTCGATCACCGTTTTCCATGGCTCCTGAAGGTTGTACTGCCGCCGCACGACGCGGGTCTTAACGGAAAGGCCCAGTTCCTTGTCGTCCACCGTCACAATGTCTCCCAGTTTCCACGCTTCATGCTCATAGCCTGTCAGCGCCGACAAATCCATGGCCGACAGCACGTAGGAAACGCGGGGCCGCGAATATTCCGCAAGCCGCATCCTTGCATATTCCAGCATCTGATACGGATTGCTGAAAGAGGAACAGTCAAGCGTGGATATCCGCACCTCGCCGGAGAAGCTGTAATCCTCCACATACTCCTTGCCTCCGTTGATGGAAGCGAAGGTCATGCCGTCCTTCCCGTAGGCATATAGCCTTGTCACCGGTTCCCGCGTGTCGACCACCCGCTGGATGCTTTTCAGGTTCTTTCTATACGAAAACAGCGCCCCGCTGTCTGCGCCGCTGAATGCAAGCAAATGTACCAGCCGGTTTGCGCTGTCAAAAACAAGGTCGCCGCCGTAGATGTTCTGCACAGCGCGCAAGATGGACAGAGCATTTTTCTCGGTGCACTGCCATGTCCGCTTCGCTGTTACGGTAACATTTCCCGCCGACCAGCCGGTACCAAGCAATGCGTATTTCATCGGTACATCTGCAGTATCCGCATTAAAGTCTGCAGGGGCCTTTTCCGCGCTGAAGGACAAGTCATAAAACGCCGCCTCGGCGTAAACCTGCGTAATGATGCGCCCGTCCTCGCTCTTGTTGTCCGTCAGAGTGCGGATCCGGTAAATGTCGCTTGCGATCTGCACCTGCTTTTCGTTCTCCAGCGCGTTTCTTTTTGGGTCATGGAACGGAAGCTTGAACTCCAGCGTATCCGCGCCGTTTACCTCGCCGGTAACGATGACGTCAATGGCATTTTCAAGGACGGCCTCCCATGCCCCGTTTTCATCCAGTATCACCGGCTGGGCAAAGCCAAGCTTTTCATAGGGCGGCTTAGGGATGTCGTGAAGCTGGATTTCCAGCAGTTTCGGCGTTTTTGATGTGTCGGCGGTGGTCAGCGTCACCCGGAAGCGGATGTATTGCCGGTTTGGGGACTGAAGCTCGCCGCTGGTTCCCACCGCCTGCCATGCCGACCATTCCTGCAAATCGTCGCTCGTGCTGGTCTCTACCAAGGAAACTGACGTTACACCAGCCGTATATTCGCTGGTTGCCGACACACGCCCGCTGCCGGACAACGCGCAGGGCGCCGCCCTGGTGTACAGCACGCCGCTTGCGGGATAAACGCCGTTTGCCGCTTTAAGCGTAACCGATCCCGGCTCCGTCAGGGCGTCCACGCTTGCGGCGCTGTCTGCGCCGTTCGCCAGCAGCGCGTTCCTAAAATGCTGCGCCAGGTCGTCGATGGTCAGGCGCGAATCGGTCTCCAGAAACCAATCGTCAAAGCCGCCCGCGAAATAATAGGTGTCGGCGTGCATGCCCATGACGATGTTCGCCGTACAGGACGGGTTGAGCGTGCCGGTAAAGGTGCGCTTGGGGGCAATCCAGACCGCGCCGCTGCCCCGGTCGCAGAGGATAATCTGCGACGTTTTGGCAGTAACCTCAATGACGGCCGCAATGAAGTACCAGCCGCCGTTTACCATAGAAAAGCTCGGCGTTTCGCTCTGGTCAAGGATCAATGAGCCAGCGGAGTTGTAGAGCATCATGCGCGGCCTGCCCTGATAGAGGGACACATAAAAGATTGGCTGGCCGGGTCCTTGCCGGGTGTTAAAGATAGGGCAGTATGTCTGCCCCACCGAATAAGTGGTGGGGTTGATCCAGCCGCCTACGACAATCCTCTCTCCCAGATTGCTGAAAATGCTGCCGTCGTTGGCAGCTATAAGGTGGGTCTTTTCCGAAGTTGGGTTGACGATGTTTTGACGGAAGTATCGCCCGAATCTTCCGGCAATCAGACTCGCCGAAGTGCCCGACCAGCCGGAGACGGTAAAATGCCTGCCATGCCCTGACGAATCCAGAAGCCGCAGATTGCCGTCCGGCGCGCTTTCGTTGAAGCGCCACAGCGCGGACGTCCGCGCGGTTACAGGAAACTCCCCGGTAAAATCCTCCTGATTCGTCAGGATTGATTTTATTGCCATACGCTCACCTCCATCTGCTTTTCGCCTGTATTTTAAGTTCCGTGAAAACTGCATTTGCCGCGGCAATCTCTATATTGTTCACGCCCTTCCTGAGAATCGGGAAGTTCAGCTCCTGCAGGCTGGGAAGGCCATTTCTCAAGGTGTTTCCGGCGGCGTCTGTCACCTTGGCGGTTACCATGCCGGAATCAATGACAAGCGTCTCGCCCTCAGATAATGGGCCGGCAATCCGCAATTCCTCTCCATTTGTAATGAGGGATATATAGCTTGAGGAAGATGCGGAGATCACGCCCTTCAAGAAATACACCGGCTCGGATTCAGCGTTCCCGGTAAGCCTCTCTATCTCATGTGTTCCTGTTCCGGAAATAACGAATATTTCATCCTCCAGCGCATAGGCATACGGATCGGGGCAGACAAACCGAAGCTCGAAGCTTCCGGCAGTGCGCAGCAGCCGCTCGCAGTCAACCGCTTCCGAAAGCCGCGCCATGAAATACCTGTCGGGCACGTCGTCGAGGATAAGCTGCTTAAGCCCGTTTGCCGGATTCAGCCATTCGGCTGCGTTATCCAGAACCGATACCAGCCCGGCAAAGCTGCGCTGTGGAAGCACACTGCAGCTTATTATTATGTTTCGTTCGGATATATCGCACCCGAAATCCGCAACGCCCGCTTTTCCCGGCACAGTTTCAAAAGAATTGCGCAGGGCAGGGGAGACCTGCCATTTGGTAAGTCTTGCCCGTATTTTCATGCTTTGCGACGATATGCCGTTATAGATAAATCCCATAAGCCCCCTCCTCTACGCCGTGCTGAAGCGGCCCTGCGCCCTTGATCCGGTCTGCATCAGGTTGTACAGTTCCTGCGAAATTCTGCGGATATCGTCCTCGCTTCGCACTATCATCTGCTGAACAACAACCAGCGGGCCGGATGCTGAGCCTCCGGAACCGTTGCGTCCGTTTGCGCTAATGTCAGGCGAAATATTAAAATCTGTCGGCACCGCATTTTGTATGTCGTCCGCCACCCTTGCCATGGCCTTGTTAAAGCCCTCGCCCAGACCCAGCGCCATATTGCCGCCGATGCCTTCAAAAACTGTGGACGGTGAGCGGATGCCAAGAAAATTTTTCACTCCGTCGACAATGCCGGAGAAAAAGCCGCTGACCTTATCCCACAGCCAGCTTCCAAGGCTCTTGATGCCTTCCCAAATGCCCCTGACAATGTTCCTGCCGATCTCGACCACCGAAGAGGCCGCCTTGCCCAAGCCTTCAAGGATAGCCGCCACAATCTGCGGGAGCGCCTTGACCAGCTCCGGAATAGCTTTGATCAGGCCCATGGCCAGCTGGACGATAAGCGTAATTCCAAGTTCTACGATCTTCGGAAGGTTGCTTGTCACGAAATCAATGATTGACGCGATAATCCCCGGCAGCGCCTCGATAAGCTTTGGCAATGCGTTTAACAGTCCCTGCGCCAGCCCCTGTATGATCTGAAACGCCGCGTCAAGTATCTGATCCATGTTGTTTATCAGTGTCTCGCAGATAAGGATGATGGCTTCGACGACAGCCGGGATCAGCTCCGGAAGCGCCTCCCCGATACCGGACGCCAGCGTCGCAATCATTTGCACCGAAGCTTCCACCAAAGCGGGAAGATTATCGATTATGCCCTGCACCAGCGCCATGACAAGCTGCAAAGCGCCGTCGGTGATATGCGGCAGCGCGTCGATTAAAGCCTGCAGCAGCGTCATGACAATCTGAACCGCCGCGTCGATAATAACCGGAAGGTTATCCACTATTGCCCCGCCGATGGAGGTGACGATATCCAAGCCTACCTGAATGAGCTTCGGCAGGTTTTCCATCAGCATATTCACAAGGCTTCCCACCGTATTGCCGATAACCTCGCTTATCTTCGTCCAGTCGCCGTTTGCTTCGGATAAACCGCGAGTAAATTCTCCAAGAAGCGCAACGCCGTCGTCGGCCAATATCTGAAGCTGGGGAAGCAGCACGGTGCCCAGCATGTTCTTTGCCGCCTCGCCGCCCGCTTTGAGCCGCTGGATGCTGTCGTCAAATTTTCCGAGGGCGTTCAGCGAATCCTCGCTCATCACCGCACCCATACGTTTTGCTTCCTCGGTCAGTTCCGCTATCCCTGCAGAACCTTGTGCAATCAGGGGATTGAGCTCCTGAGCCGACTTGCCGAAAATCTGCATGGCCAGCGCGTCACGCTCGGTTTCGTTGGACACCTTCCCGAGTGCGTCTATGGTTTCCCAGTATACCGTTTCGCTGTCGCGCAGGTTGCCGCTCATGTCAATGACCGAAACGCCAAGCCTCCGGTAAGCGTCTGCGACCTCGCCGGTGCCTTTCCGTGCGGAAGACATGGATCTAACGTTCCTTGCCATGCTGCCGGTTAAAGTGTCCAAGGACACATCCACAAGCTCCGCCGCGTACTTGTACGCCTGCAGGCTATCGGTGGACATGCCGGTTACGGTCGAAGCGGTAAGGATTTCATCGGCATAGGCAGCCGAATTGACCGACATATCCACCAGCGCCTTGCCAGCACCGACTGCCGCCGTGCCGATGGCCGCCAGGGCCGCGCCCATGGCCACGCCGATACCTTTCAAAACACCGCCCAATTTTTCAAAACGCCCGCCTGCGTCATCCGCCTGATCCGCGGCATTTTTAATTTCTCTGCCAAATTCGTCCGCCTGTTTTTCCGCTTCGTCAAACTCTTTTCCCGCATTGTCCAGCGCTTTGTTGTTTGCCTCCAGCTCGCGCTCCATTTTGTTGAGTTCCGCTTTGGCGTTGTTGAGCTGTATCTGCCAGCTTTGCGTCCGCTTGTCGGTCTCCCCGAAAGAGGAGGCGGCGTTGGCAAGCGCTTTCTCCAATGTGGCAATTTTTTCTTTCTGCGAGTCGATCTCTTTGCTAAGCACCCTGTTTCGCGCAGCGACAGCTTCAACTGATTTATCCTGCTTGTCAAACTGGGATGCGACCAGGTTCATCTCACTGCCCAGCACCTTGAAGCTTTGGTTGATTTCCCGGATGGCGTTCTTAAATTCCTTTTCGCCTTCAATCCCGATCTTTAAGCCAAAATCGTCTGCCACATAACCGCCTCCTTCCTGCAAAATTTTTAAATTCCATAAGGTATCACTTCATCTATGGTCAGCTCCCGCTTCGGTTTGGAAATACCTAAGAACTGCTTGTGGCACTCCCACAAGTCAAGCAGGTACCCAATAGGCATTAGCCATACTTCATCCTCTGAACGGTTGAGCTGGACAGTACCGTAATATATGAGCCGGGTAAACAATTCCTCATCGCTCACCCGGCCGGTGTGTTTTTTAAGCCATCCTCGCTTTGAACGTTTCTTTTCGTACCCTTGAACATTGCCTCCATAATAGCGTCTTTGTATGCCGCCAGCTCCAGCGGGGATGTGAGAAGCTCCACCGCCTCCTCGGTCAGAAGCTCCCGCTTATCCTGATTTTTCAGGTTGTGTATCAGAATGCTCTGGTTGGCCAGCAGCGTAATCAGCCATACCACTTCGTCCAGCGCCATCTCGAAGTTCTCTGTTTTCATCAGTTTGGCGCCGAGATTTTCAAGTCCGCCGTACCTTTTAGCGATTTCCTTTGTCGCTCTGGTGGTTAGAATAAGCTGATATTTCTCGCCGCCGATGCTGATGCTTGCGCTTCTGTCCGTACCCTGCATTATTCGCCGCCTCCTCCCACGGCAAAGACAGGCTCATAAACTTCCGTATACCAGCCGGTAATAGTGGCGGGCAATACGCCGGGATCGTCTTCGCTGACCTCTGCCTTCCACGGATGCTTTCCTTGGCCATCTGGTTTGTTACGTCTCATGACTGTCCCTTCAATAGTTGGCGTGGAAAATGTGATGCTGTCGCCCTTCGTTTGCAGGTTTGCCGCCGGGATGCCGAATTTTACTCTGTAAAGCCAAAAATACCTGTACTTGCCGTTGGCTTTCTTTGCCCTGAACCCGATTGCCACCGGAGCGCCTCCGTCCTCGCTTGCGGAAATAAGCACCTTGTTGTCGTCAAGGGTAGCTCCCGTCAAAACCTCTGCAGCAGCAACACCGATGTCTGCAACTCCAAGAGATAAGGTACCGCTTTGAAATTCCTTGACCACTTCTGCCGCCCCGTCGTCGGCATAAAGCGTCGCCTCGGCCAGCTCTACCGAAAGTTCCGCCGTAATCGCCTTAGCCAGCGGAACAGGCGTGCCGTAGCTTTCTTCTCCATTTTCATTCTCGGTTATTTTGGAATAATACAACCTGTCCAGTCCGATTGTCGCCATGTCTCTCATTCCTCCCTTACTTCATATTCTTTTGCCACATCGATGGCATAATGGTGATAGCCGGTATCGTCCTCATGGCCTATATACCGCCTGTCGGTAATGGTAAAGCCCGCTTGAAGCAATGTGTTCACTATTTCGTTTTTGCGGGCAGTGTAGTTTCCCTTTATAAATAAAGACAACCGTACCTCCTGGGTTTCAGCCTGAGGCCGGTTGTCTGCAAAAACCTCAAATGTATCTGTCATCGGA
>Ga0134092_1002405_pt1 | contig 14380 bp, 13 predicted proteins | sample 3_6taG_FD_94454 | JGI IMG/M metagenome (GOLD analysis project Ga0134092, IMG submission 94454) | Switchgrass degrading microbial communities from high solid loading bioreactors in New Hampshire, USA - 3_6_20_6_A3 metaG | ecosystem: Engineered > Bioreactor > Semi-continuous > Anaerobic >...
AATATCCGGTGATGATAGCGAAGGGGAAACACCTGTACCCATACCGAACACAGAAGTTAAGCCCTTCAGCGCCGATGGTACTTGGGGGGAGACCCCCTGGGAGAGTAGGACGTTGCCGGAATTCAAAAAACACTCAGTATCTTAAGTGTACTGAGTGTTTTTTTGTTATACTCCAAACAAATTATTATGGTAGAATATGACTTGATGTATTTATTTTTTGTTTCACTTTTTAAGGCTTTTTCAAGCGATATGCGGGTTCTGTGAAAAGTGCTAAACCAGAGGGTTATTTAACAAATGAAGGAGGTTTTATAAATGAGAAAGGTATTTTTTGTCGGAGGGCCAGGCAATATATCCTCGAGTACAGCCCTGGATTTGCTGGAAAGGGGGTATTCATTGGGAATATTTACACTGCCGGGCAGTCCGGATGATGAAGGAATAACCGGTTATGTACAGATGTATTATGGAGACCGAAACAATTTCGAAAGCCTTCGGGAGGCCTTTGAATCCTTTAAACCCGATATTGTCATTGATTTTGCCTGTTTTACCCCGGAACAAGCGGAGTGTATGCTGAGTCTGGCCTTCGGCAGGGTAGAGCAGTTCATATTCATCAGCACCTGTGATGTTTACGGGTATCCCCTCTCGAAAATACCGATGACGGAGAAGGATCCCTTCAATCCGCCCAATTGCCGGTATGCCGCAGACAAAAGAAGATGCGAGGAATTGCTGCGGGAGCGGTATGAATCATCGGGATTTCCCCTTACAGTGGTGAGGCCTTCGTATTCGATGGGCAAACGCTTTGTTATCACAGCCCTTTCCAGGGCCGGCGGCAGATATTTGATTCCGCGGCTCCGGGCCGGAATGCCGGTACTTGTACCGGGGGATGGGACAACCCTCATGCATCCAAGTGCTGCTTACGATACGGGAAGGATGATTGCGAGGATGGTGGACAGCGAGGTCTCAATTGGGAAGAGCTATACATGCGGCAGTGAGACTTTTATGACCCACGATGAATATATTCATCTATTTGCAAGTGCCTTGGGAGTGGAGCCAAACATCGTCCATATCCCTTCTGACTTAATCCTTTCGACAAAATGCGAAGGGATCAGGCCGGCGCTCCTGGAAGAGCTGACCCGTTACAATGTGGCATTTTCTATGGAACAATTTAAAGCCGATTTTCCCGATTTTCAGTGGGAAAAGCCCCTTATTCAGGTGGCCAGGGAGTATATCGAATGGAATGACCAAATGGGCAATTTCCCCGATCCGTCGGAAGAAATTTATGAAGACAGGATCATCAAGCTTTATCTGGAAAGGGTAAAGGATTTTGACATAGACAGTGAAGGGCTTCATTTTATGCCATAGGACAGAGTTGGGAGTAGGGCACCGCAGTGGAGAAAAACAATCTTCTTTAGGATATCCTTGTTGTACGAGCAGCTAAACTGTGCTATAATACCGCAATGTGGTCTTTTCTATGGATTTGGGAGGAGAAAATGTAGTGTATAAAGAGACTTTACGGGCCTTTGAGGGAAGAAAAAACGGCCCCCTGTTCTATTCCGTTGTTGTCTTTTTTATACTTGTTTGTATCATCATTTTGTCGAATTTTTTATACAGCCGATTCCATTCATCATTAATCAGTTATGGGACCTATGTATTATTCGGAATCATCGGTTATTATGTCTACAAAATGAAGATCATTGAATATCGCTATTCGCTCATGGATGATGAAATTCTTATTGAGCAAATAGTCGGAGATCGACAAAAACCGATTGTCAGCGTAAAAGTAAGGGACATTCTTTATCTGGGGCCGGTTGCTCAGGGCACTCAATATAAAGGAAAGGCTGACAGAAACTATAGATGCCATTTTTCTTGGAATTCAGACGGCATTTATGTGATGGTTGCAAAAAGGGACGGAGAGATCATTCGCATTTTATTTAAGCCAAGCGGTACCCTGGTGGAAATGTTAAAGAAGTATAGAAGATAAGCAGACGGATATAAAAGCGGCAGGAGAATTCCCCTTCGGTGATTGGACCCTGACCCTGCTGTAATGGGTTGTGTTCTTTAACAAAATTTCGCTTCAATGAATAAAATTACAGTAAAAGGTCAATGATTGATGAGGGGATGAGCGGAGCGAGCCCTCATCCCCAGTTTATAATAAAGGAGCATTTGATATGGTCGATATGATGGAGTGCAGTATATGTCATAAGATGAAAAAGACAAACCTTTTGATATTGAGCAAGAATATCTGTGAAGAATGCGAAAAACAACTGGTTCGCTCCAATGCGGACGATCCCTTCTACCCGCTCTGTAAAGAGGGAATTAAGGAAATCTTATTGTCCTCACAGAAGGCCTAAGCTCCTTTTTCGCTTTTTTTCCAACTCTGCTTCTTCTTCAATACTGTTTTGGATAATGGGATAATCATCGAGGCTGTACATTTCAATGTCATGGTCCTTTGCCATTTCTTCTTCTGTAATTCTGCCATGCATTCTTTTTATAAAATCCCATTCGTGACCGGTCTTCTTATTTTTATTAGACATGAAAATCACCTCAATAATAGAGTTCATTCATGCTTTAAGACGGACCTTACTATAATATTATTCGTAGCTTGAGATTTTTTACTCACATTCTAGGAAATTGGGCAAATTTTATTAAGGAAGGGCTTTGCGATGAACGGAAACATGCCTCTGGTTCAGGCGCTTTTAGAATATGCCAATGAGGGAATGATACCCTTTCATATGCCCGGCCATAAAATGGGAAAAGGCTTTGAAAAAGATTTCCTGAATAAAATTGTCATGATGGATGTCACAGAAATACCGGGCCTTGACAACCTCCATCATGCCACCGGTGTGATCTATGAGGCCCAAAGGCTGGCGGCAAAGGCATTTGGAGCGGACGAGAGCTTTTTTCTGGTCAACGGATCTACTGCCGGCATTCATGGGATGTTGCTTTCGGTCTGCAGGCCGGGCGACAAGCTGATTGTGCCCAGAAATTGCCATAAATCAGTCTGGAATGCCATGGTAATTGGTGATATAGTACCGGTATACATAGAGCCGGAATTCGATGAGGAGCACCTGTTTGCAACGCAAATAAGGTTCGAGAAAGTCAAAGAAGCCCTGGAAAGCCATCCGGATGCAAAAGGCATAATCGTTGTTCATCCCAATTATTATGGGATGTGTGCTGATTTGGAAAAAATCGTCATCTTCATGCATCAGGGGGGAAAAGCCGTCCTGGTGGATGAAGCCCACGGAGCCCATTTTATTTTTCATCCCGATTTGCCGCCGTCCAGCGGAGAACTGGGAGCGGATATCTGGGTCCAAAGTGCCCATAAAACCTTGCCGGCCTTTACCCAGACAGCATACCTTCATTGTAAGGGACAAGCAGTTGATAGAGACCATGTTTCCAGAATCCTTGATATGCTCCAAAGCACAAGCCCGTCCTATCCTTTCATGGCATCTTTGGATTGGGCGAGGAACTACATGGTTCAGAACGGAAGAGAGCGGCTGGATGATTTAATCGCCTGGGTTCAAGAGACCCGGGAAAAGCTTGAGAAGCATTTAGGAATTCATACCCTTGAAGGTTATAAAAGAACGGAAGTCTCATATATGGATCCCACGCGGCTTGTGATCGATGTTGGGAGCCTTGGTATTACGGGCTATCAGACTGAGGCAATACTAAGAAAGCATAAAATTCAGGTGGAGATGTCCGATTGGTACCATGTTGTTTTAATTTGTACGGTGGCTGATACAAAAGATGATTTTGAAAAGCTTTACCGGGCATTTGAAAGATTGAAGGAGGAGGCGCCCGGCAAGCGGCAGATGAAAAAGTTTGTGCCGTCGGGAAAGCTGCCAAAGCAAATCCTCTCGCCCAGAAAAGCTTTTTACAGTGCTGTAGAGAACATACCTCTGAGGGAAGCTGTGGGCAGGATCTCCGGTGGGCTGATCGGGGCATATCCCCCTGGAATTCCGCGCTTCTGTCCCGGGGAACTGATAGACTCAGAGGGAGTAGATGAGCTTTTGGAGATTGCCGATTCGGGAGGAAGCTTGTTCGGTACAGTAGACGGGCAAAGGATTCCGGTCCTAAAAGACTGACGAAAAGAGGGAGAGCGATGAAAGGACTGTTTATCACCCTTGAGGGGATGGATGGCGTAGGGAAAACTACGCAGCTGAGAAAACTGGAGAAGTATTTGACGGAAAAAGGATATCAGATCATTGTAACGCGGGAGCCCGGAGGAACTGTCATCAGCGAAAAAATCAGGGATATTATATTAGATGAAAATCACAAAGAAATGGATGATGTCGCAGAGGTATTTCTGTACGCTGCTGCACGGTCTCAGCATGTAGCCCAGGTGATAAAACCCGCCGTTCTTCAGGGCAAGATTGTGCTCTGTGATCGGTTTGTGGACTCCAGCATCGCCTATCAGGGCTTTGGCCGGCAGCTGGGTATGGAGTTCATAGAGAAAATCAATCAGCCGGCCTTACATGGGATAGAGCCCGACTTGACATTGTATTTTCATTTGGATTTTCCTAGCTGGATTGAAAGGTTATCGGGCCGCAGTGACAGGAGGGATCGCCTGGAGCAGGAGGATATCAGCTTTCACAGGCGGGTCTATGAAGGATATAAGGCGCTGCTAAAAAAATACCCGGAGCGGATAAAAAAGATCGATGCCCACTGGGATGTGGAGAGGGTATTTGAACAGGTAAAGAATTGTTTTGATTGTTTACTTGAATGTCATAAATAAGATATAATAGGGATAGAGATATACAGTATCGCAGAAGGAAATAATTTGTGTTGAGGGGGTATTTTATGAAGTTAATTATTGCGATCGTGCAGGACGAAGATGCTCAGAAACTCATTTCGGCTTTGATGAATGAAGGATATGGTGTGACGAAGCTGGCTACAACAGGCGGTTTTTTAAGGGCAGGCAATACGACACTTTTGATCGGCGTAGATAATACCAAACTGGACCATGCCATATCGATTGTTGAAAAGGTGTGTAAGAGCCGTAAGCAGGTTGCCACTTCACCTTTTCCCGTATCCGGATCCACCGGAGTGTATGTCCCCTATCCTGTTGAGGTAACGGTCGGAGGAGCTACGGTTTTTGTTGTGGATGTAGAGAAGTTCTTGAAAATCTAAGGTTTTTACACTGCGGCTGCTTGTTCAGCCGCAGTAGCATATGGTCTAGATTGAGCAAAATGAAAGGGTTGCCTATGAATTTTTCAGATATTATCGGACAATCTCTGCTGGTTAAGCGGCTTAGGAGCATTCTGACCAGTGGGAGGATTGCCCATGCCTATTTGCTGGTTGGGCCTGCCGGAGCCGGAAAGAGGACGATAGCCGATATTTTTGCCCGGGCTTTGTTATGTGAGTCGGAAGGGGCAAAACCCTGTGATAGATGCCATTCATGCCGGCAATACTTAACAGGGAATCATCCGGATATAAAAAGGATTACCCTTGATCAAAGCAGCATTAAGATAGATCAAATCAGGGAGCTACAACAGGATATCCAGGTGAAGCCCTATCAGGCAGACAGGAAGGTATACATCATAGAAAACGCACAGGCAATGACCGTCCAGGCCCAAAATGCCCTGCTGAAAACACTGGAGGAACCGCCAAGTTTTGCGGTTCTGCTGCTTTTGGCCGATGGGACCCAGGGACTTCTGCCTACCATTTTATCCCGCTGCCAGATCCTGAAACTACATCGCAGAACGATAGAGGAGATCGGTCGAATTATACAAATCAATACAGGCTTATCAGAAGACGAATCCCAGATATTTGCAAGGCTGGCAGACGGCTTGCCCGGCAGGGGATTGGAACTGGCCCGGTCACAGGAATTTAGCCGGCTCAGGGAGGATGTTTTTGCCTTTGTTCAAAAGCTGGGCAGACAGGACGGCTTGGATATCCTTGAAGATACTTTGTTTTTTTTGGAGCGTCGCGATCGGATTGATGCTATTCTCGACTGTTTAACCTTGTGGCTTAGGGATTTGTTGGTCCTTAAGGAAACAGGGGATGCCTCCCTCATCGTGAATTTGGATAAAATCTCTTTATTCAATCAACAGATAGAATTCTTTACAACGGTTAAGATAAAGAATATGATAGAAGAAATTGAAAGATGCAGGCGAATGTTGAAAGGAAACGCCAATTTTCAGCTGACCATAGAGAACATGCTGCTTCATTTTCAAGGAGGGTACAAAGGTGCAGTTAGTAGTCGGAGTACGGTTTAAGAAAGCAGGTAAGATCTATTATTTTGACCCCAATGGACTGGAAATCCAAAAATCGGATAAAGTCATTGTAGAAACAGCCAGAGGAATTGAATACGGTGAAGTAGTCGTTGCTCCCAAAATGGTTTCAGAGGATAAGATCGTGTCACCTCTTAAAAAGGTGATTCGGATAGCAACGCCTGAAGATCATCAGAAGGTTCAGGAGAATCAAAGGAAAGAGGCTGAAGCCTTTGAAATATGCCTAAAAAAGATTGAAAACCACTCCCTCCCGATGAAACTGGTGGATGTGGAGTATACCTTTGATAATAACAAGATTATCTTCTATTTTACTGCAGACGGTCGAGTTGATTTCAGAGAGCTGGTGAAGGATCTGGCCAGCGTTTTCAGAACCCGTATCGAACTTAGGCAGATCGGGGTTCGGGATGAAGCCAAGATGCTGGGGGGTTTGGGCCCTTGCGGAAGGCCCCTTTGCTGTACCCAATTTTTAGGAGAATTCCAACCGGTTTCCATAAAAATGGCAAAGGAGCAGAATCTGTCACTCAATCCTGCCAAGATTTCGGGCCTTTGCGGCAGGCTGATGTGCTGCCTCAAATATGAGCAGGAATTTTACGAAGAGATACGAAAGCGCATGCCCAAGGTGAATAAAGAAGTCCTCACCCCGGCAGGGAAGGGCATTGTACTGGATACCAATTATCTCCGTGAGACGGTAAAGGTAAAGATAACGCAGGATGACGGCACCTTGGAGGTTATTGAGTTTCCTCTAAATGAAATTCAATATCAGGAGGAACAGGCTGCAGAAGAAGAGGAAGATATCGAAATCGATGATGAGATCAAATCTTTGCTTGATGAATAAAGCACTTGTTTTTTTCTGAATCAATGATAAAATAATGGAGTCTGTAGTGTTGTACTACTGGGCGAGAGGGTCTCAATGTGAGGAGGTGACGGTCAATGGCATATAAAATCGGTGACGAGTGTATAGCATGCGGTGCTTGTGAGGGTGAGTGCCCTGTAGAAGCCATCTCTGCAGGTGATGACAAATATGTAATCGATGAAGATATTTGCATCGAATGTGGAGCTTGTGCTGAAGTATGTCCTGTAGAAGCACCGAAGGCAGAATAAATTTCAAGGGAAAGGAACCTGACCGACGAATTCCAATCGAAGGTCAGGTTCTTTTTTTTGTTGAAAAAAAGGAAAATAATTACCACTGAAAGAAGGAAATTGGCAACTTATGCAGAAATATATACCTTGGGCGAAAGGTGGAAAAAGGCGAATTTGATCTTTTATCCCTCTATTTGAATGGTTTAGCAGGATAGAGAAGGAAATTTGTCATTTCTTTGTAGAGTATCTTTTCATGTTTATCAGCGGGTTATTCGAATCCTTGTCCTGCCTTTTGGCAAGCCCTGTGGGCTGATCCGGCCGGGCAGACTTAGTCTTTGTTGTTTCAGGCCTTTCCCAGTGGAGGTCGGCATGGGAGCTGCGCCGACACCAACCATTAAGCAGTCAATCATCTTTCAAACAGAAGATCGTCAAGTTACTCTGAGAAAAGGACGGTGTCACCTTGTTACGCAGAATTGCTGCATTTTTGTTGTCTTTCATAGTTGGAATTCATATTTTGTGGACTCAGGTGGCCTATGGGGCACCGGACTATCGTACCGTTCGGGTACTTTTATCTTCCATGGGTTCCCCGTCTTATGTAGATCTACGGATAAAAGGAAGCTTTACTGTCAAGGAACGGCCCGAGATTGTACTTGAAAATGTGGACTGCCAGGTTCAAATACATGGGAAGATGTTGGTACTGACGGACGAAGAAAGTTTTCTCTATCCTTTCAGCGATAAGTTTACTCTGGTGCCGTCCGTAAAGGATCCCTCTCATTCCCTCATGGTTCTCAACAATTCCTATGGCTGGACCGAGTATCTGGGGGAGATGGAGTTTCAGATTGAAGAGGAAGGAATCCAGATGATCAACCACATTGATGTGGAAACCTATCTTTATGGCGTGGTACCCTATGAAATGGGGAACGGCTGGCCTTTGGAGGCCTTAAAAGCGCAAGCCGTAGCCTCGCGGACTTACGCCGTGAAGTCTATTCGGTCCACATCCTATTTTGATTTGTATGATACGGAATACAGCCAGGTATATAGGGGGTACAACCCGGATAAGGCCAATGCCATAAAAGCGGTCAAAGAGACCAGCGGGCAAGTGCTGAAATATCAAAACGACTTTGCGACAACCTATTATTCAGCCAGCAACGGCGGAAGAACCGAATCTACGGAGAACCTGTGGGGGACCTTCATTCCTTACCTTGTTTCAAAGGAGGATCCCTTTGATGTCAGCAACCCCAACAACAGTGCCGCCAGCTGGAAGGTTGTTTATTCAAAGCTGGCGGTGGATCCGGCCCTCCAGCTGCGCCTGAAGGTAAAGATGGCTCCGGATTTGGAAAAGAACGGCTACAGCGGGAGCGTGGAAGACATCATCATCCGTCAGATCAAGGAACTGTCCTTTGACCCTCCCAACAGCAGCGGCCGGGTGGATAAGGGCAGGATTGTGGTAATCGCGGATGTGAAAAATAGATCTACTGGTGAAACGGCGACCGTTGAACAGACGATTGATCTGACCAAGGGGAATGCCAGAAGCATACTCAATGTGAAAAGCTTGAAATTTACAGTGCAAGACGAAGGAGACCGCTATGTGATTCAGGGCAGCGGTTATGGCCACGGCGTGGGAATGAGCCAGGCCGGGGCACAGCAAATGGCTTTGCAATCTTACAATTATGCCGAAATTCTCAATTTTTATTATCCGGGAACTCAGCTGGTTACCCTCTGGAATCCGGAGCCGGATGATTCCGGTTCTTCCAGAGGAGATACGCGGCCTGAACCCGGTGAAGGGGAGGCTCAGCAGCCTGAAGAGCCCGGGGATAATACGGAGCCTCCGACAGAGGATCAAGATAAGGAATTGCCGGGGGAAGGCGGGAAACAGGAGGAAAGCGGCGAAGAAGAGCCTGTAAATCCGCCGGCCGAAGAAAACCCTGAGCAGGAAGAGCCCGAGAACCAGGAGGAAGAAAGTTCGGAGGACCCACAGGAGGGCAGCCAGCAACCGATCTATGGCACCGTTCGTGTAACAACGGCTTTGAATGTCAGGCAGGGCCCGGGAACCCATTATGTGAAGGTCGGAATGCTCAGCAATAATACAAGGGTGCAAATTTTAGAGTATGGGGAACTCTGGTCCAGGATCAGGGCAGGGGATATCGAAGGATATGTTCACATGGATTACATCAATCTGGAGAACACAGGAGATCCAAATCCCCAGGAGATTCCGGATGACAAAGTCGAGGCTCCGCCCATGGATACGGCTCCTCCGCCCCAGAAGGATAAACTTGGAATTGTCACCGCTTCGGCTTTGAATATCCGCAGCGGCCCCAGCACCAAAAACCACAAAGTGGGTATGGTAGTCCGTGGAGAGAAACTGTGGATCAAGGAATCGTTGGACGGATGGTATAAGATTGATTACAACGGCCTTGCCGGCTATGTCAGCAGTGATTATGTAAGGATTGAGGATAATGATTCCCAGACCCCTGTGGCAGCGGAAGAGAAAGCCATCGCGAAGGGGATTGTTACAGCAGGCGGCTTGAATGTGCGGGTCGGAAGCGGAACCCAATATAAGAAAATCGGACTTCTTCAGTACAAGCAATCGGTTGATTTGCTGGGAGAAGAAAACGGATGGTACAAGATTCGATCGGGGGACCTTGTCGGCTATGTCTATGGGGTATATATAGAGAAGCTTGGCATCGGAAAGGCGATTGTGACAGCCAATGCGCTGAATGTAAGGACCGGAGCGGGGATAGAGCACAAGCGGATTGGCTTGATTCCAAAGAATACCCAGGTCGATGTCCTTGAGCATGACAACGGCTGGTATAAGGTGAAAAACGGGTCTTTAACCGGCTATGTTTCCGGTGAATACCTCAAAATGATCAGTTGAGATACAGGCGCCAGGAATGACAGGCAAAGGCCTGTCTTTTTTTCTTTGTACCGGGTATCCGGTGAAACAAAAAATCAAGGGGTACCGTCCAAAGGATTATGGGAAAATTGTTCCACTTTTCTTAGGTCAATCGAAGGGTAATTTTAAAACGAAAGTAAATTTTCTGCCGATTTTCTTTATGTATTCATAGGAATATGGTATAATTTGAAGAGTTATGGTTTGGTTTCCTGTTGATTTTGGGGGCTATACCTAATATAATGAAATTTAGTCGCACTTATCATGATTTTTTTCGTTATTGTCGCCGTTTTAAACGAAATGGGGCGGCTATGTATAAAAATGCTAATTGATGGAATATTTAGCATAGAAACTTTTCTCAAAGTGTCTTCCCATATCATGGGTTAGTTGGGATGTGATTGATGATGAAGGATTTATTAAAGAAATTCCCAGGGCTTTTTTTTGATACGATTGCACTATTGCTTTCGGTTGCCCTGTCCTATTATATCAGATTTGATACAGACCTTGGGGCTGCTTATCAAGCCTTTTCAAGACGATTTGACAGTATTCTGCCGGTTTATATTGTACTCTTTATCACCGTTTATGTTGCTTTTGGGCTCTACAGAATACTGTGGCAGTATGCAGGGCTCAGGGAATATACGATAATTGCAGCGGCGAATACGATAGCGGTTGCGGTATTTACTGCCATGCTGTTTTTTGTTCAGATCAAAATCCACCGAAGCGTTTTGATCATGATATGGTTGTTTAGCAACTTGATCATGATCGGAATAAGAGTGGGATACAGGACTTTGAAGGGGGTAAAAAACCCCAAGGTATTGCTGCTGAAAAAGAGGCAGAAGGACGCAAGGACCCTGATTATCGGAGCCGGAGAAGCGGGAGCAATGGTTGTCAAGGAGCTTCGAAGGCACAAGGATCTGGGCATGGTTCCTGTGGCCTTTATTGATGATGATGTCAAAAAGCATGGCTATAAGATGATGGGAGTTCCTGTGGTAGGAAGCCGGAAGGATATTCCGGCTGTCGTAAAGAAAAAATCAATCCAGCAGATCATCATTGCGATGCCTTCCGTTGCCGGATCGGATGTACGGGATATTATGAAAATCTGCAAGCAGACAAACTGTCAGCTGAAAATACTCCCCGGCGTCTATGAGATCATCAACGGCAAAGTATCGGTAAGCCAGCTGAGGGATGTTCAGATTGAAGATCTGTTAGGCCGGGACCCGGTCAATCTGGATATCGAAAGCATCTCGGGATATCTGGAGGGCAAGGTTGTTCTGGTTACCGGAGGCGGCGGCTCCATTGGGTCTGAGCTATGCAGGCAGATTGCCCGATTCAATCCCAAAAAGCTCCTGATCCTTGATATCTATGAAAACAACGCATACGAACTTCAGATGGAACTTTTGAGGAAAAAACCGGACCTGCCCCTGGAAGTTTTGATTGCCTCCGTTCGGGATAAGGCCAGGATTGACTGGATATTCAGGCAATATCGTCCCAATGTGGTATTTCATGCCGCTGCCCACAAGCACGTTCCATTGATGGAGGGCAATCCCACGGAAGCCATCAAAAACAACGTCTTTGGTACCCTGAATGTGGCAGAGGCCGCTGATCGATACCATGCGGATAAATTCGTGTTGATTTCCACGGACAAAGCGGTGAACCCAACCAATATCATGGGTGCTACCAAACGGGTTGCAGAGATGATTATCCAGGCCTTTGCGAAGCACAGCAAGACTGAATATGCAGCCGTCAGATTTGGCAATGTGTTGGGCAGCAACGGCAGCGTGATTCCCTTGTTTAAAAAGCAGATAGCGGAGGGCGGCCCTGTAACCGTCACCCATCCGGAAGTGACGCGGTTCTTTATGACCATACCCGAAGCGGTGCAGTTGGTCCTCCAAGCCGGTGCCTTTGCCAAGGGCGGTGAGATCTTTGTGCTTGATATGGGACAGCCTGTGAAGATCGTGGATCTGGCAAGGGATTTGATTCGCTTGTCCGGATATCAGCCGGATGTGGATATAAAAATCGAATATATTGGACTAAGGCCGGGAGAAAAACTATATGAGGAGCTTCTGATGGCAGAAGAGGAATTGACTGCAACGGCGCATGAAAAGATATTTATCGGAAAACCTACCTTTACGGATATCGAAAGCCTTAGAAGGGAATTGGAGACACTGAAATTCCTGCTCATGGGGCCTGAAAATAATCTCATTGATTTTATTGAAAAACTGGTGCCCACTTATAAGCGGGTCATATGATTACGAAATTCTAATTGCCGAAGGGGTATTCAATGAATAAGGGATCTAGACTGTGTAAACGCTTATTGTGCAATCAGCAACTGAAATTGAAAGATCTGCAGTATTACCTGTGGTTGTCCGTATTGGTGCTTGCCTTTTTAGGCTTAAGCATTAAGGTATCTGGTAGAAGCATTCTCGCATATAGGCTGCTTCTACCAGTTTTTATTGGCCTCTCCCTTCGGAATTATCCATTGCTTTTCAAGCGATATAACCAGCTCAAGGATGCTGTCTTCCTGAGACGATATGATCAGTTTCTAATTTTCTGGTTTGCCTGGGCGGTGGCCTCCCTCCTATGGGTTCGGTCTTATACTGCAGCTTTTAGAAATATCTATTACCTGTTTTTGGGGATCTTGTTCATCATCTTTATGCAGGTCTTTCACGGCGGAGAAAGGGGAAAGGCCCTATACCTGAACCTTTTCACGGTGTTGAGCATCGCTTTTTTTGCGTTCGGTTATTATGAGCTTATAACCGGAAATCATATTCCTAAATCGATCTTTTTCAATGCAGAAAGAGTGGACCTCAGGCATCGGGTAACCTCGTTTTTTATCAATCCCAATGACTTTGGGGCATTTGCTTCGCTGTTTATCTGGCTTTTTTATATTCAGACGGAAAGGCTCCCCAAAAGGTGGGCCAAGGTTTGCTTTGCCTTTATCTTTAGCGCTTCTTCCCTTATCCTGATTGTCACCACCTCGAGGGCAAGCATTCTGGCTTTTATGATGCAGGTTGGGATCTTGTTATTACTAAATGTAGGGGAGATTGTCATGAAACTGCCGGGGAGCATCAAGCGTTCAATAGCCACCCTGGTCTTTGCATTTTGTTTTCTATATGTAAATACATTGACCAATTACGGGATATACAACGGCAGAATCCTTCGTTTGGCTGAAACCGTCAAGCTGGCCATTGAGTCAATCTTCACCAAGGACGGTGAAAGCGAGTTTAGCCTTAGGGAATCGCAGCAGCAGATCATCGATATGATCGAAGATTTTGGAGTTGAAAAGACCTCCTCCAATACAAGGCTGAATATCATTAAAAATAGCTTGCTTATGCTGAAGGACAGCCGCTTTTTGGGAGTAGGGGCAGGCAACTTTGAAACCTATATGGAGGAGTACCGGGAAACCCACTATAAGGTCAGCAAAACCAATGCCCATAACTGGTGGATGGAGGTACTGGTAAACTACGGCCTGCCGGTTTTCCTCATTTATCTTGCTCTTTATCTCTGGCTGCTCTGGAGGCTTTTGGTCATCTATCTAAAATCTGCAAAGGAAGGCGACCTGTTTCCCAGGGCCCTTTCCAAGGGATTTTTGCTCATGCTCATCGGCTTTGTGCTGTCCTCGATTTCCCCCAGCTCCATCATGGGGATGAGGACCATTTGGATCGCTTTTGGGCTGATTATAAGCTTTGTATTTTACTATGATGTAGTGAAGCAGAATAGAGTTGAGGCATGATGTCTGACAAGTTTAAGTTTTTTAAATCCGTTTCCGTTATAGTGGTTGCAACCGTCATCAGCAAGGTGGCGGGCTTTATCAGGGAAGCCGTTCTGGCATCCAAATTTGGTGCATCGGTTGAAACGGATGCCTATATCATGGCCATCACCATTCCCATGACCTTGTTTGCCACGGCCGGGATGGCCCTGACCACGACTTTTATCCCTTTGTTCAACGAAAAGCTTCATAACAAAGGGAAGGACGATGCTTTTGATTTTGCCAATAACATCATCAATATATTCGCTGTGATTCTGATCGGCCTCTCTCTCATCGGAATCATAGCGGCACCTCTCATTGTCCGGATCGTGGCTTTCGGTTTTAAAGGCGAAGCCTATCAGCTTTCAGTGACGATGGTACGAATCACCTTTCCAATGATCCTGTTCATCGGCTTATCGGCCATCCTATCCG
>Ga0134092_1002410_pt1 | contig 14366 bp, 16 predicted proteins | sample 3_6taG_FD_94454 | JGI IMG/M metagenome (GOLD analysis project Ga0134092, IMG submission 94454) | Switchgrass degrading microbial communities from high solid loading bioreactors in New Hampshire, USA - 3_6_20_6_A3 metaG | ecosystem: Engineered > Bioreactor > Semi-continuous > Anaerobic >...
ACTAGCCACTACCCACTAAATTCAGAGGTGTAGCTATGCATAGAAAAAACAAATGGATCCTCTTAACAACATTCTTCCTCTTTTTCACGCTCCTTATTTGCGGCTGTTGGAGCAGAAAAGAATTGGAAACCCTGGCTTTTGTTACCACTGTAGGTATTGATAAAGCCGAAGAGCCAGGCAAAATCAAAGTGTCTTTACAAATGGTAGATACTACCAAAATACGACCTCCCGGAGGAGGGGGTGGTGGGGGAGAAGAAAAACCGGTTTTAAACATGAAAAAAACCGGCCTTACTCTTTTTGAAGCCATCAGGAAGTTTAACTATGAATCAACGCGGCGACCCTTTTTCCCTCATTGCCAAGCGGTAATTTATGGAGAAGAAATCGCCAGGGAAGGAGTAGGAAAATATATTGACTTCATTGATCGAGACCCGGAACTGCGCCGTAATCTTTATGTTTTAGTAGCCAAAGGCGAAGCCAGTAAAATTTTAGAAGGTCAACCTCCTCTTGAATATACTGTAGGTGTGAGCATTAACCGCGTTCTTGATAAATACAGCACTACCTCCCAGATAATTCCAATAGACTTGCAAGAGTTTATTGAACGATTAATGTCAAAAACAACGGCCCCTGTTGCCCCTATTGTCCTTGTCAACAAAGAAAAAAACATCTCTGTAACGGGCACTGCCGTCTTTAAAGAAGATAAAATGGTAGGAGAGTTAACGCCTCGGGAAACCAGGGGGCTACTGTGGGTATTAAATAAAGCTAAGGGAGGAATCATTGCTATACAACTTCCCCATGCCAATGAAAATATCAGTATAGAGGTAATAAACAGTCAATGTAAAATCATTCCGGAAATTAAGGATAATAAATTAAAGGTAACAGTGGAAATTCGGGAAGAAGGAAACTTAGGTGAACTAAACAGTCCCCATGATTTTGCAAACGAGAAAGGTTGGGACAATATAGAGAAACTTACCGCAGGGGTTATCCACGGCGAAGTGTTAGCCGCTTTTAAAAAAGCTCAGGAGTTTAATGCAGACATCTTTGGCTTTGGTGAAGCTTTTTACCGAAAGTACCCGGCCGTCTGGCGGGAAATAAAAGATGACTGGGATAAACATTTTGCCAATTTAGAGTTAACCATAAAAGTAGAATCTACTATTCGGGAAAGCGGTCTTGTTTTTAAGTCTTCTATGCCCAGATAAAAACAATAATCACCAAAACAATAAAAATAAAGGAGCAATAAATTATGAAATTAGAGGGAGGCCAAATCTCCACTTCTGGGTTATCATTTTTATTAATTTGTTATATTTTTGGTTCCACTATAATAATTATTCCCGGCAGGGAAGCAGAACATAATATCTGGCTGGCCTATATAGCCGGTATGACTGAAGGTTTAGTTTTTGCCTTCATTTATACTACACTTGCCCAGCGGTTTCCTCAAAAAACCCTGATTGAGATTAATGATCTTATTTACGGTCCAATTTTAGGGAAACTGATTTCGCTAAGTTATATCTTGTATTTTCTCCAGCTGACAGCTCTTATTTTAAGAGATTTTGGGGACTTTTTTCGGGGAGTGTTAATGCCGGAGACCCCCCTGGTTGTTTTTATCCTGTTCTCTGCCTTACTAGGTGCTTCCGCTGTTCGCAATGGAATAGAAGTAATTGCACGTTGTAGTATTATTATTGGACCCCTGGCTATCGTAACCTCTATATTAGTAACTTTAATGCTTTTACCGCAAATGAAAATTACTAACATACTACCCATTGGGGACATACCCCTTAAAGACTTTATTAAAGCAAGTCATACAGTTGCTTCCGTACCTTTTGGAGAAACAATAGCCTTTTTAATGGTCTTCGCCTTTATGGAAAAGGAAAAAGTAAAAAACATCCGTAAATTAACTTTATTGACAATTATCTTGGGCAGTATATTTTTGTTGATAAATATATTCCAGACAGCCTGTACTTTGGGGAAAATTGCCCCGATAACCCTTTACCCAACTTTCACCGCCATTCGCCTCATTAATATAGGTGATGTATTTACCAGATTAGAAGCCCTCGTTATTTTTGCTTTTTTAGGTTTAGGTTTTTTGAAACTGACTGTATCATATTATGGGGCAACTCTGGGAATGGCCCAAATCTTAAAGCTACGTTCCTATTTACCGCTGGTACTGCCGCTAGGTGTAATTATAGTAGTAACAAGTATCTTACATTTTGAAAACACCATTGAAAACATAGTTTGGACCAGTGACATTTATCCTTATTATAGTATACCTTTTCAAATTGGGATTCCTTTACTCTCCTTACTTATCGCTATGGTCCGAAAATTACCCAAACAGAAAACAGGAAGTAAACAGCAACAAAAATAATCTCCAGCTGTCAGTTACCCAACTTTCAACTATCCACTTTCCACTAATTTAGGAGGCGATGTTATGTATATTATTTTGCTTTTTCTTGGCTTTGGGGGCATAGTATTATTTGAAGCACCCGGATTAATCTATCAAAAATACTGGCGGGAACTGATATTTTTCTTCTTATTTTTAGGCCTGGCTTTTACCTTGAGCTTACTGGCGGTTATCGGGATTAAGCTTCCCAGTCCGGCGGAAATTACCGAAAAAATAGTGACTTTTTTCTTAAAACCTTTATCCAACCTTTTCTAGTATATTTACTTTTCATCAAAATTTGAGCCTTAACCTTTTATTAATTTAACAGCCTCTTTTATCAGCTCATTTAAAGGTCTTGGTTCAAGCCCCACCAATTCCACATGAGGTTGGTTTACCGGCAGTAAAATTTTGCGGCAATTTAGAGAAGCAATAATTTCCGCAATATAAGGGGTAATCTCACCCATCATGGCATTAGGCACAATTATCCCTAAAGGCCCCATAATAACATCCACATCCTGGGTGCTGACCCTGATCGCGTTTTCTCCGGTAGCCCCTCGCTGGGCACCTGCTTTAACCATTGCCGCAGTAGCTATGGCATTGGTACCCAAAGCGATTATTTCCGCATCCGCCATTTCCTTAACAAGACCGTTAACTATTTGAGCGCCCATGCCGCCTCCCATACCGTCGATTACCGCAATTTTCATTTAACCACACCTTTCGATACATGACTTTTTTTAAAATTATTTTATCCACCCAATTTCCTTACGTCAATCTTCTGACCAACTACTAAACCCCCAAGACAGCTCTGACCAAAATATGGGCCCTGAAGATAATTCTAACCTAAAATTCAACCCTAAAGGTAGTCATTTCTTTTTTGTCCCTGCAAATTCTGCTGTTAATTCTTCCTGGGTCATTTCCATTTCCGTCTCTTTTTCTCCCTCTTTCTGCTTCTCATCTTTCCTTTTTTTCGGTTTAAGAGCCGGTTTCAAGATTAATCGGCCTAAAGAATTACGCAAAGTAATCGTTTCATAGATTATTTTCCTCCAAGTTTGCCTGCTACCTTGTTTTTGTGCTGAAACTTCACCTTTTGCTTGAGCTAATTTGGGGTTAACAAATAAAAAAACTATCCCTGCTGAAAAAAAGGCCAGTCCACCGGCTGTGCCAAAAGTGGCTAAATTGCTAATTTCCATTAATAATCCAAAAACCGGAGGCCCAATAGCCACACCAAAAAACCTTACCGCTCCATAAAGAGAGGTAATCATTCCTCTTTCTTCCATAACTACTGAGCTGGTAATTATTGTGTTCAAACAGGTTAAAACAAGCCCTCCTCCTATCCCACCAATGACTAAAGCAGTGATAAATATATAGATATTCTCAATAAAAAAAGGAATTAATAGGTTGGAAATTCCTAAGAGAATTAAGCCACCCACCACAAAGTATTTATAGTTATGAGTCTTCCTTTGGGTGACAATCCCTGTAGTTACCGAAGTAATGGAAATCGCCAGAACAGGTATGGCCAATACAAAACCTTTCATAACTCCTTCCATTCCATATTTCTTTTCCAGGTAATCAGATAAATAGAACAAAGTCCCAAAAAGGATAAACAAAGCTACAGATCCGCCCAATAAGGAGCTTAATAAATGAATTCCTTTACCCTTAAAAATTCTTTTCAAATCCTGTAGGTACTTGGTCACAGACTCTCCCTGTTTATTCGTAGTAGGGTCTTTCACAAAAAACCACACCGCTAAAGCTATGGGAATACATAATACAGGAAAAACAAAAAAAGTTGTATACCAGGCAATTAAACCTATTAGGGAACCTAAAATAGGGCTCACTACCTTCCCCAGAGCATTAGAAGCCTCTAAAAGACCTAAAGCTTTGCTCCTCTCGCTACCGGTAAAAATATCACTGGCCAAAGCCATGGCAATGGGAGCCGTGCCTGCAGCGCCTATTCCCTGTAGTATTCGTCCGGCCATTATCACCAAATAAGAATTATTAAATAAAAAAACGCCTAAAAGAGCTACCACTCCGCCTAGTCCATAAAGAATTAATGCAGGTACAATTATTTTTTTCCTACTTATTCTATCTGACAGAAATCCGGCAATAGGTATAACTAATCCGGCCGGAACAGAAAATAAAGTTATTACTAAACTTACCTGAAACTGAGAAATATCTAAAGCCGATTTCATTTTCGGTAGAACCGGGATTAACATGGAATTCCCTAACACCATAATTAAAGGAACCCCGGCTAAAGAAGCTAAAGTAATTATGTTTTTAGCCTTCATTTTTTTTCACTCCTTACCAATGAACAATCTATATTTTGCCCTAAAAACAAAAAAAAATTAGCTTCAAAAGCTAATCACTTTACTGAAACATTTCGATGATTTTAATAAATATAGCAGCTAAACCGGCAGCCATTAAAGGACCTACGGGAATACCTTTGAAAAATACTATACCTATAATAGATCCTACTACTAGACCGGTCAAAAGCTCCGGTTGGATTCGAAGCATATTTAAACCGGCTCCATTCATATAAGTTGCAAGAGCTCCTCCTAAAGCACAGGCTAAACCACGCCAACTTAAAAGACTTTTTAAAATATCTTTAAGACTAATATTATCATTAGCAAAGGGAACTAAAACTGAAAGCATTAAAAAAAGGAGGCCAATTTCCAAACCCCGCCTTTCTATTAAAGGAAAATAGTGCTGTAACCTGGTTAATTTTAAAACTAAAAGTACGCAAGCAGACGTGGCAAGGACATTGGAATGCCCGAGTATGCCGACTAATATTAGAAACAGTAAAAGCCCTTCACCCCACATAATGTACCTCCAAAATAGTGACTAGTGACTTGTGACTAGAATTTAAGTGGCTAGTTTTTTGTGGCTGGTGGCTAGTATTTTTAAACACGTATAAACACCAATAATTCGCCTGACGGCGAAGGTTTAGGTTAAGGTTAATTCTGGGTTAATTATTATTGGGTTTTAAATCTGAATTGTTTCATCTTCTTAACCTCTACCTCAACCTTACGACTGAAAGGAATATACAACTCGCCCTCTCGCTCACTAGTAGACTCGCTCACTGACATTCAGATTATCCCTATAGCATAATGCCGTAATGCTACTGCTACTAAAACTTATGCCTTTTTGTTTCATAGTATGTCAAAAAAATTCCCTGTTTTGCCGGAGCCTAGATAAACCTGATTTTATTTCTAAAAATACTTGATTAAGCATAAATATAGGTAGAGACCTTTCCCGGGAATGGAGAGAAAATATGAAGTTAAGTATCGTTTTGGGCATGGGCCTATTACGCATAATCTCCGGTCTAATTGAGCTTTCTGCGGCTTTTTTAATGCTATATTTTAATCGTGTGGAAACAGCTTTTAAAATCAATGCCTGTTTAGCTTTAATCGGTCCCCTTATCCTAATTTCAGTAACCTCCCTAGGTTTAATCGGACTGGCAGACAAAGTATCTTTAAGACAAATAATTGTCATTCTCTGCGGCGTAGCCTTGATTTTTATTGGGTTAAATAAAATTTAAAATTACAAAAAATTGCTAATCATAAAAATCCTCCTAAGGTACAAAATAAACATGTACCAAAAAAAATAAAAAATAGGAGGAAAACTTCTATGACTGTTGGTACAAAGATGCACCAAACTTTAGTCGGTTTAGAAGGAGCTATGGCTAATTTAAAATCCTTTGCTTTGGAAACTGAAGACAAAACAGCCAAGCAAATGTTTGCCCAATACTCTAATCAACTGGAAAGTATCTGTCAGGGGTTAAAACAAAGAATCAATTATATTGAACAACAAGAACCTCAGTATAAAGTTTTTCAAAATATGACTCAACCTCAACAACAGCTGCAACAACAAACAACACAACAACAAACAACCCAACAACAGTTACAACAAAGCAAAAACAAAACTAAATAACTAATAATAACTAATAAAAAGGGGACAATTATGTCCCCCTATTTCTAATCAGCATCAAGGAGATCCTGCCAACTGGCTGCCAAGGATTTTTTAGGGGTCATGTTCAAAAAAATTCCTGTAAGGCCAAAAACAAAGAGTATTAATGCACAAAGCCAATAGAGATGTTGAAAATCACCCTCAAAAAAACCTATAAATAAAAGAAAAATACCATAAACAAGGTAACCCGTTATTCGTGGTTTGGCAAAAATTTTTTTAGAATTCTTATGCCAAACCCTTTCTTTATGTTCTAATTTTTTTAGAATTAAATTGCGAATTTCTGCTTCATTGGGAAATTTCCCGGCATCCTTAGCCATCTGAATAAACTCTTCTTGACCTAATAGGCTAATCTGTCTCTTTTCTCTAATTAAATCACAAAAAAGTTTCGTATCTTCGCGAAAATCAGTTGTAGAAATGATTATAGCTTTCTTATATCCTCTTTTACTCATAGCTCGTGATAATTGGCGTGCTCTTCTTGCTTCCACCATATTTTCACCATCTAATAAATGACCTTGAATAGCTGTTAATTCACCTCTGTACTGACACAATAGATTTATTCCTTCGTCTTCCAAATACTCTGTTACCTGAATGTCAGCAAAACCGGGCAACTCTTCTAAAATTTCTTTAATAAAATTGATAAATGATTCATGATCCATAGATTTAATTTTTTTAAAAAAGTTTTCCCGGCCAATCTTCTCATTAACTTTGTCAATAACTTGGTTCAATTTAATTTCTTCCAGGTATTTCATTATAAAATGATAAATTAAAAGAACGGAAAAAGCGGCGGCAAAACTGGCATAAAAACGTTCTCCTTCAGTAAAAAGGATAAATAGTAAAAAAGAAATAATAAATACTAGCATTCGATTTAAAAAAAAGTTAAATATTCTGGTGGGTAAAGTTTGCCCGTTATATAGACAATTTAAATAAAAAGAATTAATTTTGTTTTTTTGCAACTGTTTGGCGATAGAAAATAAAGATTTTTTCACCTTTTCACCTTCCCAATGATTTTTATTTAATAATATAGCCAAAAAAATACAAAACTATTCGAAAACTCTTGACATTCGCCAACCTTGCAATTATAATAAAGTTGTCGGTAAAATAAGGGAGGTGTTGTTTATGTTAAAAATTGGCGTAAGTGGCTTAGGACGTACCGGTTTGGAAATTGCACGTTTTCTATTAAACCAACCTGATATTAAACTAGTCTGTGGTTTCTGTAGTCCTAACAGCAGCAAAAGAGGTAGAGATTTGGGAGAACTGCTGGGCTTAAGCCAGCTAAACATTCCTATTATTCATCCCCAAGAAATTGAGCTTTTGGAAGAAAAACCACAGGTAGTTATTGATTTTTCGCCCCATGAAGCTGCTTTGGAAAATGCCCCTCTCTTTTATGAACATAAAATAAATTTAGTTATGGCCAGTACCGGCTTTCATGATTTGGAGTTAAAGAAATTAAAAAACATTACTCTTAAATATAACCGTGGTATTGTAATTGCACCTAATATAACCAAAGGTGTTAATGTGCTTATGCTCCTTTCGCAAATTGCTGCCGATATACTCAACTCCTATGATATAGAAATAATTGAACAACATCATAATAAAAAAGTAGATATTCCTTCAGGTACAGCGATTAAATTAGCCAATTCCCTCCCCCGCGAAGCACAAGTCCATGCCGTTCGAGCCGGTGGCATTATTGGAGTTCATAAAACAATGTTGGTCGGCCAGTATGATAAAATTGAAATTTCCCATGAATCTTTTTCCCGTACCGCTTTTGCGGAAGGTGCCTTAACTGCAGCTAAGTTCATCCATAATAAATCAGGTATTTTTGAAATGAACCATGTTTTAGACTTAAATAATATTTTAAGTAAATACTTAATAGAAGTTTCCGATAGTACTGCCGTCTAGTTAGAACACTTTGACACCTGTTAGTAAGCAGGTGTTTTTTATTTTATGTATATCTTTTATTTTAAAAGCACAAAATAATGACACTTGTAATAAACCAGGAGGTGGTATGAATTATATGAATAACAGGATCAAATGTCAGGTAGAAGAATGTATCTATAACGGTGATGGATTATGTGGAGCAGAATCTATTGAAGTTAAATCTTCCGGAAAAAGTATGCGGGTAGGTACTTCTGAGGGAACCCGTTGTTCAACTTTTAAATACAAGAACATTAAATAAAAAAACTGAGCTTAGCTCAGTTTTTTTAATCCGGTTTTACCCCTATGTGTACAGTAGCTACACCACCGCCCAAACCGAAATAGGCAACATCTTTTAAACCTGCCCTTTCAAAGATAGCCTTCAATTCTTGTTGATCCGGAAATGTTTTTAAGGATTCCGGCAGCCAGGTATAAGCCGGGTATTTGTTATCAATAGCTTTGCCCCTGTCAACTATTCTGCCTAAAAGAGGAATTAGCTTAAAAAAATAGATGTTAAAACCTAGACGAAAAATCATATTCTTAGGTCGGGAAACTTCTAAACAAACTACCCTGCCTCCCGGTTTCACTACCCGGGCCATTTCGCTAATTACTTTAGGGATATCGGTAACATTACGTAGAGCAAAACCGTTAGTAACAGCAGCAAAGGTGTTATCTTTAAAAGGTATTGCCAATGCATCCCCCTGGATAAACTGGATATTCTCCTGCCCCTGTTTTCTTACCTTTTCCCGGGCAATTTTTAGCATATTTTCTGAAAAGTCTAAGCCCCATACTTTTCCTTCCGGTCCAACCAATTTACTCATCTTTATGGCTAGCTCCCCTGTGCCGCAGCACACGTCTAAACACATATCACCTGATTTTACCCCTGTTTTTTGCAGCATAAACTTTTGCCAGCCGGGAAGCATTCCCCAGGTCATTAGGAGATTCATCAAGTCATATTTGGGGGCAATAGTATTAAAAACATTGCGTACATATTTATCTTTTCCTTCCATCTGGTTCAAATCAGTTCTCCCTTTCCCTAAATCTTTATCCAGTCATTCTATTCCATTTCCTTAGGAAAGATAACCTGGAATTTCGTTCCCACGTTTTCTTTACTGGTTACCTTAATTTCTGCTTTATGGTTCTTAGCTATATGAAAACAAACAGTGAGGCCCAAACCTGTACCGTTTTCTTTGGTAGTAAGAAAAGGTGTCCCGATTTTTTCTAAGACTTCTTTGGGCATCCCTATACCTGTATCTTCTACTTCCAGGATAATAGAGTCAATACCGTCTTTCACCCGGATGGTTAAGAGACCGTCTTCAGGCATGGCTTCGATAGCATTACGGGTTAAGTTTAAGAGAAGCTGTTTTATTTCTCCTACATTTAAGTATAAATCTTGAACCTCCTCAATTTCGGTTTCTACTCTAATTCCATTAAAAACCGCATCCCTTTCAATTAATGGTAAATAATGTTTCATAATCTCAGCCAAATTGACTTTTCTTTTTTCTTTTTTATTTTTTCTGGCTAAAGACAAAAAATCCGTAACTATAGTATTACACCTGTTTACCTCGGATAGTAAAAGTTTTAAGTTCTCCTTATCCAGATACTCAATTGATGTTAGACCTAATTCTAAAAAACCTTTAATGGTTGTTAAAGGGTTCTTAATTTCATGAGCAATAGAGGCAGCCATCTGCCCCACTGAATTTAGTCTTTCCAAATGGGTGATTCTCTGATTTATTCGTTCCTGTTCAGTCACATCTTCAAAAATGGCCAAAGCATGGGTAATCTGCCCCCGGTCATCAAAAATAGGCTGTGATGTTATTTCAATTAGTTTATTGTTGATTACCCTCTTAGTTTTAAATGTACTTTTGCCTTCCTCCAGGGCTTGAATAAGATAGCAGTCCGGCAGGGAAGATAATTCACAAAAATTACTGCAAAAAGCTGAATAAGGTTGACCTATAAAATCACCCGGTTTTTTTTGTGGATCTTGAATAAAATCCAGGAAAGGCTGGTTGATTAGAGAAATATTTCTTTTTTGATCAATAGCCAGTAAAGAAAAAGGCATTTCATTAACTATCTTTCCTATAAAAATTTCCTGCTTCAGTAACTTTTCATATAATTTATATAATCTGTCTCTTACTTTTTTTTCTACCTGAACAATACTGCCCACCAACCAACCAAAGATAATTAAAATTGCCCCCAGGACTAAATCAGTTTCTATACTATAATTCAAAAAAAAATGTTGCACGGTAAAGTAATCAAAAACAATATTATATAAACTAATAGCTGAAGCAAATAAAAAGTTTAACATAAAGTTGTATTTTATGGAAACAATTAAGACAGGAATTGAATATAAAAACCTGGCTTCATAGAGATTGGTCTTAACCACGATAATATTTATTAAAATAATATCTAAAACTATTAATAAAAAATCCAACCATACCTTTTCTTTTCCCCTAAAAAAAACATAGGCAATAGTAACTATTAAGCAGAGAAATAAAAAGACAAAATTTAAGGATTGAAATAATAAAAAGTTGCTGTACGCATACTGATAAGATTTAAAAATAATTAATAAAATCAACAAATTAAATAAGACCTGGGTCATCAGTATGTAGTTATCAATTTTTTCTTTTCTGTTATTGGGATCCATTGAAAATCTCCTTAAAAATCATAAAGTGTTAAATATAATCTGACTTTCCATATTATTTGTTTTTCGACATTTATATACAATCTCCTTTTTTTCGGTAAAAATTAAAGGTTAGGCCAAAGCCTAACCCAGTCTTTATCTAATCTCAATTTTATTCTTAGGGTTATATGGTTGAAACAGTGCTTTTTCTACCTGGTAACTGGAATTATCCAAAATAACCGTAGCTTGATGCAAAAATCCGTTGCGCACATAGTAACGCAAATCAGTAAAACGGCCGATTATTTTATTGCCTTCTATTCTGTAATCAATATGCAAAAGAGGAGTAAACTCTTTAAAGAATTTGCCAATCTTTGTTTTTTCTAGAATTTCTTTCAGGGCTTCTTTTCTAAGCTTCAGTCTTTTATGAATTTTAATTTTCCCGGTAATTATATTAATTTGTCCGACAATATTCTTATTATTAACCCTGACAATAAAATCCCAGTTAATCAGACTGGAAAAGGCAGGCATTACTACCAGTTTTTCTATGGATGCCCCATAATATCCGTTAATTAATCTTTCCGCTTTTCTCCTCATGGCCAGTCGAAGAATTAAATAACCTATTATTATTAAAAATAAGGGAAAAACTAAGATGGATTTACGCCAACCGGCATAAATAAGGGCCAAGGAAAAACCGATTAAAACCGGATCAGTAATCATTAATAAATTTAAAGTATATTTTTTGCGACTGAAGGGATAAAATATCATCACTCCGTAGGAATTTAACAGGTCTAAAAAGGTATGGCTTAACCCGCCTAAAAATGCCCATAGGAAAAGCATGAAAAAAGAAGTCCCAGGAAAAACCATACTTAATAAACCACTGATTAATGAAGCAAAGGCCAATAAACCCGGTAGAGAATGAGAAATCCCCCGATGATGTTTTAAATAGGCATAATGTCCCCAATACTGATAGATTATATCCATATCTGGTGCAACAGCTCCTAGCGTCGTTGCCATTAAAACTGGACTGGTCAGTGAAACCTCTGCACCTCCTACTACGGCTAAAGCAGCTCCCACTACCACATGTGTTACCGGATCCATTCCCTTCACCTCCATTTTTCGACACTTTTAGACATTTACTAGTATAACATAAACTTGTTATCCAAAGGGCAGGGAATGGTTGGGAGCTTTATCTTCTACTACCCGGTTTAACAAGAGGTATTCCCTTTTTACATAAAGGACACTCCTCAGGCTCATAATTATTCACATTTATTTTTACTAAAGAATGCAAAGGAACTAATAAGCGGGCTTTACCGTTACTCCTATCTACCAAAGAACCTACACCTACCACCACACCTCCCAGTTTTTCTATTAAATTTACTACCTCCTGGGAAGAAAGACCGGTGGTAACTACATCTTCTACTACTAAAACCCGTTGCCCCGGTTTAATCTCAAACATTCGCCGCAACTGTACTTCTCCGTCTACCCTTTCTGTAAAAATACCGGGTACCCCCAAAGCTCGGGCAACTTCATAGGCTACAATAATGCCACCTATAGCAGGGCCTACTACAATTTCCGGCTTATCTTTCCGGAAATGTTGGGCCAATTCCCGGCAGACTTTTTCCGCTAATGGGGGTTCCTTCAATAGCTGAGCACACTGAATATACACTTCCCCATGAAGGCCGGAGCTAAACAAGAAATGTCCTTCCTTAAAAGCATCCACCTCTTTTAAAATGTTAATGACCTCTTGGGAATCCATATTTACTGCCTCCTCTCATTTCTTCGATTATGTTCACTGCTGCCTTTACCGGATCAATACTTTTGGTTATAGGCCTGCCTACTACCAGATAATCTGCCCCCAGTTTCAGGGCTTGGGCAGGAGTAGTAACTCTTTTCTGGTCCTGGGTTTCCGCCCCCAAAGGCCTCACCCCGGGACAAACCGTAAGAAAATCCGACCCACATAGTTTTTTAATCTCAGCTGCCTCCTGGGGAGAACAGACCACTCCGTCTAACCCTGCCTCTTCGCTGATTTTTGCCCAAAGACTTGCTGATTGTTTAAGAGAATTTTTAAAACCTAATTCACTAAAACTTTCTTCCGTAAAACTGGTTAAAACCGTTACCCCCACAATTAAAGGAGGAGCAAAACCTTTCTGCAGAGAAACATTTTTTGCAATTTCCACGGCCGCCTGCATCATTTCTCTCCCTCCGGAAGCATGGACATCCAACATATCCACCCCTAGACCGGCTGCCCACCGGACGGCTTGGGCTACCGTATTGGGTATATCATGAAATTTTAGGTCCAGAAAAATCTTTTTCTCTTTAGCCTGTAGGTAATCCAAAATTTCTCCCCGGCTGTTTAAAAATAACTCTAAACCTACTTTATAGAAAACTACCGTTTCTCCTAGAATATTAATTAATTCCTTTGCCTTATTTATTTCCGGTACATCCAAGGCTACAATCAATCTGTTTTTCATGGAAAATCACCCCTTGAATTTAGTGACTAGTAACTTGTGACTAGTGACTAGAATTTAGTGGCTAGTGGCAAGTTTTTAGTGGCTGGTATTTCGACCTCCGGTCGTATGATTAAGGTTGAGGTTAAGGTTAAGAATTACTAAACTAAGGATTAACACAGATGGACACTAATTTTACGCCTTACGGCGAAGGTTAGGTTAAATAGATACATCCCGAAAAATTTACTCATGCAGTATATCCCAAAATTAAATGCTGACATGCAGATTAGCCCATAAGACGTAATGCCGCCGTGCAGTATAACCCTAAAGCCGTCATGCCGTCATGCAGATTAGCCTACTAGCCGTCATGCTGACCCAAAAGTTAACCCAAAAGCCATGATGCTTTCATCATTCCGGCAACCTAATTATTTTGCCGTCCTTGATGGTTAGTACCGGCCAACCTGTTAGCTCCCAACCGTGAAAAGGTGTATTTTTACCTAGTGAGTAAAATTTGTCCTTATCAACTTTTTGCTTTAAATTTGGGTCGATTACTGTTATATCCGCTACTTTCCCCACTTTTAGACTGCCCCTGTCTATTCCTAAGATGCGGGCAGGGTTAGTGCTGAAACACTGTACTAACTGAGGCAAAGTAAGGTATCCGGATAAATATAAGTTTTCCCAGGCCAGAGGTACTGCCGTTTCCAGACCTGATATACCGCAAGGAGCATAATTAAATTCTACTTCTTTTTCTTCCCGGGCATGAGGGGCATGGTCGGTGGCGATACAGTCAATGACACCCTCAGCTAAACCTTTTCTCAAAGCTTCTACATCTTCTCTGGTACGTAATGGAGGATTTACTTTCGTATTGGGGTCATACCCTCTAACGGCTTCATGGGTTAAAGTGAAATGATGGGGAGTAACTTCTGCCGTTACCTTGACACCTCTTTTTTTGGCTTCTCTGATTATCTCTACCCCTCTAGCGGTACTTACATGAGCGATATGAATGCGGCTTTTCGTCAATTCCGCTAACCAAATATCCCGTTCA
>Ga0134092_1002412_pt1 | contig 14362 bp, 10 predicted proteins | sample 3_6taG_FD_94454 | JGI IMG/M metagenome (GOLD analysis project Ga0134092, IMG submission 94454) | Switchgrass degrading microbial communities from high solid loading bioreactors in New Hampshire, USA - 3_6_20_6_A3 metaG | ecosystem: Engineered > Bioreactor > Semi-continuous > Anaerobic >...
CGGTCGGCGCAAAGTCACCATCCGTGGTTCCGTTGCGCCTAAAAATGACATCGTGTCATTTTTCCCGCGTCGTCTATTTTTCTATCGAGTGTATTGACGAAGCTTTTCAAAAGCTCATACTGCAGCCTCAGAGATTTATATATAGTTCTATCAGTATCCATACTTGTACATAACTAAATAATTATACATTGTAACGCTGTATGAAATAAATTACTAATTATCCACTTACGAAGCCTTTCCGGTTGCCTTTATTTCTGCCCGGAACGTAAGGGTCCTACGGACGGGGACTTACACATCCATGAACGCAGATGCGAATAAACATTGTTTGTAAGGCGAATGAGTTGCTTAAACAACTGGGACATTTTTCAGCAAGGATGACCCACGTTTGCAGAGAAGTGTCCTGCTACCTTAATATACAATATTAAGAACTGGTCCCTGGTAGGATGTTCGAATATATTATAAAAAAACACTTGACTTAATCAAGTGTTTTTTTTGAAAATTATCAGTTCAGGGATGAGAAGTGAGAGTTCCGGGTTCAGAGTTATGTGGTTAAATTGAATTACAAACCACCAATTCTAAACTATGAACTCTCATCAACTATGAATTAATCATTCTCAATTCTTTAAAAGTATTGCCTTCAAGATCTTTTATTATAAACCGCTCATCTTCCAGTACTGCATAGGTGTTTGGATTTCCTTCCTTCGGCAGTGATATGGAGCCCGGATTCAATATATAAATTCCGTTTTTACTTTCAGCTACAGGAATGTGTATATGTCCAAACGCAAATGCATCTCCCTTATTTAGGCTTGGCAGATTATCCGGATTATGCTTATGTCCATGACTAAGAAAAATCCTCCTGTCATTGTATAAAACAAAGGACTGCTCATTTAACATTGGGTATTCAATAAGCATCTGATCAACTTCACTGTCGCAGTTGCCTTTTACAGCTATCATTACAGGCGCATATTCATTTAGCAATTGAGCGGTTTCTTTTGAATCATAGCCTTCAGGTAAAGGATTTCTCGGTCCATGGTAAAGGGCATCCCCAAGCATTATTATATGGGACGCCTGCTCTTTCTCAAAACGCCTCATTGCCAGCTTCATATAATGGGATGAACCGTGTATGTCAGATATGAAAAATAATTTCATTCGGGAATCCACCCATCAAATATATTTTCTACAGTATATTCAGCTGCTTCTTCATCAGTTAACTGTTTTGACCATCCAACTCTCTTATCAGGTGCAGCTCCGGGGCCTGTACTGTTGTATTCAGCATACCTTGAAGTCGCTTCTCTGCTTTCATCTTTCCAGTTATGCCAACCCTCTGCTTTTATATGCGCTCCCAGTTTACAATTTATAAACGCAGTATGCGCATAATGTCTCCATGGTCTACCCAGGTATACGGAGTCATCATCCGTTTCTCCTTTAATATCGCAATTTAAAAATACATAACCGTACTTCTGGTCTTTTGGTGTCGATGCCGCTGTAATATATCCTCTGTCTTTATTTACTATGGTACATTCATCAAATACCGCTGTTGCTCCTCCGAAAATATAGTCGACATGCCCGTCAATATAGCAGTTTTTGTAATATTGTCTTCCCTTTCCTGCCAGTAAAGTATCCTGCCATCCCAGCATTCTGCAGTTTACAAATACCGCTCTGTCTCCTGCCACATCTAACGCTACTGCCTGTCCGTTTCCTCGTCCTGTTGAATTTTCAAATGTTATATTCTCCGCTCGGAAATCATCGGCAAGCACAGTAAAAGTCGGTGTGCCAAAAGTACCTGTTTTTTTCCCGTCAGGTCTTAAAGTTCCTGCACCTATATCATATGTAATTATAGTAGAATCCCTGTCTTCACCTATTAATGCAACATTGGTCTGATAACTTTTAACAACGGGCTTTTCTTTATATACGCCCTTCTTTACAAATATATACACTCTTTTCTGGTTAAATACATTAACAGAATCAAGAGCTTCGCTTATAGTTGTAAACCTGCCGCTTCCATCCTGGGCTACAACTATATCGTATTTAATTTCTTTATCCATGGTATACCTCCAATTTTTTAATATTATAAGCGGGACATTACTTGAACATCAGAAGCCTTCTATGTCTGAAATATCCCGGCCATTCAATTTACTGAATATTAATATAACAATTAATATTTATTATTAATTTCCGCTTAAGTGGACTTATGTTATTATATCAATAGCTAAATTGAAAATCCATACTTCTATTATATACAATGATGCATTTATTATTTTAAAGGACAAATAAACTAAATAAATAGCATCGAATAATCATCAGAAGGCTGCTTTATACAATACCGGATATGATTTTGCATTAGTAAATAGCAATATAATTATTCAGTATGAAATAACATTTAATTTACTGATTGATAATCAAACTGGACAGAATTCCGTCCTCAGGTATAAGTTCCTGAATATCATATAATGATATGGGAAACATAGGAAATCCATATACATATGGCGTTAAATCATAGAGTTGGAAATAAATCACTATAGTTTTATCTGCTATGTAAAAATACTGTTCAGGTTTTATACCCTTATACTCATTAATCAACGGTATCTCTCTCTGCTTTATCTGTTCTCCGATTTTATCTGAAAGCACCTTCACATAGTCACTTCCCGGCTTGAATAATTCAGAAAGCATATACTGACGTCCTGTATTTGTATCATAAGTAGCTGAATGTATTATTGTTATCCCATGCGCTGCCGGATAAGGGAAAAAGTATGCATGTACTGCAATACTCAAAATTCCTCTCTGATTGTTTTTTATCTCTGTGAAAACATCTGCCGTTATATCGTCAATCGTGTAACCAGATTGTAGATATTCATTTATCTGACTGTTAACCAAATTGTTAATTAGCGCTGTTATTCTGTAATTCAGGATCTGCTGCACTTGCTGATTCATCATTCCGATTATTACCGGATAACTGACAGTTATTTTACCATTAGGAGATACTCTCCTCTGTATTATAATCTGTACAGGATTTTGAAATAAAGACATAAAACCACCTTCATAATATAATTATTAATACATATTATGAAAGTGGTTTACATTTGGTTTATATAATTCATGTTTAAATTTAATTATGTCAAAATACAACTCGATAGAAAAACAGGCGACGCGGTAAAAATGACACGATGTCATTTTTAAGAACAACGGAGCCACGGACGTCTCCTTTGTTCCTACCGCCAAAGGAATGTTTTTCTATCGTTAAGTGTATCGAAGCTTTTCACAAACCCGAGCAGCCTCCGCGGCAGTCATAAGGTAATGCGATACTTTTCTGCTTACGCAGGCCATCCTCTCTGAAAAATGTCCCATTTTGAAATGTGACTTTTCCTCCGATTTTTGCCGGTCTAAGCGAAAAGCATCTCCTATCCTTAGTTCCCCTGCTTTCCAACTATCTTTGCCCAGGTATCTTTAAGGGCAACGATACGGTTAAATACAAGTTTTTCATCAGTTGTATCCACAGTATCGATACAGAAATATCCCATTCTCAGGAATTGATAGCGTGTTCCCTTTTCTGCTCCTTTAACGCTTGGTTCAATTTTGCACGATTTAAGTACTTCCAGTGAATTTGGATTTAAATACTCCTTATAATCACCCTCTACACTGTCCGGATCCGGCACATTGAACAGCGTATCATAAAGTCTGACTTCAGCGTCCACTGCATGGGCAGCTGATACCCAATGTATTGTGCCTTTGACCTTTCTTCCGTCAGGCGCATTTCCTCCACGCGTTTCAGGGTCATATGTGCAATGCAGTTCTATTATTTCACCTGTCTGCTCATCTTTAACAACTCTTTCGCATTTTATGAAATACGCATGCTTAAGCCTGACTTCACCACCGGGGAACAGGCGGAAATATTTCTTCGGAGGATTTTCCATAAAGTCATCCCGCTCAATGTATATAACCTTGCTGAAAGGCACTTTTCTGGTTCCTGCGCCGGGATCTTCCGGATTGTTTTCTGCATCAAACTCTTCAACCTGACCTTCAGGATAATTGTCAATAATTACTTTAAGCGGACGCAGGACAGCCATTATACGCTGTGCCCTTTTATTTAAATCTTCACGCACGCAATGTTCAAGAAGAGCAATGTCTATCATGCTGTCAGCCTTAGCTACACCAATACGAGAGCAAAAGTCGCGTATCGCTTCCGGAGTATATCCGCGTCTCCTTAGCCCGGATAATGTAGGCATTCTGGGGTCATCCCATCCGGACACATAATTATTTTTAACCAACTCAAGAAGTTTTCTTTTGCTCATAACAGTATAGCTTAAGTTAAGCCTTGCAAACTCAATTTGCCTTGGCTTAGACGGTACGCTGGTGTTTTCTATAACCCATTCATACAAAGGGCGATGATCTTCATATTCCAATGAGCATAAGGAATGGGTTATTCCTTCTATAGCATCAGATAACGGATGCTGAAAGTCATACATCGGATAAATACACCATTTGTCGCCCGTCTTGTGATGGCTTACTCTGCGTATCCTGTATAATACAGGGTCTCGCATATTCAGGTTCGGAGAAGCCATGTCGATTTTTGCACGAAGAACCTTTGAACCGTCAGGGAATTCTCCCGCTCTCATTCTGCGGAATAAATCCAGGTTTTCTTCTATTGTACGGTTACGATATGGGCTCTCTTTACCCGGTTCTGTTAAAGTACCTCTGTATTCCCTGATTTCATCAATGCTCAAATCATCAACATAAGCTTTTCCCTTTTTTATGAGTTCTTCGGCATACTCATATATTTTTTCAAAATAATCCGAAGCAAAATACAAACGGTCGTCCCAATCAAAGCCAAGCCAGCGTATATCCTCCTGAATTGAATCCACATATTCTACATCTTCTTTTACCGGATTGGTATCATCAAAACGCAGGTTTGTTACTCCCCCGAACTTTTGCGCCGTAAGAAAGTCAATGCATATTGCTTTTGCATGTCCTATGTGGAGATATCCGTTCGGTTCAGGCGGAAAACGTGTGTGAACCTTTGTGTAGCGTCCTTCAGCCAAATCATTTATTATGGCTTCTTCTATAAAATTTGCCGGTTTTTTTATATTATCATTGTTTGATTCCTCATCAGGATTGATCGGTTTTTCTATTTCACTCATTACCATGCTCCTCCATTCATTTTTTCTTTATATAAAATCCGCTTTGCATTGAACCTATTAGCTAAATATACTGGATACGCTCGTTCAACTACTCTGAATTAATATCATGTATTTTCATATTTCTTATTAAATCATCGATACAACATTAATTTTGGCTTAGCATTTCAATGCCTATATTAATCCTTGCAAGAGTTTCATCTTTTCCTAAAATCTCTGCAACTTCGCTGGCGCCTCCCGGTGAAGCCTGTTTACCAGTCAATGCCACCCTTACAGGCCAGAGTACCTGACTGTTTTTTAGTCCAAGCTGTTGTGCCAATTCTACAAGCGCATTATATATCGTGTCATTATCCCAGTTCTCTATGCTTTTCAAAACAGGAACTGAAGCTTTTAAACTGTTAAGCGAAATTTCTTCGTTAGTCTTCATTTTCTTGTGTACGTAAATCTCTTTATCATATTTGGGCAATTTTTCAAAGAAATCAATATTTTGAGGAATTGCAGACAATACCTCTGTTCTCACCTGCATTAATGCACTAATCTTTTTTAAATCTATGGAACTATTGGTTATTACTCCTTCATAATAAGGCTTTACTAATTCATGAAAATCATCCGGATTCATTTTCCTTATATATTCGCCATTGAACCAGTTTAATTTATTCATATCAAAAATGGATGGTGATTTATTTATTCCTTTTATATCAAAAATCTGCTCCAGCTCTTTCAGACTGAATATTTCCTGATTGGTACCCGGGCTCCAGCCAAGGAGCACCACATAGTTAATGATTGCCTCAGGCAGATATCCCATGGATAAAAGGTCTTCAAACGATGGATCTCCAGCCCTTTTGCTCAATTTTTCTCCTGAAGCTTTAAGTATAAGAGGTAAATGTATATACACAGGAATTTCCCACCCAAATGCCTGATAAAGAAGATTGTATTTAGGAGTGGATGAAAGATACTCGTTACCCCTTACAACATGAGTTATACCCATAAGATGGTCATCTACTACATTTGCAAAATTGTATGTAGGAAGGCCATCGGACTTTATCAATATCTGATCATCCAGCTCACTGTTATCAACTGTAATTTCTCCATAAACAGCATCTGTAAATGTAGTTGTTCCTGTGTCAGGCATCTTTTGCCTGATTACATATGGTTCATCGTTTTTCAACCTGGTTTCAATTTCATCAGGAGTAAGATTAAGGCAGCAACGGTCATACTTAAATGCCTTGCCTTCAGATTCCTGCTTTTCTTTTAACTCTGCAAGCCTTTCTTTAGTACAAAAACAATAATAAGCATTACCATTATCTACTAATTTCTTCGCGTACTCCAAATAAATATGTTTTCTTTCGCTTTGTATATAAGGTCCGTAGTCTCCTCCGATATCGGGCCCCTCATCATGTTTTATTCCTGCTGTTTTCAGCGTTTTATAAATAACTTCAACTGCACCTTCCACGTATCTTTCCTGGTCAGTATCTTCTATTCTTAAAATAAATTTTCCGTTATTCTTCTTTGCTATAAGGTATTCATACAGAGCCGTCCTTAAATTGCCGATATGCATATATCCGGTAGGACTCGGGGCATATCTTGTTCTAACTACTCCAGACATAATTATCTCCTTTCATGTTCAAACAATATTTATTTATATGATAATCTAATTTAGTCTCCTATATAACCTTCATTGCTTAATGAATATAAAACAAAACCCTCCGTCCTTAAATTTAGGACGAAAGGTAAACTTCCGCGGTACCACCTAATTTGGCCATGCCCACTTTATCAGCATATGCATTAAGCATACACATGCCACATCTTTTTAACGGAAGATACCCGTCAGACTTACTTGGCGCTTTATTAAATACGCCTTTCTTCAGTCTGATGCTCGGAAGCCTGATTCAGCAAATCTCCATACCGGCTTACACCAGACCCGGCTCTCTTTAATGGAATAAATTGCTTACTTTTCTTCTTCATCGCATTATACAGATAATATTATTGTTAATTTAGTTATTATATTATATTCATACACGCCAAAAGATGTCAAGAGTATACAAAACATATAAATATAAGAGTGGAATATTCTCCACTCTTATATTTTATAAGTATCGATCATTTTAATCTTACGGAGGTGTTATCTTTCCATCCACATCCCAGAGATCTTCCCAGCTTTGATTTTCCTTCCATAAGAATACATGTCCCTTAATGAGACGGCAATTTTTATCAATTCCCTCTATCATCTTCATTTCCTCATCAGTAAGAGGATCAGTAACAGCAGCCAGTAGGTTGCTGTAGTAATTTTTCTTCTTTGTAGAGAAGGGAATCGGTACCTGTCCGCGTTGTACAGCCCATTTAATACAAACTACTGCCGGATGTATTCCATGGTTTTCAGCAATTTTAACTATTACCGGATCTTCTATATCAACTGTGTCTTCCGGAGTTCTGTCGCGCTCAGGACGGTTTGGTGAACCTATAGGGCAGTATCCAATTGGTACAATACCGTTATCTACAATGTATTTAAAGAATTCAGGCTGCTGGAAATGCGGATGAAGTTCCATCTCATTGCAAGCCGGCTTAATCCTTGCATCTCTTAATACAAGCTCCATCTTCGGTATCGTCATATTTGATGTGCCTATATGCCTTACAAGCCCCATATCAACCAGTCTTTCCATCTGTCTCCATGTCTTCATGTAGTTTTCATGAATATATGGTTTTGCATCCGGCGCTCTCGAAGTCACATCACATTTTGGAGGATGGTAATTCGGGAAAGGCCAGTGAATTAGATACAAATCCAGATAGTCAAGCTTTAAATCTTTAAGTGTTTTTGCGCAGGAAATAAGTACATCTCCGTCTCCATGCATGTCATTCCATAACTTTGATGTAATCCATAATTCTTCTCTTTTCACTAATCCGGAATCCAATACTTCTTTAAGAACTTCTCCGATAACATCTTCATTTCCATAGACCGATGCGCAATCAATATGCCTGTAGCCTATGGAAATAGCACCCTTTACCGCTTCAGCCACTTCCTTTGCCGGAACATGATCCGAACCGAAGGTTCCAAGTCCGACAGCCGGTATTTTAGCACCTGTATACAATGTTCTATAAGGCACTTTACTTGGGTCTATGCTGTCTTCTGCAATTCTAAATTTTTCATTATCTCCCATTGTATATCCTCCTTTTTATTAACCTTTATATTTTTATATTAAATCAATTTTGTTTACTGTTTAAATACATTTCCTCAAATTATTATGCTCTACTTCTATAAACAAATTCTGTTACAAGGCGCTAGTTTATATTTATTTTGTAGGGCTTTATTATTGCTATACTCATCAGCGCCTCCAAGCGTCCTGTCAAAAAACGGTTTCTGGATGACTATTCATCTAATATTGCAGTATAAGCCTCTGAAAAGCTTTTCCAATACACTCGATAGAAAAACAGACAATGCGGGAAAAATGACAGGATGTCATTTTTAGGAGCAATGGAACCACGGATGGTGACTTTGCTCCGACTGCCAAAGGAATATTTTTATATCGCTAAGTGTATTCGAAGGTTTTCACTGACTCGAAAGCCTCCGCGGCATTCATAAGGTAATGCGACACTTTTCTGCTTACGCTGGTCATCCTCTCTGAAAAATGTCCCATTTTCAAAGACTACTTTTCCGCCGATTTTGGGCAGTCAAAAGCGAAAATCCCTCAAAGACACAGAATAAAACCAGCTTTCAAATCAAATCAACATATCCTTAAGCTACCACGGCAATTGAGTGCTCCTTTTTCTTTCCTTTGCTCGTTAAAAACGGATATAGCTTCGAAGGCGATTAAAACAAGCACTATCATATTTAAAACACCCTTATGGTCACTACGCCGATTGAGTGTCAATTTATCTCCTTACGCTTTCGTCCCATACAAATATTCATCTATGCAATTTATAACCCTGTCTTTTGCCAGGCTTACCGGATCATTTTTCAAAAGCCCGCTCCTGACCTTGGTATACTGAATAGGCATATACTGGCTTATTAGTGTCAACGGTATAGTTGTCGACTGTAAATTTATAAACAATCTGTCTATTGACTTCTTTACTTCTTCATTAGGCAGATAATATCTGCACCTGTCAGAGAAGCTGTACCTTCTTGCAAGCCTTAATTTACTTTCGCTGCCGTGATAGTGCTTTTGCCAGTTTGCCGGATTCTTCAGCATTTCTTCTTCAAGTACATCTGCAAATCTTGATAACTCAATATCTTTCGAATCTTTAAATAATTCATTTTCTATTATATTAAGAGCAATAAGTGCCTCCCTCAGCGCAAAAGTTAATGCCGGACCGACCTTGAGTATTGCTATTCCGTCTTCAACCATTTCTTTAAAAGCTTGTGGTGTTTGATAGTCGGTTGAATGTCCTTCAAAAACCAGTGTAGGATATTTCTTTAATGCACTGGTTAGTTCTTTTGCAGCTTCACGGTTGTATTCATGTATAGTCTCATCACCGAATTCAACACCTGGCTGTACTACTACTGCTATAACATTTTCCCAGGTATTTTTAAGTCCTCTTTTCAAAAATGCATTTTTAAATACTTCCACAGTTTCTTCAAAGTCTGATACTTTAGTTACCTGTATGCCTTCTTCTTCCTCCTGGCTTCCGCCCGGAATAGGCACTTCACTTCCCACTACATATACCGGCTGCAAAGAATCAGGATTGGAAGCCTTAAGTTCTTTATAAGCATTTTCGGCAACCTCTGCAAGTACTGCTCCTCTCTCAGCTATAATCCCCGTATCCAATTTAACATTTTTATCATCATCACCAAGATGCATACTTGTATCAATGTGAATTTTTGTGAAACCTGCAAGAACGAACTGTTTAACCAATTCCTTTGCTTCATCCATAGCCTTGTCAGCAGGCATATCCTTCCATGTCAAAGGTCCGAGGTGGTCTCCTCCAAGAATTATCTTGTCTTTGGGGAAATCACATTTTTCAGCAATACTGTAAACAAAGTTTTTAAAATCCTCAGGTTTCATTCCTGTATATCCGCCATATTGATTTACCTGATTTGCAGTAGCTTCTATAAGTACATAATCATTATCTGTTTTTGCTCTGTCCATGGCAGCTTCAATAACAAGTTCATTGGCACTGCACGCTGAGTATATACCTGCTGCAATACCTTTTTTCTGTAATTCAACAATCTTTTTTAAAGGATGGTTGTTCATTTTCGTTACCTCTCTTTATTCATTCATCAGAAGTATTTTTCCCTTTACCATTCCGGGAGTCTTATACATGTCAAAGGCTTTTTTGATATCGCTCAAAGGAAGCTTTTTAAATATAAGACTTTCATCGAACTTTAAAGCACCGGTTGCAAAATAATGTGCGGTCAGGGACCACTCTTTGCCTGGGAACGGTGCACTGTACGACATCCATGATCCGGTTAGTATAAATTCTTTTCTCAGCATTTTTTCCAATAAAGGAGGAGTAAATGTAAGGTCTTTGGTAGGAGTTCCAATAAAGCATACATTCGACCTGTTTCCTGCAATTTCAAACGCAAGCTGCATGGTTACATTTACGCCTGCTGTCTCGTATACATAGCCAAAACCTTTATTGTTTGTTAATTCATTCACAACTTCCTTAAAATCAGGATCCAGCGTATTTATGGTTACATCTGCTCCCAGCTTTTTGGCAAGAGCCAGTCTATCATTGTCGATGTCAAATACAAAGACTCTCTTTGCTCCAAAAATTCTCGCCCATTGAGCAGTAAACAGTCCAATGGTTCCTCCGCCAAGAATTGCTACATCTTCCCCGCCTCTGTACTCTACACGGTTTAAGCCATGGAATGCTACAGTAGACGGTTCAAAAAACGCTCCCTGTTCAAACGAAACGCTGTCATCAAATTTAACAACATTTCTTTCCGGAGCAACTACATATTCAGCAAAGCTCCCCTGTACTCTGGAACCTATAAAACTATAGAATTTGCACTGTGAATAGCTGCCCTTCTGACAGTCATCACATTTCATACATGGCAGAAGCGGTACTCCTGCTACTCTGTCACCCGGTTTTACAGATGTTACTCCTTTGCCTGTTTCGACAACCTCACCTGAAAATTCATGTCCTAAAACAATAGGATAATAATGGGCACCGTCACCCAACACCCTTGGTATATCAGAACCACAGATTCCTGTAGCTTTTACCTTAATCAGGACTTCTCCTTCTTTAGGCTGAGGTGTTGGATATTCCTCATACCTCAAATCATCTTTTGCATGCAAAACAGCCGCTTTCATTGGCTACACCCCTCTATTCTTAAGTTTATTGTTGTGATTTTATTTATTTAAAGTTCGCATATCAATGCTCACTTTTTTGCTAATTTTCATTATTTATACTGCTTACCTTCTTCATAGTATCTTTCAATTTATCATATATTTCAAGGTATATATCATAATACTTCATGTAAATTTCATGACTTTTCATATCAGGTTCATGCGTTCTGGTTATATTCACAGTTCTTTCTACTGCTTCTTTGAAGCCGGAATACTGTCCGGTTCCTACTCCTGCCAGAATAGCTGCGCCAAGAGTTGTTGCTGTATCCGATGACGGTACTTTTATTATCTTGCCGGTTACATCAGCTTTGATTTGCGTCCATAACCTGCTGTTTGCAGCACCACCCATGGCATTTAGGGTATTTACCTTAACTCCTGCTTCTTCGGCTGTTTTGAGGTTATGAAGCAAAGCATATGCCGTACCCTCCAAAACAGCCCTAATCATATGAGCTCTTGTCTTGTTATATCCAAGTCCGAAAAATACCCCCTTTGCATATTTATCCCATAAAGGAGACCTTTCTCCTGCCATATAAGGCAGGAATATTAAACCGTCTGAACCCGGCTTTATCTCCGATGCTTCATCGTCCATTATTTTCAGGGAGCTTATACCTGTTTTATTTTCCTGTTCCACTTCATATGCACCAAGCTCCTGTCTGAACCACTTGATGCTTCCGCCTCCACCGACAGTGCCTCCCTGTAGCAGCCATAAATCTGGCACAACATGAAAGCTCAGTATAAGTTTGGGGTGAGCTGCCGGTTTATCAAGGCATATACTCATGCCTCCTGCCTGACCACCCTGTTCCTGCGTCTGACCTACATCAATCACACCTGCTCCAAGGGTCCCACAGCTTGCGTCAAGTCCTCCCGCCACAACAGGAATACCCGCTGCAAGGCCTGTAATTTCAGCAGCTTTTTTTGTTACATATCCTATCACTTCGTGGCATTTATATATATCAGGCAGTTTTTCTCTGTCTATGCCTAACTCATCGCAAAACTCATCATCCCATTTTCCTGTCTTCATGTTAAAAGAATGTATGCCATAACCTTGTGAAAGGTCTTGTGCATAATTCCCTGTAAGTTTATATGCTATAAAACTGTTGCTTTGCAGGAACTTATAAGTGTTTTTGTATATGTCAGAACAATTCTCTTTAAACCATAACATTTTCGGCGTACTATATGTAGGTTCAAAGGAATTACCGCTAATGTTGAATATTTTTTCAAAGCCTACTCTTTCTGCTACTTTCTTTGCAATATCCGAAGATCTGGTATCCATCCATATCGGAGTATTAGCAAGCACATTACCGTTTTTGTCTACCGGTATTGCGGACCAGCTCTGCCCGTCTATACCTATACCGGTAATCTGCTTTGGGTTAATCCGTCCTAACAGAAGTACCTCCTGAATTGCATCGCAAACGGCATTCCACCACTCTTCAGGATTCTGTTCCACATAATCCGGAGCAGGATAGTACACCTGATATGCCTTTGCAGATTGTGCGATAACCCTTCCGTCAAGATCAAATACAGCCACCTTGCACGCAGAAGTTCCTATATCTATTCCAAGCAGTAGTTTCTCCATGTTTTCCTCCTATTTGAATTTGAATCATACAAGCAAAGATTATGGGGTACCAAGTAGTTTCCTTGATATATGATAATTTCCATATTTTAGTTTTTTCTTAATTTATACCATCGTACTGGTTGTTTAGTGGAAGAAACCTTTTTATTTCTATTTTTTATCCTTTATCCTGTTTTAATACTGAATTTTTCATCTATTTCAGCAGAAGCAACCCTTTAAGGTAATCCTCATTTTTCATGCTGTCAAGGGTTTTCCCTAAAGTATCCAGGTTGCAGGTATGAGTAAACAGTTTCATAAAATCAATTTTTTTATGCCTTTTCAGCAAATGAAATGCCTTGTCAAAAGCACCGGGGTGATTTGCGCTCATCCCTATTATTCTCGCATGTTTACCGCAGACATGTCTTGCCGGATCAAGCTGAACATAGGAACCGGTGTTCACCATATTGCCTACTTCTATAAGCGTACCCATGCGTCTTAACATCTCCAGCCCTTCTATAAAAGCATCAGGAGTATTTGCGCACTGAATAACTACGTCAGCTCCCCTGCCTCCGGTAATATCAATTACTTTTTTTATCCTGTCGTCTGAATTCATCTTTCTTATATCTATTATATAATCTGCATCAGAAAGCTCTGAAGCTATAGACAGCCTTTTTTCTCTTCCGCCTATAACAATGACTTTTTCAACTCCCATTATCCTTGCTGTTAAAGCAGCCAATACTCCCACCGGTCCTGCCCCTATAATGACAACAGTAGAATTTGTATTAAAAGCTTCTTCAACAACACCCGGACACATGCAAGCCAGTTCAATAGCTCTTACGGCTACCGCAAGAGGATCAAGTAATGCTGCCACTTCCGAAGGCATATCTTCAGGAAGTTTCCACATATATGTTTCAGGAAAAACATACAAATATTCTCCGAAACCACCTTTAAAATGCGGATATATACCAACATCCGAGCTTATACCTTCTACTCCGTTCAAGCCCAGCTTGTCATATGGAATCCCATATACAAATGAATCATCACATACCGTGCATGTTCCTGAGCCGTAAGTCATACATCCGGCGCATTTTCCGCAGGTTATCCATGGATAAAGAGCCACCCTGTCTCCTACTTTCAAAGGCCCTCCATATACATTCAGGCTTTTATTGGCCTTTGAACCGAGTTCAACTACAGTGCCTGTAATTTCATGCCCAAGTATTGCAGGGTAAGAAGGTTCCTGTGGATATAAATGGCCGTCAGTTCCGCATACACCGGCAGCATCTATTTTTAATACGGCTCCGTCCTCCTTAGCACTTGGTACAGGCAATTCCATAACCTCTATTTTTCGTTTCCCTGTCCACACCGCAGCTCTCGCTTTTTCTTTCAGCATAACC
>Ga0134092_1002418_pt1 | contig 14321 bp, 15 predicted proteins | sample 3_6taG_FD_94454 | JGI IMG/M metagenome (GOLD analysis project Ga0134092, IMG submission 94454) | Switchgrass degrading microbial communities from high solid loading bioreactors in New Hampshire, USA - 3_6_20_6_A3 metaG | ecosystem: Engineered > Bioreactor > Semi-continuous > Anaerobic >...
AGGATGTTAATTCTGCAATGATGCCAATTTCCATGATATCATTGATAGCTTTTTATCTGTCATACGCTATATTAGGGCTTCCAGAAGGAAAATTTGCCACAATAGTTTCTCTAATACCTTTTTCAGCTCCCTTTGCAATGCCTTGCAGGCTGGTGCTGACAGATGTGCCTGCGTGGGAGATCGGAGCCTCTGTTGCGATATTACTGGCATCTACAATACTGCTGGGCTGGATTTCGATAAGAATTTATTCATCGGCGGTTTTACATTATGGCAAACGCCTAAAATTAAAAGACCTTTTGAATATTTCAAAATAAAAAAAGATATATTAATGCGAAGAAGCACATGATTCAAATCATGTGTTTTCTGCTGTTATCCTATGATGAAATTTCAGTATGCTGTATAATGTATATTGGGATTTCAAAGGAGGTAATATTTTGGGCAGGTTTATTGAGTTTAACGATGTAAGGAAAATATATAAATCAGGCGAAGTTGAAATTAAAGCTGTTGACGGAGTAACATTTTCCGTTGATAAAGGTGAGTTTGTAGTTATAGCAGGACCCAGCGGTGCGGGCAAGACTACTGTTCTTAACATTCTGGGAGGCATGGATTTTGCCAGCAGCGGAAGCATAATAGTAGACGGCAATGAAATCAGCAAATATACTGCCAGACAGTTGACCACATACAGGCGGTATGACATAGGTTTTGTATTTCAGTTTTATAATCTGGTGCAAAATCTTACTGCTATTGAGAATGTTGAACTGGCTGCTCAAATATGCAAAAATCCTCTTGACCCGGAACAGGTATTGGAGCAAGTAGGATTAAAGCATCGAAGGAATAATTTCCCGGCCCAGTTGTCCGGCGGGGAACAGCAGAGGGTTGCCATAGCAAGAGCTCTTGCTAAAAATCCAAAGCTGTTGCTGTGCGATGAACCTACGGGAGCGTTGGATTATAACACCGGCAAGTCGGTGCTCAAGCTGTTGCATGATACCTGCAGAAGTATGGGTATGACGGTTATAGTCATCACCCATAACCTTGCTATTGCACCCATGGCAGATAAAGTCATAAGGATAAAGAACGGCAAGGTGGAAAGTATCACCATAAACGAAAATCCGGTTCCGGTGGAAAGGATTGAATGGTAATTATGAAGAACGCGTTTGGTAAAAATCTTATCAGGGAAATCCGGAATACTATAACAAGATTTTTGTCGATAATGGTGATTGTTGCTATCGGAGTGGCTTTTTTTGGAGGTATAAGAGCAACCTGCCCTGATATGAAGCTGACGGCTGATAAATACCTGGATGAAAATAAAATGGCTGATATTAGGATATTATCCTCATTAGGCTTCACGGATGAAGATGTTGCAAAAATCAAAAAGATTAAAGGCGTGTCAGATGTGGTCCCGGGCTATACTTTTGACGCATTGGCCGTAAGCAGAGATGAGGAAAAACCCGTAAAGGTTCATTCCATAGCGATAAGTGCACAAGGTTCAGGGAAATCCGTATCGGAAGTAAATAAGCCTGTTCTAGTAGAAGGAAATCTGCCCGAAAATGAAGACGAATGCATAACTGAAAAAGGATATCTCAATGATGAAGGTATTAATATAGGTGATTATATAGAACTGAAAACGCAAAATGGGTCAAAAAAGTTTAAAATAACAGGTGTTGTCAACAGCCCCATGTATATAAATACGTTTGAGAGAGGGAACAACTCCCTTGGAAGCGGTAAAAGCGCAGCATTCTTCCAGATAGGAGAAAAGTCTGCCGCAGAACTTTCAATTCCTGAAATACCGGGTATGGACAGATATGCTGTATATACCGAGTTATCTGTAATTATTGATGAAGCAAAAGAAAAAAACACTTTCATGGATGAATATAAGGATGTTGTTGAGCCAGTAAAGTCTGAAATTCAAGAGTTAAGTAAAAATGAATATTCAAACAGCTGGTATGTATTTGACATGTTTGACAATGAATCTGTTTATGGTTATATGAACGATGCCGACAGGATAGGGGCTGTAGGTGAAGTATTTCCTTTAATTTTCTTTTTCGTTGCGGCTTTGGTATGCCTTACAAGTATGACAAGAATGGTGGAGGAACACAGAACACAGATGGGGGTTCTGAAAGCTCTGGGATACGGGAAATTATCAATTATATCTCAGTATTTCCTGTACGCATTTACGGCAAGCATAGCAGGTAGTATCATAGGTGCACCTATAGGCTTCAGACTGTTTCCGACAGTAATTTTCAATGCCTACAGGGTGATGTATAACCTTCCGGCTGTTGTCACACCGTTCAATATGTCCCTGGCAATAACATCCACACTGGTAGCCGTAATCAGCACCACAGCAGCAGCGGTCATGGCGTGCATAAAAGAATTAACTTCTGCTCCGGCTGAACTTATGAGGCCGCGTGCCCCAAAAGCAGGTAAAAGAATTTTCCTTGAAAGAATAGGTTTTATATGGAGAAGGATGTCATTTACCAAAAAAGTAACAGCAAGAAACATCTTCAGGTATAAAAAGAGGTTCTTAATGACCGTAATAGGCATTGCAGGCTGTACGGGCCTGCTGGTGACAGGGTTTGGGTTGAAAGACTCTATATTGTCCATTACAGATATACAATTCAATGACATTTATGTTTATAATCTTATAGGTTATTTGAAGCAGCCTGTTACAGGAGAGGAAGCGGACCTTTTTAAAGCAGAACTGGACAGGAATAGCTATATAGAAAAACTGATGCTTTTGTTTCAGCAGAGTATATCTGTAGGCAAATCAGGAAGCAATAGCAAACAGAGTAATGTGTATATTACGGTTCCAGAGGATAATAAAGACTTGAAAAAATTTATAAAACTGAGAATGAATGACTCTGATATTGATCTTCCGGATGATGGCGTTGTGATAACACAAAAACTTTCAAAGATGCTGGATGTAAAAAAGGGAGAATATATTGATATTACTCTCGGAGATAAAACTGTTCAGTGCAAGGTACGGGATATTACTGAACATTATGTATGGCATTATATTTATATGTCTAAACAATATTACAATCAGATATTTAATATGCCTGTTAAATTCAATGGATTTGCGTCAATAACAAATACTGCTTCCCAGGGGCAGGAAGAAGAGTTATCAAAGGAACTTATGAAAAACAGCAATATTAATTCATTAAACTTTACAACGAATATCAGTGATAATTTCAGGAAGAGCATGAGGAGTCTGGATTCTGTCATATTTGTGCTGATACTTTCTGCAGCAGCTCTGGCTTTTGTTGTAATGTATAATCTGACAAATATAAATATTACTGAAAGGATCAGAGAACTGGCCACCATAAAAGTACTGGGATTCTACGACAAGGAGCTTGCTTCATATATTTACAGGGAAAATATCATTCTTTCACTGATTGGTACTGCAGCAGGATTAATACTCGGAATATTTCTGCATAAGTATGTAATTGCGACAACAGAGACGGATATAGTGATGTTCGGACGAAATATAAATTCTGTCAGCTTTATATATTCTGCAATTTTGACACTAATATTTGCCGGCACGGTCAATGTATTCATGTATGGAAGGTTCACCAGGATTAATATGGTAGAGTCACTTAAAAGCGCTGAATAGGCGAATGGGAACTGACGGGAATAACAAAAACATATGACATTTGTCATATGTTTTTGTTATTCCCGTCACTGTTTAAATGTACATTCTTTTTGTATTATATTGGTATCAAATATACAGTTGTATTTATGTATGGGAGGTCTTTAAATGGTGGTTGAAATTAATAATTTGGTAAAGAAGTTTGGAGACTTGCTTGCACTGGATAATGTAAGTTTTTCTATTAAAGAAGGCGAGATATTCGGTCTTCTCGGACCAAACGGGGCAGGCAAGACCACGGCAATAAATGCTATGTTAGGACTTACAAAGAGTGACAGCGGGGAAATAAAGATATTTGGTAAAAACCTAAAGGAATATGAATTGGCCATAAAAAAGGATATAGGTATAGTACCACAGGATATAGCAGTATTTGAGGATCTTACAGCCTATGAGAATGTGAAGTTTTTTGGTAAATTATACGGCTTAAAAGACAATCTTTTAAAAGAACGTATCGAAGAAGCTTTAAACTTTACAGGGCTTTGGGACAGAAGAAAGGAATATCCCGGTAAGTATTCAGGAGGTATGAAAAGAAGGCTGAATATAGCATGCGCAATAGTTCACAAGCCAAAACTGATAATAATGGATGAACCTACGGTTGGCATTGACCCTCAATCCAGAAACCATATTCTGCAGTCGGTTAAGGAATTAAACAGGACAGGATCAACTGTTATTTACACATCTCATTATATGGAAGAAATTGAAGAACTCTGTACAAATATAATCATAATGGATCATGGAAGGATAATAGCTAAAGGCACCAAAGACGAGCTCAAATCTCTTATTGCATTTGAGGAAAAAGTCCGTATAGATCTAGTATCGGTAAACTTTACACTCGTAGATAATATAAAATCTATAAAAGGCGTAAAAGAAGTTGCTGTTGACGGCAACTCGCTTAAGATAGCATCTGCCAAGGGCAGCAGGAATCTGGGACAGATAATTGACGCTATTTCTGCGGCTGACAGTGAGATTGTATCAGTAAATGTTGAGCAGCCTACGCTTGAGGGCGTATTTTTGACGATGACGGGAAGAACTCTGAGGGATTAAATTATCAATCGTAAAGGCGGTGATTTTGCATGAAAATGTTAAATATAGCATATTACACGTTTATCAGAAACCTTAGAGACAAAAAGTCAATGGCCCTTATGCTGCTCATGCCTGTTATGCTGATATTGATATTAGGTACTGCACTCAACAGCGCTTTTGAGGTTTCAAATATAGAAAAGACGAAGGTTTATTATATAAATAACGATAAAGGTGATATTGCAAAAAGTTTTGAAGCTGTTATTAAAAGCAAAGAAATAAAGGAAATGTTAGAATTTATAAAAACTGATGAAAAGGAGACTGCGTTAAATGATGTAAAAACTGGCAAAGCAGCCGCACTTATCATGATAGACAGTGGTGTTACGGATAATATATATTCAGGGGAAAGCGCGGAGATAACCGTCTTTGAGGATGCAAACAGCTATTATGGGCCATTGGTGGTAGAAAACTTTGTTAAAAGTTTTGCAAATGGAATAAATGCCGGAATTGCCACTCAAATGCTGGGTAATCCAAATGTAACATACGGGCAAAAGAATATGATAGATAATAAGCCCGTTTCAGCATCCGGAAAAATTCCTAAAGCTATGGACTACTATGCAGTAACTATGCTTGTGCTGATAATTATGTACGGTTCCTTATACGGATTGTTTGGATTTGGCGATGATTATCTGGGCAGTATGAGAACTCGCCTGTTGAGTTCACCTGTAAATTTGTTCAGTCACTTATCAGGGAAGCTGATTGGAACAATATCCAGTGTCTTTGCACAGGCATTTGTGTTAATACTGTTTACTAAATATGTATACAAAGCGAACTGGGGTACAAATGTCTTTGAAATAATATTAATAACCCTTGTTTTATGTATATTTACTACAGCCATTGGGATTATGCTTGTGATACTTATAAAAAACAAAGATGCAGCAGGAGCTTTGATGCAAACCATTATACCGGTTATGACGTTCATATCCGGAGGTTATTTTAAAATTATCACTGACAATAAGATATATAACACCATAAAAATGTTTATGCCAAGCAATCTCGGGCAAACTGCATACTTCAATTCCATATACGGTGATACGCCGGATCAGACTTATTTTTGTCTTGCGGTATTAGGTATCATGATTGCAATAATTATAGCTGTTTCTTCGGTAGTAGGAAGGAGGAGATTGAGATGACAGCTGTTTTTTTCACAAATATTATCAGGATATTCAGGAATAAGATAAACCTTTTATTTATGATAGTGATGCCGGTTGTTCTTATAGTTGTTGTAATGGCTATGGGAACGGGAGAGGCAGTAATAAATTGTGGCATTGTAGACTATGATAAGTCTGAGTTTACGGAAGACTTCATCAGCAGATTAAAAAGTATGGGCAGTATTAAAATAATAAAAGAAGATCAAATACAAGATAAGCTTATAAATCAGACTATAGATTGTGCTATCGTAATACCTGAAGGATTTACTGACGGAATTATAAATAATAAAGATGTCCAGGTACAGAGCTATACACTGCAGGAGACAAACGCAACGACACCTTTCCTTATAAATGTACAAAGTTATCTTGATTCAGCCCGAAACATAGCATTAAGCGCAGGTGGTGATGAATCCAGGTTTTATGAAGGTATGAGCTATTATGAAGATGAAAATATGAAGATAAATACTCAAAAAGTAAGTAAAACGGGGAAAGATTTGCAAAGGACGAGTACAAGCATGGGTTTTCTGGTAATGAGTATGCTCTTTTTTACTTCATTTGGACAAATGATTATATTAAAGGACAAAGAAACGAAAATAGTATTCAGGATACTTTCTGCACCTATTACCATGAGGAAATATATGATTGTTAATATTATCAGCTTCTTTATGGTATCAGTATTGCAGGTAACACTCATATTTGGCTTTCTTCAGTATGTTATAAAAGCTAATCTTGGTCCATACCCGCTATATATGTATATAGTATCGCTTGTATTTTCATTAGTATGTGTTTCACTGGGAGTGGCAGTTACCAGCATATCAAAGGATACACGGCAATCAGCTGTTATAATGTCACTCATTATCAGCCCTATGTGTATGCTTGCAGGCTGCTGGTGGCCAAAATCCTTTATGCCTGATACGCTTCTGAAAATAGCAAAATTTGTTCCACCCACATGGATTATGGACGCATATGACAAGCTTCTGCATGGAAGCACTTTGGCAGATGTGACCAAAGAAATACTTGTGATGCTGGGTTTCACTGTGGTATTTTTCCTTCTGGGAACATGGAAAAAGACCGATATTGCCAGATAGTTTCTTAACAGTTTAATACTTTTATTTGTAAATATTGCATGGTAGAATATTCATATAGCAAAATAATGAGGATTAATTGGACAATTACAGCATTATAAAGATTTAATGCTGTAATTCTTTAAGAAATACCAAATCGGTGAAAATATGAAATACTTGTTTAAAATATTATTTTTAATATTTTTAATATGTGAACTTGCGATTTATTCCGGATCATATTTGCATGTTTCAAGTGTAATATTTGTTCTTGTACTTACAGCGTCCAATATTTACAGGCTGAAGTACAAGAATAATTTATGGATAATTATAGCGGAATTTGTTCTGGTAATTGCAGCTTCATTCATTAATCCGGTATTTAGCATTTTGTTCGCACTGACGGCTTATGAATTTACATATAAAAAATTCTATATCGGACTGGCAGGTACAGCTTTATCTATTTTGCATCCCTGGGGGTATTACCCGGTACAGGTACTTTTTTTGACTGCATCAATATGCAGTATATATGCATACAGCAGAAGAATACTGGAAGAAAAAGAAGATGCATTAATTAAGCTGTATGACAGCGAACGGCATATGAGATACCAACTGGAAAGTGCGAACCTTAAGTTGCTGAATTCATCAAAGGAAATTGCCCATATTGCGGAAGTAAAAGAGAGAAACAGAATTGCAAGAGAGATACATGACAATATAGGACATAATATTGCGGGCGTACTGATAAACTTGCAGGCGGCGTTCAAAATTCATGACAGGGATGCGCAAAAATCAATGGAACTTGTTAAAAAGTGCATAGACAGCATGTCAGATGCATTGACACTAATCAGAAATACGGTTCACAACATCCGTCCGAAAGAAAGCATAGGAATAGAATATATTAATGATATTATCAGAAATTTCACTTTTTGTCCTGTGGAATTCAAACACAGCGGGGATTTCAATTCCCTTCCCGCTAATCACATGGAAATACTGGGCTATAATATAAAAGAAGCCCTTACCAATGCAGCTAAGCATTCAAAGGCTAATAAGATTATTATTAATATTGACATAAATGAGAAATTCACAAGGCTTTATATAAAAGACAATGGTGTTGGTTGTACAAATATAAAGGAAAACATGGGAATAAGCGGCATGAAAGAAAGAGTAAGAAATGCAGGAGGAACTATAACTTTTGATTCAGCTAACGGATTTTTAATTGTATGTGTAATACCCAGAGAAAAAGAATTGGGGGGCGGTTTATTTGAAAGTATTGGTGGTTGATGATGATGCGCTTATTAGGGACGGGCTGAGTATTCTTCTGGATATGGAGGAAGATATTGATATTGTGGGCACGGCATGCAATGGTCAGGAAGCTTTTGAATTATGCAAAAAGGTGTCTCCTGACATAGTGCTTATGGATATCAGGATGCCCGTTATGGACGGAGTTTTGGGGACAAGACTGATAAAGCAGCATTTCAGTGATATTAAAATCATTATACTGACAACCTTTAAAGATGATGAATATATTAAGGAAGCTATCAAGAGCGGAGCTGAAGGCTATATACTCAAAAACCAGCCCTCTGACAGCATCATTGAAACCTTGAGAATTGTTAACAAGGGAAATATCGTGCTGGAAAAGGAAGTGGCAGATATGTTATCAGCGATGTTGAAGGATGACAGGAAAACTGATGCGAAGCAAATAGATTTTACCGAGCGTGAAATGGATATATTAAAGCTGGTAGGAGAAGGACTAAGTAACAGAGAAATTGCTGAAAGGCTTTACCTGGGAGAAGGGACGGTAAGAAACTACGTGACGGCCCTGCTGGAAAAGCTGAACCTGCGCGACCGTACACAGCTTGCGTTGTATTATGTGAGGAATATGGAGTAGGGGTTTTTCCGCTTTCCACCGAATGAAAGCGGAGGAAAGGTTGATTTTTAAAATATGGCAATTCTCAAAGGGATGACCCACACAGCAGAGAAGAGTCCCATTACCTTATAATCTATTAGTAGGATTGATGGTACAAATAGAGTATCAGAGGTGACGATATAAGTTTAATAGATAATATCATAAGAACAGAGCAGGAGTTTCCCAGGATATTTACGAATGCTCTTGAAAAGATTAAGGAACAATATACTACAATGAAGAAAATAGGATATCTCATGACAGTAATCATGCTATCCTGTACCCGGAAAAAATTTCTGACATTTAAAGCGTTTTGATTGATATAAGAAACTTCTATCTGGAAAAAGGACTTGAACCTCGAATATATAATCCCTTTTCAGATGGTTATTTTGAAGAAAATAAATCAACATTTGAGGAATGCGGATTTACAATTCAAAAATACGGATTCATCAAATATATGCTCCTTACTGAGCAAAATCAAATAAATGTAAAAGGAAATCTCACTATTAAGAGGATAATCGATTGGGATAATCGCATTGCTGAGGACATATATGCGCTTGATGATGATACTTTTACGCCAATTGTAATCATGAATTCCTTAATGGATAAAGACTTTTATTGTTTTGTTGGATATATGAGCAATAAAGCAGTAACAATTGCATCAGTATACTACTCTAAATATGGCTGCGCAAGGCTTGATAATGTTGAAACAGCTCAAACACACAGAAGAAGGGGGTACTCAAGGAAGTTAATAAGCTATATTGTTGATTATCATAGAAGAAATAGGAATATCCCCTTTTTGTATGGCCTGCTAATGAAACTGCTGAAAGGATATACATAGAAGCCGGTTTCAGGGCGTTATTTCAGGCAGAAGCTGTAAGGGCTGAATATCAGGGTTAAAGTTTGAAAGTTAAATCTATTATGTGCTATTTTTGATAATTTGTGAAACCTTATACTAGAGTTATTTCATTTTTGTAAATTTTTGAAATGAGGAGTATAACATGAATCAAATAAATAAAAAGCTATGTGTAAAAGGAGAGAGAATCTCGCTTTATTATGCTTCAAAGGAAGATAAAAAACTGGTTTTTGATATGTCTCAGGATGAGGAAATCAAGGATTTGATGTTCAGTGAAGATGGCGACTTGGTACACATGGGAGGAATATAAAGACACTTAAGATGAATATTATACTGGACAGCCAGGTTTCAATAATTATTTATTAATAGAGTATAATGGAGAATTTATCGGTGCAATAAGCCATGCATACCATGCCTATAAAATCAGGAATATGGAGCTGGATATATGGCTGCGTTCAACATCATATACAGGTAAAGGTTTAGGTGTTGAAGCTATCAATTTACTAATTGAGTATTTACGTAAAACTTATGAAATTAAGACCTTTATCATAAGACCATGGATCAAAAATACCAGAGCTATTAAAGCATATAAGAAGTGTGGTTTTGAAATTATAGATAACTTTAATCCTAAGGATTATTATGAAGATGGAGAAGAAGAGTGGTTTGACGGTGATTATGGGGTTGAAGAAACAGTAAATATGGTTAAGACAATTAAATGACAGCATGTTAATAATACAAGAGAATTATCCATGAGTAATTATAATGAGGATGTGAGATGTGTGGATTTGCGACTAAAATTTAATGAAGATGAAGTGAATTATGACAAATGGCGGCCGACCTATGTCCCTGAGCTTTTTGATGAAATTATACAATACTCAGGTATAAACGAAACAAAGAAAGCGCTGGAGATAGGCATTGGAACAGGTCAGGCAACTCTCCCTATCCTTAAAACGGGATGCAAGTTAACTGCTGTTGAGATAGGTGAAAGATTAGCTGAATATTCAAGACAGAAATTTGCTGATTTTAGCAACTTCGAAATTTTTAACATTGCTTTTGAAAAATTTGATTGTAAAAGCAATACATTTGACCTGATTTATTCAGCAACCGCTTTTCATTGGATTCCGGAACATATTGGCTATATAAAAGCTTATGATCTTCTGAAGAGCGGGGGAGCTTTAGCATTATTCTGGAATCATCCTTTTGTAAACCGAGATGATGATCCACTCCATTTAGAGATACAAAAAGCTTATGATAAATATTGGCCATATGACAGGAAGTCTGTAGAATTCAATAAGAGTAACTGTGTAGTAATAAAGGAAACCATTAGGCATTTTGGATTTATTAATGTTTTTTCAAAATTGTACTTTAAAACTCGAATCTTTTCAGCAGAAGGTTATTTAGCATTATTGAATACTTATTCCGACCATAGGGCTCTGCCCGTAAATACAAAAAACAAGCTGGAAAATGAAATAAAGTCTGCAATCAATGATTTCGGCGGAAAATTACATGTCTATGACACCATGGATTTATACCTGGCACAAAAGCCATGATACCGCAGAATAAACAAAATCAACCAGCACAACAAGTTATGTATTGCTTTCTTTATCAAAATCAATTGGTATATTTTTAATATATCCTGTTGCCGTAACCTTCGCAATCAAATCTTTGTTTTCGTCAAAGACATCGACGTTATATGTACAAAGCTTTTTCTGCGAGTTTACCTCCTTTGCCTCGGCTGTCAGTACTTTGCCCTTTGATGACTTGATGTATGAAATAGTCGAATTTACAGAAACAGTCACCAAACCTTTGGCATTTGACGCCACGGCAAAAGCAAAATCCGCAAGTGTGAAGATAACTCCTCCCTGAACCATGTCAACAGCGTTCAGATGATTATCGTTTATTTCCACTTGCGCAACGGCATATCCCGGCTCCGCCTTAACTATTTTTATGCCGTTATGCATAACAAACCTGTCATTTTTAAAAAATTCTATAATTTTATTATTATCAGTTGACATAATACCTCCAAATTTGATTACAATATGGCTACTTAATAAATGAGAAAAATGGATAAATGTTTAAAAACTTAATTCAAATGCTAATGAGAAGTGAAACAATCATTAAATTATATTATCTGTTTCTTCTATTCATGTAATCCTTATACAGGTTTTCAATACTTCTGTCCCACGTTTTTTCACCTTCTTTTGAAAATAAACAGCCGGGCGCTTCGCCGTTCCTGCGGTGGTAAGCAATGCATTCACAGCACTTGCCATGACGGGAACAACCTATGCAAGTGCAGGTACAGTTTATTGTGTTATTACAAGCCATTTGACTCCCTCCGTTTTATATGATGTATAAACATTATCTTTACATAATAAATTACATTTATGCAAAAGCAAGGAACTGTAATGTTTCATGCCAATCTTATATTCCGCATAAGAATAGTGCGAAACATATACTATGTCCAGTTTAACCTTATATTGCTTCAAGGTTTATATATACTTAAATATTATACCATAGGATTCAAATATAATATATCTTTTGATTTATGCATAATGTTGAAAAATGTTCGCATTTAATAAAAATGTAGTGAAATGATTACAAAAAATATTATAATTATAACTACAACTGATTAACAATAATAAGGCAATTAAGTATATACAAATTATTAAATGCATAAGTTTCTTACCCTGTTTGTTTAAGGAGATGAATGAATGGCAAAACAAGTATGGAAGCCAACTACAATATTAAACCCTGTACCGGCGGCTATGGTAACATGCGCAGATGCAGACGGAAAGCCAAATATAATAACAATTGCATGGACTGGCACAATTAACACAAAGCCCCCCATGCTTTCTATTTCTATAAGAAAGGAACGGTATTCCTATAACCTGATAAAAGAAAAGGGTGAATTTGTTGTAAACCTCACGAATAAACAGTTGGTGCGTGCGGCCGACTTTTGCGGGGTAAAATCCGGCAGGAATGTGGACAAGTTTGCGGAAACGGGTCTGACGCCAATCAAAGCGGAAAAGGTTAGCGTTCCCTTAATAAAAGAAAGTCCTGTAAATATTGAATGTACTGTAAAGGATATTATACCGCTCGGATCCCATGATATGTTCATTGGTGAAATCAAAGCTGTGGACGTAGATGAAAAGCTTTTGGATGAAAAAGGAAAGCTGTGCCTTGAAAAGGCAGAGCTGATATGCTACTCCCATGGCGAATACTGGAGTCTTGGAAAAGCTTTGGGCTACTTCGGATTTTCCGTAACAAAGCGTAAAAATCTGAAGAGGTATAAGAAATAAAAGTGTAAGATTTTAACATAGTGATACTCTTCCTGGATAGAATTTAATATTAATCGACAAGATTAGACTTGTTGTGACAAAATATTTAATATATAATAAATTTATACCATTTTATAGTAAACAAAATCTTTTGTTCAAAGACTTTGTTTACTAGTGTAATTTTTCTAAATATTTTATTCAGGAGGGGAAAAATGAAAAGCTTAAAGTCAAAAATTGTAATTCTAATTGCAGTATTACTGGTAATAGTTTGTGCAGGGTTTGGTGTTATTTCATATCTAATATCAGCATATTCAGTAGAGAAGGAAGTTGAAAATTACCTAATAGAACTTGCAAAGGAAAGTGCAAAAGTAGTAAGCTCACGCAACAATGAGCAGTTAAATGCTCTTGAGGCAATTGCAGCAATGAATGAAATAAGCGGCCCCAATATTTCTATTGAAGAAAAATTACAAATATTAAGTAAAGAAGTAAAGCGAAGCGGTCATATAAGGATGGGTATAGCAGACTTAAACGGAGATATGAAATCTACTGACGGTTCAAGTACCAACATTAAAGACAGAGTTCATTTTAAAAAGCCGATTGAAGGCGTAAATACCGTTTCAGATCCAATAATCAGTAAAATAAACGGTTCTGTTATTATGTCATTTGGGGTACCTATAAAGTATAACGATCAGATTATAGGTGTACTTGTAGCTGTCAGAGATGGAAATAACTTAAGCAATACAATTAGTGACATTACTTTTGGGAAAAGCGGCAAGGCTTTCTTGATAAATAAATCAGGCGTTACCATAGCCCATGAAAATAATGAACTGGTTTTAAATATGTATAATGCAATTGAGGAAGCTAAAAATGACAGCAAACTATTGTCTTTTGCTAATTTACTTAACCAGATGATAGAAGGTAACGCAGGCTCTGGACAATATACATATGAAGGCGTCTCAAAAAAAGTAGGTTTTGCGCCGGTGGAAGGAGCTGACTGGTATATTGCTGTAGAAGCACCGGAAAAAGAAATTTTATCGCGTTTGGAATCATTGAAAGCTAATGCATATACTATGTCAGGAATATTTATAATTGTAGGGATTATTATTGCCTATTTAATAGCTGCAGGAGTGGCAAACCCGATAAAAAGGCTGTCAAAAGTTTTAAGCGTGATTGCTACCGGCGACTTTAGACAGGTTGTTCCTGAGAAATATCAAAAGAGAAAGAATGAAATGGGACTTTTGGCGAGATCGATAGATACTATGCAGAGTTCGATCAGGAATATTGTTAATGGAGTGCTTACTGAAGCATTCAATGTAGAAGATTCTGTGAAAGCTACTTCTGCCCGTATGGAG